>Ga0184629_10000048_pt1 | contig 43756 bp, 48 predicted proteins | sample PLM4_32_b1_FD_133158 | JGI IMG/M metagenome (GOLD analysis project Ga0184629, IMG submission 133158) | Groundwater sediment microbial communities from an aquifer in East River, Colorado, USA - PLM4_32_b1 | ecosystem: Environmental > Terrestrial > Soil > Riparian zone | place: USA: East River...
GAACATGGATGATATCTTTAGTCAGTTTGGAGATATTTTCGGTGGTGGAGGTGGAAGTCCATTTGAGAGCTTCTTCGGAGGAGGATCGAGTAGAGGACGGCGTCAGCGCAAAGGATCAAACCTCCGCATCAAGCTTAAACTTTCACTGGATGAGGTCGCTAACGGAGTTGAGAAAAAAATTAAAGTAAACAGACTCGTTAGAGCCGAAGGAGTAACTTTCAAAACCTGCCCAGCATGTCAGGGGTCAGGCCAGGTAAGAAAAGTAGTAAACACCATGTTGGGCCAGATGGTCTCGGCAAGTACATGTTCAACCTGTGACGGGTCAGGACAAATTATAGAAAAACGCCCAAGCGGAGTAGATAACTCAGGATTGGTTTCCAAAGAAGAGATAATCAGTGTAAAAATACCGGCCGGTGTTGCAGATGGTATGCAACTGTCTATGTCCGGGAAGGGAAATGAAGCTCCCGGAGGAGGTATTGCTGGAGATTTGTTAATTCTTATTGAGGAACAGGAGGATCGTTTCCTTAAGCGCGATGGCAATAACCTGATATATGATCTTTATATCAGCTTTATTGATGCCTCCATCGGAACATCCATTGAAGTTCCTTCGGTAAGTGGCAAGGTGAAAATCAAAATTGAACCAGGAACACAAAGTGGAAAGATTTTAAGGCTGCGAGGAAAAGGCCTCAAAGACGTGAATGGATACGAGGTTGGCGACCAACTTATATATGTTAATGTTTGGACGCCTAAGAAACTTACGGTTGAAGAAAAAGCGAAATTGGAGACGTTACGCCATTCCCCGAACTTTGAACCCAATCCCGACGCTAATGAAAAAGGCTTTTTTGAGCGTATGAAAGAATTTTTCAATTGAGAAATCTATAAACCATTTATGACGGGCCCCGTTTAATTCAGATTAGGCCGGGGCTTTTTTTACTATTTCAACTTAAAACTTACACATCGAAACCTCTCAGAGGTTAGACCGTAAATATTCGTCATGCAGAGAAAGATTTTGTTAACAGGTTGCGGAATTGCGATCGCGGGCTTGGCATTTGGGCAGATTAAGAAGCAATTCACGGTAGAAGACTCACCGTCTTGCGAAAACATAAGACTCTGCGTTAAGGCCAATAGTGGCAATTGTTTTATCAAACCGAGTCAAAACCCCGAAATTCTGAATGTATTCAGTAATCAGACGGAAGCGATGTACGGTCACAATTTCCGAAAAGAAGTAAAAGGCAAAACCTGTGAAGTGCTTCTCAACCTGGAAGAAGTTCAGGCCGACGGAATCAGTCAGACCATTTCAACCCGTTTTTTTGGACCTTCAGAAGAGCCTGCCAGTGAAAAACTTTGGAAGATGTATCTCACGGATTCCAAGCCCTATTTTTTGGAATTAAATTATGGCGTAGGGAACGCTAATATTGACCTCTCCGGTCTTGCTATCAAAAACCTGAAAATTAATACCGGCAGTGCTGATGTCAATGTAGGGTACAATTCATCACTCGAAAATCAAATCGATATGGATACCTTCTTTGTGAAGGTAGACTTGGGTTCGGTAAATGTTAAGAACCTCAATTTATCGCGTGCCCGCTTTGTTATGGCAGATGTAGGTTTTGGTAATATGACCCTGGATTTTAGCAATAAGCCATTGGTAAGCAATAGAATTAAAGGCAGTGTAGGGGCAGGAAATTTAATCATCATACTTCCCAGTGCAGACACCCCCGTACTGGTCAAAATTCAGGATTCCTGGTTGTGTAGTGTTAAGGTCCCCGTTAGTCTCAAGAAGATTGCTGAAAACACCTTTGCTAATGCAGCTTATTCAAAAGGCTCTAAAAACTCGCTGGTATTTGATCTTGATGTTTCTATGGGAAATATTGTGTTTAAAGAGTAAAATCATTAGTTGCCATCAGCGTAAGTCTTTTTCAACAAAAAATTCAACATCCACCTTTCTCTGTAATTCCTGCTTATCTTTTGACACTAATACGCTGTCAAATTATAAAACCTTGTGGAAGCCTTAACCGCCAAGAATGTAACCAAGCGCTACACTAACCATCTGGCGCTTGACCAGGTGAGCCTGACCATTCCGCAACAGACCATCTTTGGATTGCTCGGTCCCAATGGTGCCGGAAAGACAACCTTCATCCGGATCATCAACCAAATCATCAATTCAGACAGCGGAGAAATTTCAATCTTTGGAGAGCCGCTTAATGAAAAGCACATTGGCACGATTGGTTATCTGCCGGAAGAGCGTGGATTGTATAAGAAACTAAAAGTTGGTGATCAACTTATTTACCTCGCCCAATTAAAAGGGCTGAGTCGAAAAGTTGCCACCGAAAAGAGCAAAGCGTGGGTTAAAAAATTTGAAGTCACCGATTGGTGGAACAAAAAAGTAGAAGACCTGAGTAAAGGTATGGCGCAGAAAGTGCAGTTCATCAGCACGGTGATGCATGAACCAAGACTTATCATACTGGATGAACCCTTCTCCGGATTTGACCCCGTCAATGCTCAACTCATTACCCGTGAAATCCTGGAATTAAAAGAAAAAGGATGTACCATCATATTCTCCACGCACCGCATGGAGACTGTAGAAGATCTTTGTGATCACATTGCGTTACTCAATAAATCAAAAAAGATTTTAGAAGGTTCAAAAAAGCAGGTAAAAGAAACTTATCGCAGCAATACCTACTGGGTTGAGCACAAGGGATTATTTAGTCTTTCATCAGACAAGTATGAATTGATTGAACAGCGAAATTTGGAAGATACATTCTTCAAGTCAATTGTAAAAGTGCATGACAATACAACTCCCAATCAACTCATCCGCGACCTGACAGAGGTTACAGAAGTACATAGCTTTATAGAAAAAATTCCAACCATGAGCGAGATCTTTATCAGCTTGGTGAAAGGAGGAAGCGATGAATAAAATCTTATTAATCATCCAGCGCGAATTCCTGAACCGCGTTCAGAAGAAGTCTTTTTTGATTGCCACAATTCTTTTGCCGTTGATCTTTCCGGCCATCATGGCAGTGCTCGTCTACGTTGCTATTGAGCAAAAGAAAAATGCGACGAAAGAAGTTGTCTATTATGTGGATGAAAGTGGGCTTTTTGTTCCAGACTCAACCAGGTTTATTTTTAAAAAATTTGAAGGGAGTTTAAACGATGCCAAGAAAGCACTTCAACAAGACGAAAGCTATGGTTTGTTATATATTCCTCCATTCGAATTGTCTAACCCCAAAGGCATATCCCTGTACACGAAAGTAAACCCAGGTCCGAGTGAAATCGGGAATTTGCAATCTTTACTGGAGAACCGCATCAGGGAACTGAAAATGCAAAAGTTCAACATTGACCAAAAGGTACTGGATAGTCTCAAGACAGATGTTTCCATACAAAGTGTAAATCTTTCAGAAGGAGGCCAGGAAAAAACTTCTAATTCTACCGTACTGTTCGGCGTAGGCATGACCTGTGGAATTTTGATGTATATGTTTATTTTCATTTATGGGGCGCAGATCATGCAAGGCATTATTGAAGAGAAGACCAGCAAAGTGGTTGAAGTAATTGTCTCCTCTGTAAAGCCTTTTCAATTGATGATGGGGAAAATTGTTGGACTTGCCTCTGTTGGACTGCTTCAGTTTGTGATCTGGATTGTATTGATCACAACACTATCATCAGTTGTGCTGGCCTACTTTGGGTTGGAGATGCCACAGCAGCAGATGGTGAATGAAATGAGTCAGCAAAATCCGGCAATGCAAAACCAGGGATCGATGGAGTTCATGAAAATGATGAGTCAAATCCCATTCACCTATGTGATTTTCAATTTTCTGTTTTATTTCCTCGGTGGATACTTATTATATGGAGCGTTGTTCGCAGCAGTAGGATCGGCTGTCGACAGTCCGGCAGAAGCACAACAATTTATGTTTCCGATCACCATCCCGATGCTGATCGCTTACTTTGGCTTATTTACTTTTATTCTGGATGATCCACATGGGTCAATTAGTGTCTGGCTCTCTATTATTCCGTTCACATCTCCTATTGCCATGATGGGTAGGATTGCGTTCGGCGTAGATGATTGGCAACTTGCACTCTCCATGATTTTATTGATCGCTGGCTTCATTTTCACAACATGGGTGGCAGGAAGAATTTACAGGGTTGGCATTCTCATGCACGGAACAAAAATTAACTACAAAGTGATGGCCAAATGGTTCATGATGAAGGGGTGAAGTGAGGAGAAGAGGAGGTGTGGACCCAAAGACTGAGAGGTCGTGAGGTTGAACATGGTGACTGATGGCTTGATCAAATCCTGTAGGGGATTTGATATTGGTAGGTTGGAGTGCGGCTCCGGGATTATGTTATGATTCGTAAAGCGTGCCGAGTAAACCTTCTTAAAACAAATACTGAACGACGCGCAATCATGGGTGCGGAGATGAGGAGTGAGGAGTTGAGTAGGAAACTTATAAACCGGATGAAGCCCATCCGGTTTTTTATTTAACTTTCAAATAACAATGAACAAGAAAGGTACCATACCATCCCTGGATTTTTATCAGAATAATTCCAATCTCAAGTGGGTGGTCCTGGTAGCATCAATACTTATCAGTATAGGCTCTATCTATTATACTAACATTCTGGTGGATCAATTGAAAGAACGTGAGCGCCAACAAGTTCAGCTTTATGCCAAGGCCATTGAATATACGGCAAACGGTGAAGATACCTTTGGCGACGTCAATTTCATTGCTCAGGAAATCCTGTTCCAAAATAATTCTATCCCCATCATACAGGTAGGAGACAGTGGAAAAGTTTTGTCCTCTCGAAACGTAGAGGTAAATGAATCCTGGTCTGAAAAAAGAAAGGATACCTTTTTGAAAGGTGAAATGAAATTGATGGCCCAGACCTATGAACCGATTACAGTAACATTACGTGATCCGCAGACCGGGGAAGTTTTCGGAACGCAGTTTATTTACTATAAGAATTCCTTCCTGCTAAAACAACTTATCGCTTACCCTTACATTCAACTTTCAGTCATTGCCATCTTTGGTTTCATTGCTTACCTGGCCTTTAATTACTCCAAGGCCGCAGAACAAAACAGAGTTTGGGTCGGTCTCGCTAAGGAGACGGCGCACCAGCTTGGCACACCATTGTCTTCTTTAATGGCATGGGCTGAAGTAATCCGTGATGATCCGGATATGAAACAAAAAGGCATGGTAGAGGAATTGGAAAAGGACATTCAGAAATTACGCATTGTAACAGAACGCTTCTCCAGCATTGGTTCTATTCCCGCCTTGAAAAAAGAAAATGTGGTTTCACTCATCAATAATGTGGTGACCTACCTGCGTCCGCGCGTTTCGTCAAAAGTAAAGATGGAAGTATTTACATTGTCAGAGAATATTTTTGCCAATGTTCATGCCCCTCTTTTTGAATGGGTCATTGAAAATCTATCGAAGAATGCTGTAGATGCTATGGGCAATACCGGCACTATTGCCATTAAGATCCTGCGTGGCAATGAGGGTAAAATTTTTATAGATATCTCCGATACCGGAAAAGGAATTCCGCGTTCCAAAATTGATCATGTTTTCCGTCCAGGCTTCACGACCAAGAAAAGAGGATGGGGCCTAGGCCTTACCCTGGCCAAAAGAATTATCGAAACTTACCATGATGGCAAAATTTTCGTAAAGTCCTCGGAAGAAAACCTGGGTACTACGTTCAGAATTGTCTTGAACGCCGCATAAATCCCTAAAGATGAAGTTCAGTTGACCAGGCTGAAAACGCTTTTTTCAGTACTCCAATCATCTTCAATAATTCGTACCTGGCACTTTGTACTTCGTACTTAAACGGCTACTTTTGCGCTCGAATTTTCAGACCTTAATTTTTTCAATAACACATAACAATGGCAAATATTGGTAAGATCACGCAGGTAATTGGTCCTGTGGTAGACGTTGCCTTCGACGGCGAAGGGGCTAAACTCCCAAACATCCTTGATTCTCTTGTAGTTATGAAAGCTGATGGCACAAAGGTAGTATTGGAATGCCAATTACACCTCGGTGAAGACCGTGTCCGGACTATTTCCATGGAAGGTACTGAAGGTCTGGTTCGCGGCATGGAAGTGACTGATACTGGTTCCCCCATCCAAATGACTGTTGGTGAAGATATCAAAGGACGGCTATTCAATGTGGTGGGCGATGCGATAGATGGTATCAAACAGCCCAAAGGGACTTCTACCCTGCCTATTCACCGTCAGGCCCCATTATTTGAAGACCTTTCAACTTCAACTGAAGTTCTATTTACAGGTATTAAGGTTATCGACTTGATTGAGCCCTATGCAAAAGGTGGTAAGATCGGATTGTTCGGCGGTGCCGGTGTCGGTAAAACCGTATTGATCCAGGAATTGATCAACAACATTGCAAAAGCATATTCTGGTCTCTCCGTATTTGCCGGAGTGGGTGAAAGAACCCGTGAAGGGAATGACCTTCTTCGCGAAATGATTGAAGCAGGTATCGTGAATTACGGTGAAGAATTTATGAAATCTTTCCATGCCGGCGGCTGGGATCTTTCCAAAGTAGATGAAGAAAAATTAAAAGATTCAAAGGCAACCTTTGTATTCGGACAAATGAACGAACCTCCTGGAGCACGCGCCCGCGTAGCGCTTTCAGGTCTTACAGTTGCTGAATATTTCCGCGATGGAGATGGAACAGGAAAAGGTCGCGATATTCTTTTTTTTGTGGATAATATATTCCGTTTCACACAAGCAGGTTCTGAAGTATCTGCGCTCCTTGGTCGTATGCCTTCCGCTGTGGGTTACCAACCTACACTGGCCACGGAAATGGGTACAATGCAGGAACGTATCACGTCGACTAAGAATGGTTCTATCACATCCGTGCAGGCTGTATACGTACCTGCAGATGACTTGACTGACCCGGCCCCGGCAACAACATTCGCACACTTGGATGCAACCACGGTATTGTCGCGTAAAATTTCTGAGCTCGGTATTTACCCCGCAGTAGATCCACTGGATTCTACATCAAGGATTCTTCGTCCTGAGATTGTAGGTGAAGAACATTACAACTGTGCACAACGGGTTAAGAGCACCCTTCAACGATATAAAGAATTACAAGACATCATCGCCATCTTAGGTATGGATGAATTGTCTGAAGAAGATAAGCTGGTGGTTTACCGCGCAAGACGTGTACAACGTTTCTTATCTCAACCTTTCCACGTAGCCGAAGCCTTCACAGGTCTTAAAGGTGTATTGGTTGATATTAAGGATACCATCAAAGGCTTCAACGCAATTATGGACGGTGAATATGATCATCTCCCTGAAATGTCATTCAACCTGGTCGGCGGCATTGAACAAGCCGTTGAGAAAGGTGAAAAGATGATAGCCGAAGCAAGGGGGTAAAGATTGGAAGATTGTAAAATTGGAAGATTATTTAACTCAATCTTCTAATTTTCCAATCTTTCAATCTTCTAACCTTTCAATCTTCTAAATCTTTCAATCTTCTAAACTTAACAGAATGCATCTTGAAATATTAACACCAGAAAAAAAGTTTTTTGAGGGCGAGGTGACCATTGTCACCTTTCCGGGGGCAGATGGATCTTTCCAGGTGATGGACAACCATGCACCACTGATCAGCTTGCTGAAGGAAGGTGTTGTTGAATACAAAGGAAAGGAAGGCACCAAAAATCTGGGAATAACGGGAGGCGTGGTGGAAGTACTAAAGAATAAAGTTATCCTGTTGGCGACAGGTGTTACGGCCTGAAAGATTCAAACCATATATTATATCAATAAGACCCATGTGCGCATCAGGGTTTTTTATTTGCTATCGCAGTAGGTAAACCACGGTTAACAAAAAGCATCTATGGCGCTAAATTTCTTTGTGCCTTCTTAGTGTCTCTTTGTGCAATGGATTTCACACAAACCCACAAACCCACAGACTCACACATCCCCTCTTGAGAGGGGTAAGGGGAGTGTCACACCCTTGCTCACACAATATTTAGATCTAACAATGATAAGCGATAGTATCTCTCCACATCGGGTGGCATTCAGCCCAACTATTGCGTCGATATCCACCGAATAAAGAACACCAGTCCGATAACAAGTCCGATAACGCCAAGTACCCAGAAAATAGTATTAATACCGCCTAATACGGTTAAGGTTATTCCAATAGCTCCAAAAATAATGGCGAGCTTCAACTCATCATCCAACTCGTTCACTGCCGTTACACTGGCACCCTGATCACCAGTTCTCAGTTCTTTTGCATACTTCTTAATCTCGTTTTTTAATTCTTTTCTAAAATCCTTGCGTTCGCGCTTCGACAGGCTTTTATAACGACCTGCCCGCTCATTCAAGGATGAGGTTGACGTAATTTTTTCATTCTCAATAACGACTACATCGGATGATGCACTTGCTAAAAGATCTTCGTCACTAAAAGTCAGCGGGCTTACTTCTTCCCTTGGTAATATCTGAACGAAAGATTTTTCTGCCCTTAGCTTTCTTCCGCTATTATAATCATAATGGTCAAAGTTGTACGTGTACTTCGGTGATGAGCATGCTGCCAGTGCCAAAACAGCACCAAGCAGGAAAAATTGTTTTCTCATGGAGTTCTATTTTTTTGTTTTTCCAAGGATCCTGTTGATGAATCTTTTTTCGAATTCCCAAAAAAAATTGAATTGACCGAACAAAAATCCATAAGCCAACAATATAACGTTGTAAAGCGGCAAAATCAGCAGGTAGTAAAGAACGGACGCAAGGGTGCTATCGCCCTGTGCTCCTGCAAGAAAATGGAGAATGGGTTTTTTGATAAGCAACACGGTGAATCCGGTGCACGCAAAAACGACAAGCACCACCACAACCTGGAACGCACTGCCTAGCTTCCAGCGTTGCTTGAGTTTTTCAATCCAGGAAGGTTCTGCCATGGTGTGTTACGCTTGATCAAATCTTGCAAAATATTTCCACATCCCCATCAACGGCACAGGGGCTTCAAAAGCAACCTCCTCTTTCTTTACAGGATGTATAAAAGACAGCCTTCGTGCGTGAAGATAAATACTGCCATCCTCATTCGGTTGATTATCGCCATACTTCACATCACCTTTTATTACACAGCCCATGGTGGCCAGTTGGACCCGTATCTGGTGTGAACGACCCGTAACAGGATTCACTTGCAACAGCCAATGCCCTTCAGCCAGACCGATAACCCTGTAACTCAGCTCAGCGCGCAAGGCACCGATTGTTTCTGTTTTAAAAGCTGTCGTTTTATTTTTCTTTTCGTCTTTCATTAACCAATGAATCAGCACACCTTCAGCTTGCGGAGGTTTATTTTTTACAATAGCCCAATAAATTTTGGTAGTTTCCTTCTCCCGAAACAATGCATTCATCCGCTCCAACGCTTTCGAGGTACGCGCTAGTACAACTACACCACTTACAGGTCTGTCTAGCCGATGGACTACTCCCAGGAAGACTTCTCCAGGTTTTTTATGTTTTTCCTTAATATACTCTTTGCAAAGCTCCACCAACGGAACATCACCTGTGGCATCGCCTTGTACCAATACGCCGGGGGCCTTATTAATCACTAATAAGTGATTATCCTCGAAGATTACGGTAAAGGGTTTTAGGGGCCGTGCCATTATGATCAGAATGAAACCAAACATCCGAAAAGTCGGGCGATTTATAAAATATGAGGTGTATGCCTTATCTTTAAAAGGTCCCCGTCAGCATTGACATCGATTGTGCGGCTATCGACATAAGGCAATTAGCAGCAAAGAATGAGAAAACATATTTTATCAATAATCGAAAAGGATTTCACCGAAAGGGCAACTTGTGGGCTGGTTTCCATTCGTGCTTGCCTCAAGGCAAACTACCCGATTAAAAGATCAGACAGATTTAATGCTTACTAGCAAGCTTCATCAACTTGACTGTGAGAGGCTTTCACGCTCTGTAATAATGAGGTATCTTCGATCCCTTAGCCCAGGCTATGGGTCACATAATAGTTATAAAACATTGGGGGCTTGTCTTGTAATGTTTAACGCGTGCTGTTAACTTTACAGATTACGTTGGATGAAGTTGCACGTTGTTAGACCGCGCACGCTTCAGAGACCAGCCTTGTCCATGATAGGTGAATCAACAAATGAATTATGATAATTTCACATTCAAAGAAATTTATTTTTGTCCATAACTACAAGGTAGCTGGAACCAGTATTACAGATTCCCTGCTTAAATATAGCAATCCATCATTTCTTGGCTCAAGCTTTGCCGACAAGATAGCCATCATGTTGGGACGATACCCGAGAATATATGCCAATCAATTTGAAGGTCATGTTAAAGCCCCTGAACTAAAACGTAAGTTGCCAAAAATAATTTTTGACAGCTATTATAAATTTGGTTTTGTGAGAAATCCGTGGGATTGGCAGGTATCGCTTTACACTTATATGTTGAAAGATGAAACGCATCATCAGCATCAATTGCTAAATCAATAAAGAGTTTTGATGAATATATTGAGTGGAGGGTGAATAAGGATTTACATCTTCAAAAAAGTTTCTTTTATGAAGAAGATACCTGTTTGGTTGACTTTATCGGCAAAATGGAAAACTTAACTACCGACTTTAATACGGTTTTGAACAAGATTGGCGTTCATACATCTCTGCCTCACTTAAAAAAAAGCAGGCAAAATGATAACTTTAAAGATTATTACTCTCAAAAGTCAATTGATCTGGTCAACGAAGCGTTTACTAAAGATATTAAACTGTTTGGCTACTCTAAACCAGAACTTTGATACAGCGGCCAACAAAAAATACACGCCGCCAGTGAGGGTATTTATTTCAACCCGTTGTGGCTGCTTCTTAATCATTATACCTTTTAACTTCTTGTAATTATATAATTAGATTAAAACCACCGGAGTGGGTTTTGAACATATTTCAAAATGACAAAGAAATTATTGCTAGTGACTTCTGATTGATACGCATTGTCATGCCAACTCCCCAATACACCACCTACCCTGCTTCTTACCTGAAAGAATTCACCGTAAAAGTATTCATGCACTTCAACGTTCCGGAAGAAGATGCATGGCAGGCTGCGGATGTTTTGTCTAAAGCAGATGTCCGTGGTATCGACTCGCATGGCGTAGCACGCCTTAAAACCTACGTTGATATGTTCTCCATTGGAAGGCTCAATCCAAACCCCAATGTCAGGGTTGTGCGGGAGAAAAAAAGTATTGCTACCGTGGATGGTGACAGCGGCCTGGGATTGGTTGTCGGTCCAAAGGCAAACAAGATTGCTATGGATAAAGCTGCGGAGTATGGATCAGGCTGGGTAAGCGTATGTAACACCAATCATTATGGCATCGCTTCCTACTATTCATTGCAGGCGCTGGAACGTGACATGATTGGATGGTCGATGACGAATTCTTCAAAGATTGTTGTGCCTTTGTGGGGGGCCGAGAGGAGGTTGGGTACAAATCCAATTTCCATCGCCTTTCCAGGTTATAAAAACCCACCGATCGTCATTGATATGGCTACCAGTGTAGTGGCATTCGGCAAAATAGAGCAGGCCAAACGCCAGGGCAAGAACGTACCTGAAGGCTGGATGATCGATGGCCGTGGAAATTCTACCACCAGCCCGGACGATGTGTATGAAGGCGGATTGTTGCCGCTAGGTTCTACGCGTGAACTCGGCGGACACAAAGGTTATGCACTTTCTGCCATGGTAGATATTCTCAGTTGTGTGCTAAGCGGCGCTAACTGGGGACCTTTTGCACCTCCCTTTGCACTCTTTGAAGAAGAGCCCAAAGAAAGCGTTGGAAAAGGAATAGGTCATTTCTTTGGCGCCATGCAGATCGACGGGTTTGTGGAGGTAGAGGTATTTAAGAAGCGGATTGATCATTGGATAGAAGTGTTCAGAAAAACAAAACCAGCTCCCGGTCAGGAGGCCGTTTTAATTCCCGGTGATCCCGAACACGAAGCCGAACAAATAAGAAGTAAAGAGGGAGTCCCTGTAATACGTGCCGTGGTGGATGATCTCACTGCGATTTCAAAACGGACAGGAGTACCTTTTTAGGTCAGTTACCGGTCATAACAAAATCACGCTGCACGTTGAGAATGACGGCATACTTCTCTAATTTGATTTCAAATCCCAGGCGCTTAATCTGATAGAACATGTACAAATTCATTTTTAGCATCTTTGCCTTGTTCCCTTCCGGGATTTGTAATGCCCAGGTGGAGAGACTGCTCTATGTTGCTGAGGATCATGGATTCATTTACGTCTACGATATCAACGATGGCCATCGTTTGCTTCGTAAGTTCGAAGTGCCCGGAACAGGATCCTATAAAGGGATAAGTGCTGACGCTACGCGGGGAAAGCTCTACCTCAGCTCCTATGTGGGAGATCAATTTGTTTGTGTCGATCTCAAAACAGAAAAAACAGAATGGTCCATTCCAATCAACGGTTACCCTGACAGTCAGGCACAAACCCCGGATGGAAAATTTGTTTACCTTCCTAAAAGGCACGGCAGAGGGTGGGACGTCATTGATGTTGATCTTAGAAAAGTGGTCGATTACATTCCGATCCCTTACGGTAATCCGCACAATACCTGGTGTAGTAAAGATGGTAAGCTGATGTACCTCGCAGGCCTTGGAAACGAAAACTTATACGTCGCTGATGTCAGTACCCATAAAATCATCAAGACCGTTGGTCCTTTTGAGCCTAACCCCGACAAAGGCTGGGGATGGATTGATAAAACTTATGATGGACCCAAGGGAATACGCCCTTTTGCTGTCAGCAATGACGACTTATACTGTTACATCAACGTCGATGGTATACTGGGGTATGAGATTGGTGATCTACGCACCGGAAAAAGGTTGGGGCGTGTGGATATACAAGGCTTTGAGAAACTCCGCGGCGGACATCTCACCACCAGCCATGGAGTGAATATCACACCCGATCAGAAAGAGATCTGGGTTTCAAATGATGCCGGGCCGTATGTTCATGTGTTTGACTGTACCGTTACGCCACACCAGCAGATTGCCAACATCAAATTAAACCGGAAAAACGGGTGGATCTCGTTTAGCATCGATGGTAAGTATGTCTATCCTTCATCGGGCGATGTGATCAATGCACAAACAAAAAAGATCGTTGCCCAATTGATTGAAAGCGAAAAAGTAGTGGAGATTCAATTCGAGCATGGAAAGGCAATCAGAGTAGGAACACGATAACAAGCAAGCAGGTATGAAAAAAAGACTGATCAACCGGCGTACCTTTCTTGAAACCGCCGCAAAATCTACTGCAGCCGTTGGCATTCTTGCAGGAACGGCGCTCCGTAGCGAACCCAAGGAAGCAGATATTGATGCAACATCCCTTCCCCGGTGGCGAGGATTCAATCTGTTGGAAAAATTTATCGCAGCCAACGCTAATAAACCTTTCGAGGAGTCCGACTTTGAGATCATGGCTAAACTTGGTTTTGATTTTGTCCGGTTGCCGATGTCTTACTTGTGCTGGACAAAAGAAGGCAATTGGCGAAACTTACTGGAAGACAAGCTCAAAGAGATTGATCAGGCCGTTGCGTTCGGAAAACAGTATAAGGTGCACGTCAGTATAAACTTTCACCGTGGCCCTGGCTATTCGGTCGACCGCTCGAAGGAAGAGCCCTTTAATCTTTGGCGCGACCCCGAAGCGCGTGAGGCCTTCAATTATCACTGGAAACATTTTGCTGAGCGATATAAGGGTATTCCCAACAGAGAAGTCAGCTTCAACCTGCTGAATGAACCGGCGACGATCACGAGCGAAAGAACGAGTGTTGTCAGTGAAGAAACCTATGTTGAGGTTGTCAAGGGCGCGGCATCAGCAATCAGGAGTGTTGATCCAAACAGACTGATCATCGCTGACGGGCTATGGTGGGGACGGGACCCAGTTCATGGCCTGATCGGTTTGAACGTAGCGCAAAGTACACGGGGATATGAGCCCATGCAGGTAAGTCATTTCGGAGCATCGTGGGTCTACGGTGCCGAAACATGGCCTGAACCATCCTGGCCGTTGAAGCAGTTCGAAGCCGCCGAGCTCCGGTGGGAAAGCCCTGTTTTGAAAGACCACTACAAAGAAAAAATGAAGCGTTGGGGCATTCCCCTCGACATGGAGTGGAATAAAGAACGATTAAAACTGCAACTGATCGAACCCTGGAAAAGACTTCAACAGCAGGGAGTCGGTGTACACGTCGGCGAGTTCGGTGCCTTCAATAACACACCACACAAGGTGGTCCTGGCCTGGTTCCGCGATATGCTTCCCTTGTGGAAAGAAGCCGGATGGGGATGGGCCATGTGGAATTTCCGTGGCGGGTTTGGTGTATTGGACAGCAATCGCAAGGATGTGAAGTATGAGGATTTTATGGGGTATAAGCTTGATCGGGAAATGCTGGAAGTTCTTACAGAATTTTAGACTGCGATTTTATATTTTTTCCAGGCGCTGCCATTTAATATTCACATGGTTGTGACAAACGTTATTCATCCATCACGTTTTCGTATCATCCGTTAATTAATTTTCATATAACCGCAATCTGTTTTTAACGGATATCAATTCATTTTGTAAGGCCTCTATTTTTTGTAACAGGTTAAGCACAACATCAATTCCTTCGATATTGACTTCTAATTCGTGATACATTCTTACTATTTTTTCAATATCATATATTTCATTTTGGTGTATGTATTGAGAATGTTCTATTGTTTTAATCTCAATCAATCCAATATCTTTTAAATTATTAAAGAATGACATTTCAACTTTATAATGCGTACATAATTTATCGAGGGGGATGAAGTTTTTTGTGTTCATGGCGTTCTTGACTTAGCAAGTTGTGTAAATAGTTCTTTTTCTTTTTCAGTGAGGTTTGTTGGTATGATGATCCGATAGGTAATGTATAGATCACCAAACACTCCTTCTTTTTTATAAACAGGAAAGCCTTTTCCTTTTAGTTTTACTTTTGTACCATTTTGAGTTTCAGGCTTCACGTTGAGTCTTACTTTCCCGTCAAACGTATCGATCGTAATATCTCCGCCTAACATGGCCTTGTACAAGTCTAAATCAACAGTGGTGTATAAATCATCCTTGTCCAGCCTGAACTTAGAGTGGTTTTCAACGGTAAATGTGATATGCAGGTCACCGTTTGGACCACCGTTTAATCCTTCGCCTCCATGACCTTTGATTTTTATTACCTGACCATTTTTAACCCCTGCAGGAATGGTGAATCGAATATTTTTACCATTTACTATTACGGTACGTTTGTGGGTTGTATAAACATCTTTTAAGTCAAGATGTAGTTCGGCATCATAGTCTTGTCCTCTGAACTTTAGATTACCTCCTCTTCCACCTGTCCTACCTCCAAACATGGATTCAAAAAAATCCGAATAGCCACTGTCGGAGAAGTCACCGGGTGCTTCTGCCTGTGTGTCTCTTCGATAATGATGTTGCTGTTTTGCCTTCTCAAACTCGTCGGCATGTTTCCAATCTTTTCCATATTCATCGTATTTTTTACGATTTTCAGGACTACTCAATACTTCATTGGCTTCATTGATTTCTTTGAATTTTTTTTCAGCCTCCTTATCATGAGGGTTTAAGTCCGGGTGATATTTTCTCGCTAATTTCCGGTAAGCAATTTTTATTTCCTTATCCGTTGCACGCTTATCAACTCCCAGAATATTATAATAGTCTATAAATGCCATCGCATTGTTTATCTAACTTTTAAAGAAGCGCCGTTGCTTAAAACCTTAAATGATTAAATGCAATTGAAACAAATGCAGTTGCAAACACCTGCAGCACATTTCTGACGGAGGTCCATCGGAGCCAGCGCCGGGTCCTTCGAAGCAATTCCGGTGTTTGAGGGGCTTCGAGCGGTATTTTAGTAAAGGCTATTACTTCCCTGCCAAAATAGATCCCACTCAAAGCGACCGTCAATCCAAAACACACCATTGCACCGATGATATGATTGCGGATATCTGAAAGTTGCCAGTTTAAAATAAGGGCCGTACACGCAGACATCATAAATAATACAGATAGTGATACCCAAAATTTCCTGGTTTTCTTACGCTGTCTTCTCATCAATTCAAAAGAAGCAGGGGGATTTGAAAACCATTTGGGCATCTCAACAATTCGCTGATAGAATCCTGCAATAACTACAATCCACATGAGTATCACAGCAATGAATAAAACAATGGAATTCATATATTACAATATATTAATAAATGCTAACAATCTGTACAGAAGTGGTATTGGTTTACCAGGGCTATTACTTATATAACTTGTTGACAACATTTATTATTCTATTCGCGGGCAATACGTATGGTCACATGGCCCAACAGTAAAACCCTCCACTTTTCCATTTTGTGTCACCTTAAAATACATGTCTGAATCTCCGCCAAGGGGTCCTGGTATTCTGAATTTTGTATTTGTAAATGGCATTATCAATATTTTCCTGTTTGCGACCGACGATGTTACATATAAGTTCTTATTTTCATACGTCACCTCCATAATTTCTTCATCCGAATATTTATACTTTCCTCCATAGGTTTTTAGAATCTTATCATCAACAGTTGGACTGTTGCCGTTTTTAGATTTGGACAGAAGCCAACTATAAAGTTCCTGATTTTGATAAGCCTTTGTCCAGGAGTCGTGTCCCACATCAGGGTATAGCGTAAACCGTACGTCAGATTCAAATTCTTTGAGTCGTTGAACTAAACGCTCAGATTCTTCATAGGGTACTGCCGTATCTTTTGCACCGTGAAAAGCCCACACTGGTACATCCCGCATGATACAAAGACGTTCTAAATTTCCGCCTCCACAAATAGGTGCTATTGCAGCAAATCGTTCAGGCGCTGCTTGTGCCAGATTCCAGGTTCCAAAGCCTCCCATACTTAACCCTGTAACGTAAATTTTATTTTTGTCAATGGGTAATGTTGCTTCTATATGATCAAGAAGGGTAAGCAAATTTTGAGTATCCCAATTTCCGTTTTCAGGACATTGTGGTGATACGACGACGAAGGGAAAATCACTTTTATTATCTAAAAACGAGGGTGGTCCATTTCTTTTTAAAAGATTTAAATCATTACCTCGTTCATCGCTTCCATGAAGAAAGAGTAACAACGGATAGAGTTTGTTACCGGGTGCCTCTACAGGAACATAAAGCAAGTAGTTAGTATATAAAACCATACTTTTTTCTTGCTGCTGAGCATTTGATATTGAAATTCCCTGGCTGCCGACCAGGCAGGCAATTGAAAATATCAGTTTCAGAATAGTAAGTTTCATTTTCATAGTGATTCCTGTGGTTGCGGCAAAAAAAGAAACGTCTTCACATCATTTTTATTTAAGCAATTCCTCATTCCCAGGTCCGGGGATCGAGACCTCATCAACCCTTGAGGATGCTGGACCACCGCTCCTCCCTTTCCGTGGACGAAGTCTCTTCAATGCGCGTGGAGACAGTCCACACGTGTCCCGCCGGATCCATAATCCTCCCGGTACGATCGCCCCAGAACTGGTCTATCACTGGAAGGAGGACCTTCGCTCCGGCAGCCACCGCCCGCTCGATCACGGTGTCGACATTTTCCACATAGACGTAGATCACTACCGGAGAGCTGCCATCCGTTTGTGGAGAGCGACTCAAGAGGTTTGGGAATTCTCTTTCGATCATGATCATAGCCCCGCCGATCGTCAGCGCCGCATGCGCAACACTGCCATCTGCACCAGGCCTGCGCACCATCTCCACGGCCTCAAACGTGGTCCTACAAAAGTCGATTTCAGCCGCAGCGTCTTGGCAAACCAACATCGGCATCACCGCTGAAACACCATCGGGTATAGGTTTCGCTTTGCTCATAATCTCGGATCTTTTATTGAGTAACAAAAAATTTGTCTGGTGTTGTCTTCCAGCAGTAAAATCAAATTCTGCAATAATGGTTCGAATAACTAATTCAATTTAGGGTGCGGCCAATTAGGTTGCCCGCTATATCCTAATATACGCATTGTGTGCATATTCTGGAGTTTGTAGCCCATACCCTTAGAAACATTTGAACTAAAAAGGATTTGGTCGTGTTAACTTTTAAGTTAACTTTGAAAAATGGACAAGACACGTCAAATCCATTTCTTTAAACATTATTTTACGGACTTTTTTGACAGCCAGACCGAAAAGGTTAAGGAAAAAATTGACCGCGTGTTATTTGTGATTTCGGTAGCCGAGCGGATTCCAGTAAAATTCTTTAAACATCTAGAGGGGACTGACGGACTGTACGAAATTCGTGTAGATTACGGAGGAAACATTTACAGAATCTTTTCATGTTTTGACGAAGGTAAATTAGTGGTCCTATTCAACGGATTTCAAAAGAAATCTCAGAAAACGCCACCTGGAGAAATTGAGAAAGCATTAAGAATTAAAGCAGAGTATTTTATAGAAAAAACTAAATCAAAAGGACATGGAGGCAAAAGGTAAAAAAAAGAAGACGATAACGACTTTTGATGAACATCTTGAGAAACGTTATGGAAAAATCGGATCCAAAAAGCGGACTAACTTTGAGATCAAGGCAAAGTCCTTTGCGATTGGAGAGATTATCAGGGAAGAAAGGCGGCTTGCTAACATGACACAAGATCAGTTAGCAGAAAAGACCGGGACAAAGAAGAGTTTCATTTCAAGAATAGAGAACGGGCACAGTGACATTCAATTATCCACACTTTTCAAACTAATTGAATTGGGGCTTGGTAGAAAAGTATCATTAAGCATTGAGTAAAGGGTACACGCTACAACAATGCATACGCAATAGCGGGCTTTCATGCAAAGTCCTAACAGCAATTTACTTCTTGGTCCCCACAATGGCGGACACTTTCGCGGTAGTCGGGCTTGGCATTCTCCCTCTCTTGTGCTAAGTGTACAGCACCCCTGAATATTCCTGAAATTAGAAATTTAGGCTCAGCCAACAGCTCGTTCCACCTGCAACGTTTGCAACCTCTGGATAATCAAAGTACCTTCCATTTGTATTACCATCCCGTAAACCACCCACTATGGAAACCCTCTTTGCATCAGGCCGCTATTTATATGCTATCGCCATCATAGCCTTTGGCATTGAGCATTTTGCATTCGGCCATTCATTATCCGCCTTAATACTTTTGCCGGATGATACACCTGCACTTTCGGTATGGGTGTACGCAATAGGCATAGCCTTTCTGGGTGCCGGCATCTGCATCGCTGCGGGGATAAGAATTCGTATGGTGGCAACGTTCTTGGGACTGTTCTTTTTCATGTTGTACTTACTTTTTCATTTGCCGCGAGAAATAGCGAACCCGAAGGAACCAGGCGCCTGGACCGCAGCCTTTGAATTGATTGCCTTATGTGGCGGTGCATTCATCCTTGCCCAAAGGCAACAACCCAGACACCCCGGTGAGAAATGGAATAAGACGGTCGTCGATCTACACGCATCAGGTATGTACCTTTTTGCAAGCGCCTTTATTGTTATAGGCATTCAGCACATGCTGTATGCTGATTTTATTTCAACGCTAATTCCTCCCTGGATCCCGGGGCCACTTTTCTGGGCTTACTTTGTAGGCATCGCTTTTTTTGCCCTCGCCCTTAGTCTCATTTTACGCATCAAAGTCCGCCTGGCCACGACGTTATCCGGAATAATGTTCTTATCCTGGGTAGCTATCCTCCATGGGCCAAGGGTAGCAGCGAATCTCCATACTGAAACGGAGTGGACGAGTTTGTTTATTGCTTTGGCGATGGGTGGGATATCTTTTATCGTGGCAGGGGCGCCGCCTCAACTGTTTATCGGTCTTTCAAAAAAAGTAACAATAGACAGCATATCTGAATGAGGCTACTGATTCACCGAAGATAGACCGGAACGAGACGCCACAAGGAAGTATAAGTCATATTACATAAATTAAGGATGTTGTGAGCCATGGGGTTGCTTCGCGGACAGTAACGGACTAGCGCTAAATACGGCTGACCTAAAAAGAATACGGTTTAATTCAAGGCCCTTCAACTGAAACAACATATTGACTGTTCACCCATGAAATAAAGAATTTCAAAAAAAATGCAATCATGAAAAAAGGGCTGTTAATTACGCTGTCAATTCTAATATTATTATTCCTGATTATTCTTCTGTTTATAAATCATTCGCAAAATGTTAAAAAAGAAAGACAATGGTATATTGGACAACTTCATTTTGACTTTTCCGGGGAGATAGATTCCTCGATTTTTTTAAGAAAAGGCCTTGGACTCATATCGTTTCATGTGACCAGAGGAAATGTTGATCGATCGCTTGAATCCTATGAAAATAAACTAAATGACCAATTGGAGAGTAATGGAAATCTAAGATTTCTTGTTTTTAAGTCAAAGGAAAAAATAGAAATAGAATTTCCAATGAACCGTCCTACTCAATATCTGCCAGGCGACAGTATCTGTGTAAACACCAATGAAAACCATATAGTTATTTACCGGAATGGAAAAGAAATCTCAAAGGTTGAAGCGATAGAATCTTTAAGAGGAAGGCCATTCTAATAGGATGGCACTACTGACGCAGGATCCTGGGCGTTTTACTTGCTCTCAATTGTCACAGGTGGAATTTCGGTTTTAATCATCTGATTTAAATAGTCAATCCTTCCCACTCCCAGAGAATTCAAAAAAGGTATAATTTTATCTCCATAAGCTCTTCTTGAATATGCATACACCACTATTGCTTTCCGTTTATGCCCCAGTTCAATTTGCTTATATCTATAAACATTAAATTCTATAATTGTCATTCTATCATCTTTACTCTCTCCAAGTAAAAAGTCAACCATAAATTCCTTACCATCTGGGCTCTCTGTTACAGTATAGTTACAGTTTGGGTCTGTCTTTTTTCTTTCTGTCAACCATTTTACTTTCTGTTTTACAGCGTCCCTAAGTTTTATGTCTGTGTCAAAAAGATGAATTGTCAACATTTGATTGTAACCCTCAGTTGTTTCTCCATCTGGCAAGTATTCTTGGATATAATATGTGTCGTTAGGTTTGTCTGTCCAAGCCAATTTGAAACTTGTCTTATTGAATTCTAAAGGTCCTTTTACTCCAAGTCTATCAACTGGATTGTCAGTGATTGTAGTGAAGGAAAAGAATAATACCGAAAGTGCAAGTAGCTCCTTTTTCATTTGTCTCTTTAATTTAATCTTACTGTTCGGGTGTGTCGTCCTAAAATGCCCTATAACGGCCCGTGCATATGCAGTAGCGGGATAAGCAGGGCTTGGTAAACGTGTTCCCCGCCGCGGCGGGAATGCATGCCCGCCGTAAGCCTCTGAAGGCGGGAGGAACGAATGCAATAAATTCCACGCGATGGACATTTGGTATTTTCTGTTGGAATGCGACTCTGAGTAATTACTTTTTCTGAGAAGGAGTCTTAAGTACCGACTCATACTTTTCAATCCAATCTTTCACCGTCATTTTACTCATCAACTCACCAAATAATTTAAAGGGAATTTTTTCAGGCTTTTTAAAACGGATACAGCTTTTACCCATATCCAATTTAGAATCGGTATGTTTTGGATATTCTGTTACAAACCATTTCAACAGTTTTGGGTCAGAATAAATGCCCATGTGATAAAATGCAATAAAATTTTTCTGACTGGCAAAACCAGCAAACGGCAATGGATCTGTTGGTTTACAATGGTAACCATTAGGATAAAGTGAATGCGGAACAACATAGCCCATCATTCCATAACCCATCGTTTCCTTAAAACCTTTGGGAAGATTTTTTAATACTTCTTTACGCAATTTTGTCATTGCTTCTTTTCTATCTGCTGGCAATTCAGCGATATACTCATCCGGTGTTGTTGCTTTTGATTGCATATATTATTGTTGTTTTCTATTTTTTATCAAGTGTAAAATAAAATATAAAAAACTAAAAGAAAGAAAAGCGATATTCACTTCTCTTGAAGGTTTCATTACTTACGGTTTTTTGCATTGGGCATAACGGCCCGTGCATATACAGTAGCGGAAAAGGAGGGCTTAGTAAACGTGTTCCCCGCCGCGGCGGGAATGCCTGCCCGCCGTAAGTTTCTGAAGGAGGGAGGAACCAATGCCAAGCCCCACTTGGGCCCTACTATCAGCCGTTGCCGAAGCCAAGTTAGTAAAACGTTTAGACTTTACTTGAAAGCCCGCTATTGCCTGTGCACTTTGTTGTAGGGCGTTTGTTTCGGCTCCCTATTTTAAAGGTTGGTATTTGTTAATATAAGAAATAATGTCACAGTTAAATAGAACCCAATAAGCATTCCAAGTGTCCTTCGTCCCATTTGTTTTATTCAATAATGTCATTTTCTAACGTGGTATCTCGAGTTATCCACGGGAATATCATTTCGATAAATTCCATAGGTCTATCAAATATTTCAAGCGGATGAAGAATGTAGTCAACCATGCCAGTGCTTTTACTAAAGTATCCCTTTGTCCGTTTCAAATAATAGAAGTGATAATACATTTTTGCATTTATGAAAAAGAGTCCCAATGGAACTAGTCCTAAAGTTAGAAGTCCAACAATTAACTTAATTAGTGATGCTGTCATTTTATAAGATCAAAGCTCAAAAACAAATGCGCTACAACTAATATACGCATTGCGCATATATTTATTGAGATAAGCGCATTGCGTATAGTTTCCTTTGTGTGATGCATTTTCTGGCTTCTGAACGAAGTCTTCAGCTTTAAAGGAAACAAAATTAGAGATGTAATTCTTACGTTGTGGCGCTTTTTGTAAGCCTATAAATAAAAACAACCGCAGTCGTAGCAATAAGCAAACATCCCACAAGCGAAGCTTCATATCCAGACTTACCTCCTGTCAAAAATGGGGGGCCATTTAACTGAATTTTAATAATTGATTGAAATGGAATGCCATCAAGACCAATCCCAAAAATGATTCCCTGGCTAAAATTCCAAGCTAAATGGAACGCCCATGGCAACCAGATATTTTTTGAAAGAAGATAACAACAACCTAATAGCACTCCGCCACAAAAGACGTTAAACATGCCAAGGTAATTGTTGGTCAAACCAGAAAGATGAAATAGCAAAAAAACAGAAGCTGATATGAGAATGGAAAACCACACGTTGAACCGTTGCCGTAAATGGTTTATTAACAAAACTCTAAAAAAAAGTTCCTCATCGAATGCTGCGAGGCTAAGGAAGAGTAAACCAAAAATGATAATACTCTCAGGTTGCAGAATTTGAACAATCTTAATCTGATCGGAAAGAACAAGGATGCTGAAGCCAATCACTACCAGAAAAGTTCCCAACAAAAAACCATAGAATACATTTAGAAAGCGGGCTTTAAGATTAACTGCAATTTTGAAAGCTGTCTTATTATAGAAATAAACAATTAAAAGGATAAAAATTAAGCCAATGAAATGATTAACCAAAACTAAGTATAGTGGGTCAGTGATGCCCATAAAGACTTTTGTTATAACGGAAGAAAGAATAACAGTTATTGGATACAAAATAATATATCCAATAACCGTCATCATGTTTAGAATCTTCTTCAAAGAAGAGTATGGTTAACAATCACTTCCAAGGCAAAATTTGCAATCCTTTGTACAAACACAAAACCAGGTTGTCCCGCCCAGAAGACTAGTTTTAGGACATACCTGGCCGAAACATTTTTGTCCAACCCTAGACAAATCAAAACTACATGAGAGAAATGAAGCGTTAGGCGATTCTCTTACATTCTTATCAAAAAATATCCTCTTCTGATTCAGCCTCGTGTCATTAGGAGAAAGCTTAATCGGTTCAAACTGAGAGTATATTCCATCTCCTGCGAGCTTATCAAAACCGAGACCATCATCCAACAAGACATTGCCTTGAAAATACATTTCTTTTGGAATATCGGCCTTTGGATCTAAAATGTTGAATTCAAAAAACAAGCCTTCTACCAGTTGATTGCTTTCATCTTTAAAGACCCTGCTATAAATCCGGTTGACTTCTATTGCCGAAGCTAAGTCTACAGCAGAAACTTGGGAAGGAGACTGATCTATTATCTCCGGATCAGGGGTACACGAAAAAATTGTCAAAATTGCCAAAACGAAAATTATTTTTTTCATGGATACATTTTTTTAGTGCCACCAGAAATCTGTCTGGTGCAGCGTCTTTGCAAAGAGTAAGACAATATTAAAGGCACAGAGTCTCAGCAGTTGACATTAGAAAAAAAAATTAATTATTACTTGCTTGTACGGTATCCGGGCGTCCCGGCAATATGTTTACCTTCTGAACTTAAGATTTGATATCGCACAAACCCAAACAGAATAATCCCCTCCTCTTCATAGGCATAGCCGTTGCTATGCGCATCAAAAAACACCGGCGCGTAAAGTTCTTCGCGCATATATTCCAATAACCGGAAAAATGTACTTCGGGAAATACCTAACCTCTTTGCCAGGTAGTCTGCTTTGCCAGGGACTTTACTGCGGATGAGTACATCCAACGCGAGGATTAAACGTCTCTTTTCTTCTAAGGACATAAAAATTAAGTTAACGGTGAAACTAAAAATAAACGGTGCAGCTTTAACGGGAATTTTGTTCTATGCATGCTGTAATGATCATCAGGCGCCCGAAAAATAAAGAGGAAGTAACTCTCATTACCTTCCAGGCCCGTAACTTCCATTACGCATCGCGAGCAAAACTTTCTTTACCTGCCCTTACTCTTTTTGTAAAAGATATACAACAGACAAATCATGATGGCTGCCGGAATAAAGGACCACATCATGTGAAAGAAATGACCAATAGCATACCCACTTTCGTATGCGGTGGTCTGGAGTAGGATGGATGTAAGCATAAAAATTAAGTTAACGGTTATACTAAAAATCAACGGTGCGGCGGGTTACCGCAATTCATAAAAATTATCGGAATCGAAAGTACAATTAAATGTACATTTAATCAACCTGGAATTTTGTGATTATTTAAGGAGAAAAAAATATAATTTAATAGACAGAAACACTGGGCTTTATTAAAAAATTTGATACAGATACTTTAATTAAACATTTGGTTTTACATAAATCGGCTTATTGATGTCTTACCCAATAAACGTATGATCTACTCCTTGCTTAAACTACTGCACCTCGCTGCCGTAATAATATTTTTAGGCAATATCATCACCGGGCACTTCTGGATGCACATCGCCCTACAGACAAGAGACGTAAAAATAATTCTCCATACCGTAAAAGGTGTCATCAGGAGCGACAGGCTCTTTACGGTGCCGGGCGTAATTTTGATTATTACGGCTGGATTGCTGGCGGCCATTTCCGGGAGTCTCCCTGTTCTGCGCACCGGCTGGATCTTTTGGTCTATCATTCTGTTTTCAATTTCCGGATTTGTCTTCACCCTGAAACTGGTACCGCTGCAAAAGAAAATTTATAACCTCATTGTAAGCCAGGACGTTTTAAATGATTCGGAGTGGTTATTTCTCAAAAAAGTATATTTAGATTGGGTGATCTGGGCGCTCATCGCCATGGCCGTGGTAGCCGGTGCTTTAGTGATGATGATATTAAAGATTCCGCATTAGTCAGCAGGCTTCAACTTCTTCATTCAATCCAAAGGATTCTGGAATGGAAAATTTTAAGATCTTTATTTCACTTATTGGAATCATTGTCCTGATGTGCAGTGATTTTAGCAAAGACCTGCGTGCGCTGGACAGTGTTGGTGAAGACGGAATGTATAAACTCTCCGATGCATTCCCTCACCTGACCTTTGATATGCCCGTAGAATTAACCAGTCCGGAGGATGAGACAGACCGGATTTTTGTAGTGGAACAAAAGGGCGTCATACAGGTGTTTCCGAATTCGTCCGATGTAAAAAAATCAACCGTTTTTCTGGACATCGGGAATCAAGTAACCAGCGGTGGAGAAATGGGATTATTAGGACTGGCTTTTCATCCGGAATATAAAACCAACGGATATTTTTATCTGAACTATACTCGCCGCAGTCCCCTGGAAACGATCATCTCACGTTTCAAGGTTAGCGCTTCCGACCCCAACATCGCCGATCCGAAAAGCGAAACCATACTGCTCCGGTTCGACCAGCCATACTCGAATCATAACGGTGGCAAGGTAGCTTTTGGCAATGACGGTTTCCTTTATATTTCCACCGGAGATGGCGGAAGCGGGGGAGATCCCAAGAACAGGGCGCAAAACCGGAAAGAGTTACTGGGAAAAATTCTGCGCATCGATGTGAACAACATGTCCCCCGGACTAAAATACGGCATACCGGCTGATAACCCGTATGCAGAAAACAAAGAAGGGTACCGTGAAGAAATTTATGCCTATGGAATGCGCAATGCCTGGCGTTTTAATTTCGACCGTGAAACGGGGACACTATGGGCGGGAGATGTCGGGCAAAACAGATTCGAGGAAATAGACATTATTGAAAAGGGCGGAAACTATGGCTGGCGGATTATGGAGGCCAATGAATGTTATCAGACCAGTGGGTGCAAAACGGCCGGATTGCAGCCCCCAATCTGGAGCTACCGGCAGGGAAGCGAAACCGGGAACTCCGTGACAGGCGGTTATGTATGCCATGATAAAAATTTACCCGGCCTGATGGGCAAATATATTTATGGAGACTATGTCACCGGCAATATCTGGGCATTAACCCATGCCCATAAAAGAGCCATAAGAAATGAGCGCATTGCAAAAATCTCCGGTGGATTACCTTCGTTCGGAGAAGACAGTAAAAGAAACTTATATGTGATGTCTTATAATCCGGGGAAAATTTATAAACTCATCCCGGAGAAATAGTTCCTCGGAAATAATTATCCCTCTTTTGTCAACTTTGAGTCTAGGAGATAAAATCATGTTAGACTAATCACACCCACCTCACATGCCCGCACATGAACTCCAGCATGTTTCAGCAGGGCCTCAGCCAATCTTTGGTCTGGTAGGGGCATGCGCGGATTGGGTGCAGCCCTGATGGAACATGCGGGGCCACCGCGGCCCGGGAGCGGGGCTATGAAATGCCGCCAAGACAAAGTTCTGATGAACGATTCTATCGGAATAAGATATGGAATGTTAAAGCATGAAATGTAAGTTGACAAAGTAGCATTATACGTTACTCCATCCGAAAATGAAACAAGAATATAAAGTCCCGGCGCAGACCCGTATCGGGCACGTGCACCTTAAGGTAGCCGACCTTCAGCGTTCGCTGGATTTTTATTGCGGCCTGTTAGGCTTTGAAGTCATGCTGACGTATGGAAGGGACGCTGCCTTTATTTCTGCCGGAGGTTATCATCATCACATTGGATTAAATACATGGTATAGCAAAAACGGACCGCCCGCACCTGTACACGCTGCAGGATTATTCCATACTGCCATTGTATATCCTACGCGGAGAGACCTTGCCCTTATTTATGATCGTTTGAATAAAGCAAATTATCCCCTGACGGGTGCATCCGACCATGGTGTATCAGAAGCCTTATACCTGAACGACCCGGACAGCAATGGCGTGGAATTATACTGGGACAGACCGGCCGAGTTGTGGCCAAAAAAAGATAATGGCTCATTAGATATGTTTACACTTCCTCTGGACCTGGAGAATTTGCTAGCGGAGATAGAAACGGGGCAGGCTTAGGGAAGATTAAATATCTATGGCTTATATTTCGACGTTAGCAAACATTTACTCGGACAATGACTCTTTTACAATACCATGCGAGACCAAAGGCCAAACCTATCAACCCGGACGACATTGCGGGGGCTTATATAAATTGTTGGATAAATGACGACAATCAAAAAGAAGCAGAACGAAAGGCAATTAAGATGATGGACTAAGTTCAAATTGGACGAAGTATCTAGTGTGAGTCGTTCTGATTATGAGAATAACGAAGGACAGCTTCAATATTTTGACCAAGCTCTAATTGACGATGAAGTGTTGGTGGTATATACTTATCCGCTCGTGGACAGAGAAGAGAATGAGGAGTGACGTAAACGTTTGCTAACAAAATGTATGGGCCATTGCGGGGTTCAGTTTAAGATGTTAGTTTTATCATCATACAATGTTTTGTGTCATGGGACAGTGTAGTGGTAGTCGGGCAAATCATTCCTTCGTCATTCATTTGCCCTCCTATGCCCGCAACAGCCTATACATAAACGTTAGCAGTAATTGGGCTGAATCGTGGACAAAGTCGCCTAAGCCGACCAAGTTCGGTTGACAAAAAACAAAAATTCAAACTCTACTTTTCTCATGGTGGACAAAAATTCGAGCCCACTTACACAATTCGGGGCTTCACGCTCACTCGTTAGAAATCAGCATTAAAACTGATACAAATCATGATACTTTCTGTTGGATATCATTTGATGATGATGCCTAGGTGAGTTCTTTAGTGTAAAAAAAATACAATGAACTTTCAGAATAAATCTGCAAACAAACTTGGCCTTTGGTCGGCAGTTCTCGCATCGGTTTTTAGCATTACTTACATTGTTGGTCAGCTTGGGGAATGGTTTGGGTTGTTGGGGTCAGCCGGAGGTCCTGAAAGCGCTAGCACTCCACTTGGAATTGTTGTGCTTTTAACTCCTTCTTTATTCCTTGGGTCTTCGTTTCTCATCCTAATGGTCTGCATTCATTACTATGCGGCTGAAGACAGAAAGATATGGAGTCACATCGGTCTTATTTTTGCGACAATCTATACTGTCTTAATTAGTATAAACTACTACGTGCAACTCACGCTTGTTTTGCCACACATGATTCAGGGAGAAATCGAAAGCATTAAATTCCTACTCTTTACTCCATTTGATTCTTTTCTCTACTCGGTCGATATCCTGGGTTACAGTTTTATGAGTCTCGCTACACTTTTCTCAGCTTTCGCATTCACCGGACCGGGTTTGGAAAAGACAATTCGTCGGTTCCTTATTGCCAATGGACGCATATTACCTTTTATCGCTTTGCAAAATTACTATCATCCCATGATATGGGTTGCTTCCTTGTGGGCAATTACTTTCCCCGGTTCAACCATTTCCTTGGCAGTGTTTATTCGGAGAAATTCGAAGAGTTTCTACTCTCGACAACCCGGCTAGGCCGAAGTAATTCAGACAATGAAGGTTGACGATTTTACACTTCACCCCAAGGTTGCATAAACACTTGTTGGCAGGTAGTTGGTTGAAAATGTTTTTACTTCCTGTGGAAAACACGAAATCACAGAATAGATTTATTTGTATTCTTCCGTTTCTTCCCTGCCTTCGCACGCTGGCGCTGAAGCTTTAGCGTAGGCGCCCGAAGCGGCTACGCGCAGGCAGGTGTGTTTTCCGTGAGAAAACCAAACGCTACCTTCAGGTACAGCAAAAGGTTGCGTGCCATTAAGTGAGCCCTTCCAAAATGAAAAAAAGACTTCTATCGATTTCTAAAATACTATTGACTTTTTATATGCTGGTATGCGGACTGCTATATTTCTTTCAAGAAAACTTGTTATTCTTTCCGCAAAAATTAGCTAAAGATTTCAAGTTTACTTTTGACCAAAAATTTGAAGAATTGAGCATTAAAGCCCAAGACAACGTACTATTAAATGGACTTCTCTTTAAATCGGAGAGCGCAAGAGGACTAATATTTTATTTGCATGGAAATGCCGGCTCCTTAGATTCCTGGGGAGAAGTTGCCAAAACTTATACAGACCTGAATTATGATGTATTTATGTTGGACTACCGGGGATTCGGAAAAAGTGAAGGAAAAATTACCAGTCAGAACCAATTATATCAAGATGTACAAACTGCATACGATGAATTGAAAACAAAGTATGGTGAAACTAATATTGTCGTTTTGGGTTACTCGATCGGAACCGGACTTGCAGCAAACATCGCCTCTAAAAACAATCCAGGATTATTAATCCTTCAGGCACCTTATTATAGTTTGACAGATATGATGAAACATACCTATCCCATTATTCCAACTTTCATTCTAAAATATAAACTGGAGACAAATATCCTCATTAAGGAATGTAACATGCCCATTGTTATTTTTCATGGAGATCAGGATGAAGTTATTTATTACGATTCATCCCTTAAACTAAAAGCACTTATGAAAAAGACTGACAGGTTAATCACGCTAAACGGACAGGGACATAACGGAATGACTGACAACCCGGTGTATAAAACTGAAATAAAAAAAATATTAACAAACATAGAAAGGGGTCACAACAGTGTAATGAGGTGATGTGTAAATTAAAAGTAATTATATTCGCGGATACCTATGGCAGAAATAACAAAATTAGAAATGGGCGTAATTGATTTTAAGACCTCAGGATATTTTTCATGGCCAATAATTTTTCTGGGCGGGGTGCTCGCCGCTGTCGGACTAGCTTTTGTTAGTACAAAGCCGATCGTTGGAGGGATCGCCCTTTTGGTCAACGCGGTAATCCTCACCACACACTATCGCCTGACGATAGATTTTGACCAAAAAGTATTCCATGACTACCTGTGGATCCTGGGACTCAAAAATGGGGATAAAGGGAAATTCGAAAATATTGAATACCTGTTCATTAAGAAAAGCAAGGTTACCCAGACGATGTATCTACGGGTCGCATCTTCGACCATTCAAAAAGAAGTTTATGATGGATATTTAAAATTTTCAGAGAAGAACAAAATTCACCTGATCACGAAAGACAGTAAAAGTGATTTAATCAAAAAACTAAGGGCAGTATCTACTGCGTTGAAGGTAAAAATAATAGACTATTCAGAAGGAGAACCAAAAGAAATTTGATCATTGCCACCCGCTGCCATTACTGGTGCCAGGCTCATCGCTGAAGTCAATACGCTAAGCCCTTATCCTAAGTATTCAAAACCGCCGTGCCTAACGCTTTTGCTTAATGCATCCTTGAACTGACTAAAATCAATCCCTTCCTTGACTTTTATCAGTCATACAAGACTCTTTTTTGAAGGATATTACATCAATGAAATCCAACTACAACAGGCTCATCTCCCTTGGTGCATTGGTTGCATTGATCGGTTTCCTGATGTCCGGTCCGGTTGCATTTCTGATCGTGAACCTGGTGAAGCCGCAACCTGAGTGGGTTTCCCCGGCCTTATTTGCAGAGAATTATAGTCCGATTCAGGATCTGCCCTTCTATTTTGGGTTTCTGTTGATTGGAGGGATGTTGATGCTGGCGGCCGGTCATTACCTGAATTACAATGAAGGAAACGAGGAAACGAAATTTCACTTGTTGGTTGCACTGGGATGGACGATTGTTTTTTGTGCACTGATTTCCTTCAACTACATCTGCCAAACGACCTTCGTTCGCAATCTCGCCTTACACTACAAACCGGAATACGATACTGCGATTTCTACGTTCTCCATGGCAAACCCGATGTCAGTTTGCTGGGCAAATGAAATGTGGGGCTATGCTCTTTTAGGAATAGCAACCTGGCTGATGGCTGGCTATTACCGCGACAAAGAAAATGTCATTCGTCTACTTCTTGTCGCCAATGGAATAGTGAGTTTGCTGAGCGCGATATGGACCGTGATTGATGTAAGTTGGGTGATGACAACGGTTGGGCTCATTGCCTACTTCGTTTGGAATGTGCTGATGATTGTGATGATGGTGGAAATCTACCGAAGCTCGAAAAAGCTGGGTGTACAAGGAAAATTATCGCACCACATGCAGTTTGTCACGCTTTGCTAATATTGAATACAACCTTGTAACCGATAAATAATCGGACAAATAATAACAACTATGGACTCCGTAGACCAACGATTTCTTATAATAGCGTACACCGCTTCAAACATTGTTGCACTCCTTATGCTTTGGTGCAGTTGGAAAAAACCAGCTGCCGCCAGAGTACTTTACCTGCTGTTATTCATTTGGGCGAGTTGGACGAATGGCAAAGGCTCCCTCTATACAAATCAATTTTATCTTGATTACGCCGATTTCACTTTTGTTCCATTCTATAAGGATTTCATTCTTGGATTTTTCAAGCATCATATTACACCTTTCATTTTTGCCATTGCTGTCTGCCAGTTCTTTATTGGGATCTCAATGCTTTTGAAAGGAAAAGTATTTAAGGCAGGTTGTTGGGGAGGGATTGTTTTCCTGGTCAGTATTTCTCCGTTGGGAATTGGATCCGCATTTCCAGCAACTCTTGTCATGGCAGTAGGATTTTATCTACTAGTCCGTAAAAACAACAACCACTATTTATTTCAATCACCAATTAAACTTCAGACATCATGAGAGCTATTCAATCTTATCTGCCGAATCCGCGGCATGCAGAGATTCATCGGATTTTTGTGAATACAAAACCTGACGTGGCATGGCAGGCAGCACGGCATTTTGATGGAGCAAAAATTCCCTGGGTTCGTTTCATATTTGACCTTCGGGAAATACCTGACTTAATTGGCAGGCACAAAGCTGATTCAGCGGACAGACGACTTGGCGTTGACCAGGTTGCAGAGCACGGAAAAGGGTTCGCGATTCTCTATGAGAATCCCGGAAAAGAAGTTGTCATCGGAGCAGTCGGACAGTTCTGGCATTTGAATATTCCATTCGCCAGCGTAAAACCTGGTGACTTCCTGGAATTCCAGGAGGCCGGTTGGGGCAAAGTAGCCTGGGCGATATCCGTTGACCCTTATCGCGAGGGAAGCACCATCAGTTTTGAAATTCGTACCACCGCTACCGATGAATCGAGTTGGGAAAAATTTAACCTGTATTTTAAGGTCATCGGCGTAGTCTCCCATTTGATTCGCGATTCGGTGATGTCGCATTTGCAAGCACAGCTGGGGAAGATGAAATTTCCCGAGGATGATGAAAGAAAATTTCCGGGTGATGAAATTATTCCGCAGGCTAAACATCAAATAGCCTTTCACAAAAATATTGAAGCCCCGGTTTCCATCGTGTGGCTTTACCTCATGCAATTGGGTTGCGACAGATCCGGGTGGTTCAGCATTGATGCGCTTGACCATGGAGGAAAACCTAGCATTGATTACCTGGTAGAAGGTTGGAAAAAACGAAAGGTTGGCGATGAACTGGCCGCCACTCCGGCAAAAGACAGGTTCTACAATGTATATGCTATTGAACATGAAAAGTATTTCGTCATTGGTGGTGAAACGGAACGTCTCGGCGGGCCATTTAAGATGACGTGGGCTTTTATACTTGAACCGATGGGTGAGGACGCGACACACTTAATCAGCAATGCCCGGATGGTGTCATCGCCTGAATGGGCTGAATGGCTTATGGGGAACGTTATCTATCCCCCTATACACGGGTTGATGTCTGGCGTGCAATTGAAAAATATTAAACGAATTGCGGAGCGTGATGCCCAGGCAAGAGTAGCAACAACGAACCACAAATTATGAAACTGAATAAAGAATGGCACCTGAAACATGCCATGCCGAAGAATCCGACCTTTGAGCAAAGGCTAGCGTGGCATCGCGAACATCAGAAAAATTGTTCGTGTCATCCAGAGCTTCCTGCAAAACTGGTAGACGAAATGAAGAAAAAGAAAATCAAATTTTGAATTGCTGAATCACACCAGGGGTACGTCTGCTTAATATGATCCACTAGTGCTGATCAACCCACAAGTGCTATTCCTTATTTTTCAGATTAATATTTTTCAGATTAATTTCACAAAAGTAAAGGTGCTCCCCGGAGTCAGGGACCAACACGGCGCGGATCCCATTCGAATCGATCAATCCTGATTGTGCATTTATCTTTTCGCTTCCCTGAGCTGCATTCACCTCCATGACAGGAATCTGAAGATTAAGCGCCCAGAGCTCCGCCGATGACTCGTGAAATTTGCGATAACGTTGATTTGTTCCTGAATTGATGGAATGAAAAATTACCTCGGCTCCCATCTCTTTTAATTTCAACGGCAAATAGGGATTGGGAATCGTGGTGTACCCTGGTGTTGCCCACACATCATTGCACACTAACGCACCGAACCGGATGTTATTCCAGAGAAACGTTTGTAAAACGCCCTGTTCGTATTCCAGCATCTCTCCTGTTCCAGGTTCATCAATCGGACTGCATACCAATATTTTAGAATGAGCTCCTAAAAATTCGCCAAGGGGCGAATAAATCCTGACTTGATTATAACATGATCCCTGATCATTTTTAAAGCATGTTCCCAAGAGTAGCCCAATCTTTAGTTCTTTCGCCAATGCCAGGACATCCTTCATTGCCGTCAACAATTCCTGTTGATCAAACTTAGAACGATACCCTGATAAAGAGCCTTCAGGAGTAACCAAAAAGGTTGCCTTTCCTGCAACAGCTTCCCTTATACCAGAGAGTATTTTTCCTTTATTTTCAGAAATAGAGTTGGTAACATTCATTTGCAAGCCAGCTACTCTTATCTTGTGGTCAGCGGCGATATCCCCCTGACTCAGGCAAGTGTTTATCGCCAATAGTACGGTTAACAGGCTAAGAATGGTCTTCATTTGTATGACTCCAAAGTACGACATAATTCGACAACCTTCCAGCTAAACTTTTTGGATCAGGCCGGCCAATAACATTTATTTCGAAGGAACACATTAACAGTCATGAAAACATTTTTGATAGTTCTTACTTCCATGCTTTTGCTATTCAATGGAATCGGAGCCATTTACGGAGGAGGGAACCTTATCCTTCACCCGGATGGAAGTAGCATTCAGTTATCGCCAGATTGGTTAAAACACACTTCCTTTCAGAATTATCTTATTCCCGGAATCATCCTTTTTATAACAAACGGTTTGTTCAGTTTATTCGTTTTTGTAGCACTCCTTTTCAAATTCAGAAATTATTCATGGCTCGTTATGGCACAAGGAGCAATCCTTGCAGGATGGATATTAATACAAATTATTCTCCTTCAAACAATCTATTTTCTCCACATCATTTTAGGTTTTCTTGGAGTAGCACTTTTCATTCTTGGGTGGATGCTTCGAGTGCGACGCACAACATCAGATTAGATGATTTTTTAATAGAGAGTCTAAGCCGATGGTACTCCATAAAAGTTGTAGCATCAAAAGCATTGTAGAAGAGGGGGTAACTTCTGATAATAAAAGTGTAGCAGGGAGAGAAAAAATTAGGAGAAAAGCTTTTTTGACATCGTATCAATCGTAGCAGAACCAACAACAACCAATCACTAAATTGCAGTGAAACCAAACTGGCAAAAAGTTGGTATATTTATAAAAGTTTATCCATAGATGAAAACGTTGACTATAGATCGTTCTAAAGTATGGACTGTTGAAGAATATCTTCAGTTAGAAGAAATCAATACCCCTTGTGAGCTAATTAATGGAGAATTGTTTATGAGCCCTTCCCCGAACCCTTTCCATCAGGAAGTTGTGAGTAATCTCAATGATTTTCTTAAAAGAGCGGCAAAACTTGTCGAAGGCAAAGTTTACTTCTCACCTATTGATCTTTACATCGATAACCGGAATGTATTTCAACCGGATATACTATTCCTGTCAAAAGAAAAACTGGCTTTTATAACCCAACGTGGAATTGAAGGACCTCCTGACCTTGTTGTTGAGGTTATTTCGCCATCAAATATTTTTGTAGATCGAAACACAAAGAAAAATAGTTATTTAATTTTCGGTGTAAGGGAATATTGGATTGTTGACCCTGCCAACAAAACCCTGGAGATTTACACCCCGGAAAATGGTAAAGATAACCCCTCCCTTTATCTCGTTGAAGAAGGCGAAGTAATATCTTCTGTTCTTACCAATCTAAGATTCAATCTTAAAGCGATCTTCGGATAGTCCATAGTCGATGGAGGCAGCCACAGTCCCCAGGATAGTAAAAGTTGGATGATTGGAAATTCCGGCGTTACAATCTTTCAATTTTCAAATCTTCCAATCTTAAACACCCTTTCTATCGACCTCGGAGCATGGATTGCATTCGCATTAACTATGGACCATCGACCATGGACTTCTACTCAATTCTTAAACTCCGAAGTAAAGTGAAAATGAATGTCCGGGAAATTATCCTGCACCATTTGCAACCATGCTTTTGATTCGGCCATAAATACCAGTTTATCATCCTTGTCACGGGCAATATGACGTTGTTTGGAGTCGATGAACTCAGATAATTTTTTTGGATCCTTACTGCTCATCCAACATGCTTTGAAAATATTCTGCGGCACGAACTGTACGGTGGCACCGTATTCATTCTTCAATCGAAATTGGATGACTTCAAATTGCAGTGCTCCTACAACACCCACTACTTTTCGTTTACCCAATTCATAGGTAAAAAGTTGGGCCACACCTTCCTCCATTAATTGCAGCAGGCCCTTTTCCAATTGTTTTGATTTCATGGCGTCCATGTTCACCACCTCCTTAAAAATCTCGGGAGAAAAACTCGGAATACCCGTGTACATCAGCTTTTCGCCATCGGTGAGGGTATCCCCTATTTTCAAATTTCCGGTATCAAAAATACCGACAATGTCTCCCGGCCAGGCTTCATCAACGGTTTCGCGGTCTTGCGCCATGAAAGCCGTAGCATTCGAAAAGCGAATGCTCTTTTCCTGGCGTACATGGTAGTAGTTATTTCCACGCTCAAATTGGCCTGAGCAAATGCGCAGGAAAGCAATTCTATTCCTGTGCTTGGGGTCCATATTGGCGTGAATCTTAAAAACGAACCCTGTGAATTTATCTTCCGCAGGTTCTACCACACGTAATGTTGTCTCCCGGGAAACCGGTGGCGGAGCAATTCGTATAAACGTATCTAACAATTCTTTTACCCCGAAATTATTCACCGCACTGCCAAAAAAAACAGGAGCGACTTTTCCGGCTAGATATTTCTCTACTTCAAAATCAGGATAAACACCTTCGATCAATTCTATGTCTGCGCGCAGGTGTTTCGCATTAGTATCCCCAACGAAGTCATCTATGGCCTTATCGTGAAGATCTGTGATTTGAATGCCTTCTTCAACCTTTGTTTTACTACTGGTAAAAAGATGGAGGCTCTTTTCATATAAATTATATACACCTTTAAAAGTTTTACCCATGCTGATAGGCCAACTCAGCGGACGAACTTTAATGTTTAGCTTTTCTTCAATCTCATCCAATAATTCAAAAGGGTCGCGTCCTTCGCGGTCGAGTTTATTGATAAAACAAATCACCGGCGTATTACGCATGCGGCACACGTCCATTAACTTCTCGGTTTGAATCTCCACCCCTTTCACACAATCAATAACCAGGATCACGCTGTCTACCGCCGTAAGGGTTCGATATGTATCTTCAGCAAAATCCTGGTGACCAGGTGTATCTAGCAGATTGATTTTTACATCCTTATAATTAAAACCCATCACGGAGGTAGCGACCGAAATACCGCGTTGCTTCTCAATCTCCATCCAGTCCGAACGGGCATGGTCCTTGATCTTACTGGACTTGACAGCTCCCGCTTTCTGTATTGCCCCCCCAAAAAGCAGCAGCTTTTCTGTAAGCGTAGTTTTTCCGGCATCCGGGTGACTGATAATTCCGAAGGTTCTGCGTTTCTCTATTTCCTGCTCTAAGCTCATTTTCGTCTTTAATCAAGGCTTTGCCATAACGGGCGCAAAGGTAAAAAAAATGTGTACCGAGGGAGGATCTGAAAAATAATAATGTGGGAAAGTCGTCAGATATTCAATTTGAAATCGTCTAGCTTGATGTCATCGGCACCTTTCTGATCGAAGGGATATTCAATCTGCTCCTGGAAATTATACAAGGTAACAAGTATCAGGGAGCTGAATGCAGAGAGCGGGTAGATGGCCCATTCCGGCAGTTGCTGATCTATTTGGTCTACAAGAATTGGGGCATGAAGAATGGTGAAAAGGCCAATAAAAAAAATGGAGTAGAATCGAAGTCCCTTCATCGTGCGGTGGCGGGTCAGACTTAACAAATAAGCTGCTCCATCCAATGCGTCTTTGAGATACCGGATTACCCGGGTGAGTATTCGCGCCGAAATGGCCTCGCGGTTTTGTTGCATAAATATCATGATCTTATCCGCCTCCTCTTGAAAATGCACCATATCCCCATTCGAAATTCTGAGCTGATTCAAAAGTTTGTCCGCAGCATTGTTCAAGACCTTAGCAATTTCCAATTTTTTTTCTGCCTCTAGTTTCTTTGAACTTTGAAACGAGTAATGAATGACTAACATCCCGGACTTAAAAAGGCTCAGATACTCCAACGCCTTTTCCCTTCTCTTAAAGGCCGTTTGAATGGCGGTTGCCAATGGAAATGCAATGGCCAATCCAAACAAAACGATATTAAAGTGAATTTTTAAATGATATTGAATGGTGAGAAAACACGATAGCATCGAAAGAATAAGAACTATAAAAGTCCTTATATTTATATAGGACAGGTAAATCATTAAAAGTGGTTAAAAGGTTTCTTTTCTTAACAGTATGGTCGATGGTATTCTCCCTTTCAACACTGAAGTTATCGGGGCAATCCCCTTCAATTGCCTTGCTTTTTCAATCTAAGGAACCCCTTCATATTCGCGCGAATACCAAAATCAAATATATAAAAAAGAACCTGAATGACTCCGCTTATTCGTCGCGTGAGATTTATTATGAGAAGAGCGCTGGCGATTTTACACCATTCTGAAAAACGACGAGCAGTTTAAAAAAAGTATTCTGCAGGGTTGCCGTACAAAATAATCGATCCTTTATATCTTTAGTCACCAACAATCAGTTAAGAAATTTTATGCAATACAGAAGATTTGGAAGAACCAATTGGCAGGTAAGTGAAATTGGTTATGGCATGTGGGGACTGGCGGGATGGACGGGCTCAGATCAAAAGGAGATCGAGCAATCTCTGGATCGATCTGTTGAATTAGGCTGCAACTTCTTCGATACAGCCTGGGCATATGCTGCCGGGAAAAGTGAACAGATCCTGGGCCAGTTGATCAAACGCAATGGCAACAAGCGATTGTATTGTGCTACAAAAATTCCAGCCAAGAACTTTAAATGGCCTGCTAAAGCTGAATATTCGCTGAAGGATTGTTATCCCGCGTCTCACATTATTGAATACACAGAAAAAAGTCTGAAGAACCTGAAATTGGAGTGTATTGATCTTCAGCAATTTCACGTATGGGATGACAGCTGGTCCGATCAGGACGATTGGAAAAAAGGGATTGAAAAACTAAAAAAGGATGGTAAAGTAAAACACTTCGGCATCAGCGTAAACCGATGGGAACCTGACAATGTATTAAAAGCCCTCCAAACAGGACTGATTGATGCTGTCCAGGTTATCTATAACATTTTCGATCAAAATCCTGAGGACAATCTTTTTCCTCTTTGTCGTAAACTTGATATCGGTGTTATCGCCCGTGTCCCTTTTGATGAGGGAACGCTGACCGGAACGCTGACCAAAGACACAACCTTTCCCAAAGACGATTGGCGATCTACCTATTTCGTCCCTGAAAATCTGATCCCAAGCGTTGAACACGCGGAGGCACTAAGGCCACTGATCCCTAAAGGCATGACCATGCCTGAAATGGCGTTACGCTTCATCCTTGCCAACGATGATGTTCACACGATCATCCCGGGTATGCGAAAGATCAAAAATGTTGAAGTGAACCTGGCTTCCAGTGATGGTAAGAAATTGCAAGAATCCCTGCTTTCAAAACTAAGAGCGCATCGATGGGACAGAAGCCCTACTGTCTGGTCACAATAGATTAATTTGAGATGCATTTTTATTTTATGTGGTGACTAAGAACGGATTAAGATCTTCATGGTTGGCTGTCACAGGTAAGGGCATGAGCTCGCCAAACCGTGGATCTCAGGGCTCTCCGGGGAAGTTTTTTCTGTCATTGTGTCACTTTTCTCTCCTAAAATCCCCTTGGCATAAGCATTGAAGAGGTGGTTTTACTTTTAGAACTCAAATACTGAACATATGGGAAAAATTATTGGAATAGACTTAGGAACCACCAACTCCTGCGTAGCCGTAATGGAAGGCAGTGAACCTGTGGTGATTGCAAATAGTGAAGGTCGTAGAACTACACCTTCCATTGTCGCTTTTCTAGACAATGGAAAAGGTGAACGCAAGGTCGGTGATCCTGCCAAGCGTCAGGCTATTACCAATCCTAAAAATACAGTATCCTCTATTAAGCGCTTCATGGGCAAGAACTTTAATGAAGTGAGTGAAGAGAAGAAGATGGTCTCTTACCAGGCGGAAGGCGGTAACAACAACACCGTACGCGTGCGAATCGGAGATCGCCTCTATACACCCCAGGAAATTTCGGCCATGATCCTTCAGAAGATGAAGAGTACAGCTGAAGATTATCTCGGCACTACCGTAACAGAAGCTGTCATTACGGTTCCCGCTTATTTTAACGATGCAGAACGCCAGGCAACGAAAGAAGCAGGACAGATTGCAGGCCTTGATGTGAAGCGAATAATTAACGAACCAACCGCCGCAGCCTTGGCCTATGGCCTTGACAAGAAAAACCACGACATGAAAATCGCGGTTTACGATTTAGGCGGTGGTACATTCGACATCTCTGTCCTCGAGCTTGGTGAAGGTGTATTTGAAGTAAAATCAACCAATGGTGATGTGCACCTTGGAGGAGATGACTTTGACATGCGCATTATGAACTGGCTTGCCGACGAATTTCGGAGCGAAGAAAACGTTGATCTACGGAAAGATCCGATGGCACTTCAGCGCTTAAAAGAAGCTTCTGAAAAAGCCAAGATAGAATTATCAAGTTCTATGGAAACTGAAGTAAACTTACCTTATGTTACTTCCGTCGATGGGGTTCCTAAACACTTAGTGAAGAAATTAAGCCGTGCGAAGTTTGAACAATTAGTAGATGATCTTATCCGCAGAACATTAGAGCCTTGTCGAAAGGCCGTTGCAGATGCAGGTATTAATGTATCGCAGATCGACGAAGTAATTCTCGTCGGTGGTTCAACGCGTATACCCCGGATTGTAGATGAAGTAGAAAAGTTCTTTGGCAAGAAGCCTTCGAAAGGTGTAAACCCTGATGAAGTGGTGGCGATTGGAGCCGCTATTCAAGGTGGTGTGCTGACAGGTGAAGTAAAAGATGTACTCCTCCTGGATGTTACTCCGCTTTCACTGGGTATAGAAACGCTCGGTGGCGTATTTACAAAACTTATTGAATCGAACACTACAATTCCTTCCAAGAAATCAGAAGTGTTCTCAACTGCCTCCGATAACCAGCCTTCGGTAGAGATACATGTGTTACAAGGCGAGCGCCCGATGGCCAAAGACAATAGAACTATCGGTCGGTTCCACCTCGATGGAATTCCGCCTGCGCCGCGTGGCTTACCACAAGTTGAAGTAACGTTCGACATTGATGCGAACGGTATCCTCCACGTTTCGGCTAAAGACAAAGGAACTGGTAAAGAGCAGAAGATAAGAATCGAAGCTTCTTCGGGACTGACGGATGCTGAAATTCAGAAGATGAAACAGGAAGCTCAGGTAAATGCTGAAAGTGATAAGAAGGTGAAAGAGACCGTGGAGAAAATTAACCAGGCGGATTCACTGATCTTCCAAACTGAAAAGCAGTTGAAGGAGTATGGAGAAAAACTTTCAGAAAATAACAAGAGTGCTATCAACGGTGCCCTTGAAAAACTGAGAGCGGCACATAAGAGCCAGGATTTGCCTGGTATTGACAATGCCATGAATGCATTGAACACGGCTTGGCAAGCTGCCTCTGCAGAGATGTATGCAGCGTCGTCTGGTGGTTCCGCTACTCCAGGCCCTGATGCGGGTGGTCCTTCACAAAATGCAGGCAGCTCATCCTCTGATGCAAACAACGTGTCGGATGTTGAGTATGAAGAAGTGAATGACAATAAAAAGTAAGTATTGTATAGTATATAGTTTAACTGGTTTAAGGGAACCCTTCGGAAACGAAGGGTTCTTTTTTTGTGATTAAGGACATCGTCAGCAATGACGTTGGAGATTCGTCTTTGCGAGGTTGCTTACTTACGAAGTAAGTAAATGCAACCGTGGCAATCCCCTTACTACAATGTGCGCACTTCGTAGTCCGGGGATTGCTTCAGTCGTACTCCTCACTACGCTCGGAGACTCCTTCGCAATGACGATAGACTCCTTTACTTCAAATATTTTTCAAACCATTCCCCGTAGCGCTGATACCTGTCCTTCCAATAGCTTGGCACAGTGAGTCCATGACTTTGTTTCGGATAAATGACCAACTGTGTCGGCACACCAAGGGAGCGAAGTGCCTGATACATCTGTTCACTTCCTGCTGCCGGAACGTTATAATCATTTTCACCCACCATATACAACGTAGGCGTCTTGATTTTGTCGATCTGTAAAAACGGATAGGATACTTTCATCCACTTCTCCATATTCTTCCAGGGAACACCCAATTCCATCTCGTATTGTTGCACATATTGATCCGTGCCGTACATGGAAAGCTGCAATGCACTACCTGCGCCACTCGCGGCTGCTTTGAACCGTGAATCTGTTGCTGTTATATAATCCGTGAGTATGCCACCATAACTCCAGCCGCCCAGGCCAAGTTTACGCTCATCTGCAACTCCGGTCTTTATCAGGTAATTTACCCCACCGATCAAATCAACTACTTCCTTGTTTCCCCAGTCGGCGAAAATAGCTCGCGCAAACGGATAACCTCTTCCATTGCTTCCGCGATAATTGATGGCTGCTACAGCAAATCCCTTTGCCGCCAGCATTTGTATTGTCATATCAAATTCATACTCATCCTGCGCAACAGGGCCCCCATGAATCCAAAGAATAAGGGGAAGTTTTTGAGTTTTGGGTTTTCCGTAGGGCCAATATAAAATTCCTCCTACCAGTAAGCCATCCTTATTTTTAAACGTAAAGCCTTCCGCTGGAGCAAACCAATGTGTCTTTACAAAATCATCATTGTGTGCAGTAAGTTTCTTAAATGATCCCTTCTCTAATACATAAATCTCCGAAGGCCTTGCCGTTTCACTCATCAACACAATGGATTTATTGCCATCCAACGGCTTTACAACGGTTACACTTCTGTCGCCCTCCGAAAGCCTGGTATATTTCCCGGAAGCGACATCGAATGACATGACATAACGTTGCCGGTCATCTTCAATGAGTGCCACGATAGACTTTCCATCAACAGACCATTGCGGGTTTGTAACAGGGCGATCCAACCCTTGTGTTAAAATAGTTGGCTCCCCCCCAGTCGCAGAAACAACAGCGAGGTGTGGCTCATCATAAGCGTCCCATTCCGGAGAAATTGATCGTAAATAAGCGATCGATTTTCCATCCGGGCTCCACAGGGCGTTTTTATCGTAATCAACCCAGGTCGTAAGTTGTCGCGGTGTTGACTTGGCTTTTGCCTCTATGATCCAGATATCCGTATTCGTATTTCGATCAGGATCGGCAGTGCGGTTACTGGTGAAGGCAATAAACTTGCCATCGGGTGACCAAACCGGACCACTGTGATTGTAATTCCCTTTAGTAAGGGTGTCTAGTTTTTTCGTTTCCAGGTCAAATAAATACAGATGTGCATATTTACGTTCAAGGTAGCCGCCAATATCTTCTTTAATTTGATAACGATCGATCACAATAGGTTTCGCAGGTCTATCCTTTAGACTGTCTGGTTTTATCTCCTGGTCACAAATCGTAAAAATTATCTTCTTAGCATCAGGGCTCCACGCATAATCACTGATGCTTACTTTGAATTCAGTAACTTGTTTTGCTTCACCTCCTCGCCTGTCCATCAACCAGAGTTGTGTTTTTTCTTTGGTTTTAGGTCGTGCAGAAAGAAAAGAAATCCATCGATTGTCCGGGCTCCACCTGGGTTTGTTTTCGTCTTCTTCTGAATAGGTAAGTTGCACAGCCCCACTTCCATCGGTGGCCGTCATCCAGATATTATCATCGTATGTGTCTTCTGTTGAATCCGGCGTAGTA
>Ga0184629_10000049_pt1 | contig 43501 bp, 43 predicted proteins | sample PLM4_32_b1_FD_133158 | JGI IMG/M metagenome (GOLD analysis project Ga0184629, IMG submission 133158) | Groundwater sediment microbial communities from an aquifer in East River, Colorado, USA - PLM4_32_b1 | ecosystem: Environmental > Terrestrial > Soil > Riparian zone | place: USA: East River...
AGCATCCGTTGCCGAAGTGTTTTTTTTCCATAGTATTATGATGATTTGTCTATGGAAGTTATCACTTCACGAAGTCATCCGCCAGTAAGAACTACCGACTGTAAGGAGGTTTTGTTCAACAACTAATATACGCATTGCGTATATCTTTTAGGGTAAGCGTATTGCGTATATTTTCCTTTGTGTGAATAGCATTTCCCACTCATGATTAAGCCCCAGTCGGTCGATGATTTCATTTCGGTGTAAGATTGATCACTGAATTCCGCCGATTTGGATCACTTTCCATTTTGGCCCTGAATACGTTAGCGGTTTTGTCTTCCCATACTTATCAATTAAGTATTGGTATCCAAGTAATTATTGGCACTCAAGCTGCCACAAAATTAGATGGTCAAGGGTAGCGAAATCCCCAACAAGGGCAGAGTTTCTTCGGATTTGTCGCTCATATGCTCCATCTGCAAGTCTTAAGACTTGTGGCAAGACTAGCACAAGTCTCGCTATCACACAAGTGAGCGCAGGAACACTTGCGTTAGCTTGGAAAATTGTGGCAGGCACATTCTATGGCAAGATTAGAAAATAGGGGCCAAGCATGCTTGAGTCCCCCGTGGGGTCGGGGATTGCTCCCCAGCCACAACAAATGTACGAATGAAAAGCATTAACGGTTACATTTTCCTCCCTCTCCTCCGGAGAGGGCCGGGGTGAGGCCCGAAAGCTATGGCACCAAGAAGCCAAGAACCGGCAGAGAATTCAGCGATGAAAATTATTCAAAATTGATGCAAAATCAATGTTTCCTTATTTCTGACCACCTCAGAGATTTTATTAATTATCATATTAATATTCAGATGTTCGCGGTACTCTTCTTCATTATAAAAAACTGTAATGGCTACTAACAAATTACTATCCTGTATTACAGGATGCCTGAATTTGCTTTTGGATAATTCTGTGATCCATAAAGTTGTACTATTTGCTCTACGCGATAGTAGATTTTTTGCGTGTTCAGTTCTGAATAAATCAATCAATTCTCCAAGTTTTCCTTGCTTACTGAAATAATAATCTATGACAATCATTTTCCTTTCAAACAGGAAATCATTTCGGATTATGCCATGACTATCTGCTTGCCAATCGCCATCATAGTTTACTGGCCTGAGCAAATGAACCTGACTAGAATCTAACATCATCTCGTTGGCTTCGGGTCCGTATTTTTTCCACGCAGTACTGTTGTCATAGAAGGACTTTAAAAAATTTAATCGCGAGGCCATGTCGCTGAATCCACGGAACCAAAAAAATCGATTACTAACATCCTTTACTTTAAATTGACCGAGTGTGTGCCCGTTCAAAATATTTTGTGATTCAATGAAATGATCCTGAAAGTAATGTTGGAACTTGTCAAGTGAATTTGGTTTTAACAAATAATTACGAAGTTCAATTACTTTCAATATTTGGTTTGAGTTTAAGTTATCGTTTCTGTGGAAATTCATGTACCAATTCCATTCCCATGTCTTCCCGTTATCGGGCGAAAAAGCCTGGCTCCAAACCGGTTTATCAGAATTTGTCTTGTCCCATTGAAACATGACTATAATTTCCTTTTCGTTGAATACATCCTTCGTATAAAATTTTCCAATGTTACCTTCAAACGAGCCAATTACAGGCACATCTAAAACACCAGCAATACTATCCGCCCAATGGACGCTCCAAAGTTTTGTTTTAGGGTTAAAGAGCCTTAGTGTTCTTCCTTCAAAAGGCTTGCCCTCAATGGTGGCCAAAAAATTATCAGTATTGCCTATGCCATTTAATATCTTCTGCATTTCACCGGTAGCCTCAAACTCTGTCCATTCCGTGCAGTTATTCAATCTTGCATTAAGCTTTCGGTTTTTAATTTTCCATTTCCCGATAAGGAAGTCAAAATCTTTTTCAGTGGAAGTTGTAGGAGAGGCAATTGAATAAGTTTTTAATCGTTGTCCGGCCCACATTTCACCGAAGCCAAAGCTTAAACCCAATGTAGAAATACCCATGTTTAGAAATTGTTTTCTTGTTACTTTACTGTACATTGAATACTAAGGCCTTGTTCTCAAAGGTAAATTCCCAGTTACAAATCAGGCCTTTCGATTTCAAAGTAGTTAATGTGGTTTCCTTTCATTTTTAAATTATTTCATCCCTTATGGTAACAAAAGAAAAGACATTGGATAAGTTGGATTGGAAAATACTTATCGAATTGCAAAAGAATGCCAGGGTAAGCGCCTCAGAGATAGGAAGGCAAGTTGGCCTGACAACTCCGGCAGTCGCGAACAGGATTGCAAAAATGGAGGAAGCTGGTTTAATACTGGGTTACCGTACAATGCTGGACTATGATAAACTGGGTTTATCCGTCAGGGTTTTTCTACAATTTAAATCCACCTCGCTTAAGCACGATGATATGGTAAAGGTGGTTGACAATATGCCACAGATTCAGGAATGGCACGCAGTGACAGGAGAAAACTGTATGTTATTAAAGGTGGCAGTCCCTACTACAAAGGAGCTTGAGGAAATTTTGACTCAGTTGGGTAAGTACGGAGATACAAATACTTCTATTATACTTTCAGGAAATGTGAAGCCGAGAATCATCAGTATGAGAGAACAATAAGACTACTTTCTTTTGAACCAGAGTATCCTGTGAGTCTCTCAAATTGTCAGCCGTTAAATAAAATGTAAAAAGTCCGAGTCCTTTGTCGCTGGTCAAGAACTAAAATATTTAAAGTCGCGTCTTTCGCCCTATCCGTTCGTTTTACAAACACTTGCTAAACGTATGTGTTTTGATTTTAAATTCTCAAAGTCGGTGGAATGAGCCAAAACACATAAGAGCACCCATAACCAGAATGATGAGCGTGTTCCGCGTTAAGATGGTTTTCATATTTTCTTAAGTTACTTGATGACTTCCGGCCGAGAGCAGAAGAGATATTACCAGTTGATCTTACTACTGAAGTTGACCAAAAAGATTGATTGAATGAAAGATTTACTCCTATTAATTCTTGTGGTACAATTTCTCTCCCAGAAATCAGGGATGAAATAGGACTTACTCCCATTGAAATCAGTGCAATTGCTCAGGCCATAAGCATAGCCACAAACTTATCAGTTGAAAAGGTCGAGCAAGTCATACGAGAAATGATCAAGGAGACAAATGATAACCTAGATATCAAAGTAAAGGTGGATAACGCCACCTGTCCCGGTGAGAAGATTAAGTAGTCAAGTTCTTATCACTCTGATAGGGAGAATTGCGAACAAATTGGGTATAACTATTCCGAATAGTTGCTTACATCAGCTACGTCTACACTGGAATTCAAAAGTGCAATTCCAGTCTGAAGACTGGCGACATGATAGGCACAAGTGAGCAACGCGCTATGCCACCTCGCAACACTTGCACCAGATCGCTGGCAAGACTTGCGCCAGTTAGGGGCGCGGGTTATACTATATTCACTTGCGCTGGGTTGGCACCCAGCGCTACCATAGTTCGCCCCGCTGGGGCTTGGTGAAGACTTGAGTTAGGCTGCCTCGGCAGATAGCGTTTGTAGCCGGGAGCCTGATACTATGTAGAGGTGAAGTTACGCCAACGCTAGGGCAGAATTTTCTTTCGCGTTTTTAGAGAAATGGATGATCGGGGCCGTGTGGGCTACAAGTCATTTTAATGATAACTCTTTATTCATTAACATTCAGGGGATGAGTGAGGAGGAGGAGGAGAAAACGACGAAGACAACAGCAATACCAGATGGAAAGATAATCGGAAAATGGTACGACAGTCGACCGTATGCCGAAAGTACAATTATCATCTTTATTAAAAGCAATGTCATAAATGCTAGAGAAATTTATAAAGACGGCTCATTTGGTGATAAAGGCTTAACACAAAAAGGAACTAAGTACATTTACGAAAATGATTTTGACGAATTTTACAAAATTGAGAGTGATGGTAATTTAGGATTGTATAGTCAAAACTGGAAATATGCAGTTGCAAATAAGGTGCAATGAAAATAAGGGCGGCTAGACTCCACATAAAAATAAACTCATGATAATGAACTCATACCGTTCCAATTGTTCCGGCCAGGACTTCCTTCAAGCCAGTTTGAAAACCGGCAGCATTTCAAGTCCGGGTTACCGCATCTATTGAAGTGCCCACTCCATGGCAAAAAGTTCCGTTACAAATTTGAAAATGTGTGTATGTCTAGTTCAGAGTCCCGGAGACCGGTGACTCTGAGTGGGAGAAAAAAACTAGTTATTCTTAAATGATGCCACGCTAATTCGTCAACTTCTAATTTGTGTGAGGCCAATTGCTGATCCAGCTATTTCGGCAATCCATGACATTACCTCCAACACATTCTTTTTTTCTGATTTCTGATTGGTTGTTTGGATTTTATAATCCATAGAAGAATTGTCAACACTGTAGTCGTAGTTATTTGTTCCCTTATGAATTGTTGATCCCCGATCTGCAACGTCCCCATTGAATGTGTTATTCTGATGGATTATTGCTGGCTGTTGGGACGTAAATTTGTCCTCGTAGTAAATCCTGCCAACAGGTTGAATTCTAATGAAGAGTTTATTTCTGCGCTCTTCAATTTGCTTGTTGACATCTAGCATTACTTCAGTGCCATAGAATATTGGCTTAAGCGATTCAAGCGGTTCTTGCTTAACCAATTTCTTGGACCTCAGGTCTCTCACTATGAACGCAATTGAAGAGAGGTCGAACCCTTCAAACGCTTCATAGATATCGTAATACTGGTACTCGTTGTTTTTATCAAAAAGAAACTTTAGGATCATTCTTTCTAACTCGTTCATCGAAGGTTCCATATATTTTTAATATTTAAAGTTGTCAAGTGCACCAAAGTTTTTGAGTCCTATATTTTATTGTTGCTTCTTTCATGGCTGGAACTCACTTCTTTCCATTTTTATCTAATAATTACATTTTGTTGCCAGCCGGAGGGTCTTAACATATTTATTCCACCCGTACTTGTATTACTTTTCAATAAGTGGGAAGTCTGAGAAGTCAGAAACGTACTTACTCAAATTTAGTCCAGAACATTGTACTTTTTTTCTCTTTGAATAAGAAAAATACAAGTTCAAATTTTCCTTATGTTTTGAACCGATTTTATTCTTCTGCCAATGGTCAAGGAGATAATCCTGTCTAATTATAATTGGTTTTGTCCACTGGTCATTATCTCGGACTACAAATACATAATGAATTTGGATGTTCGCAATACTTTTAAGTTGAGTTAATGGCACATTGAACTGACCGCTAAAGCCGTTCTTCCTTATGGTTGATGTCGAGGTCTTAACCTGAACTCTTCTCAAAGTACCATTGTCATCTTGTACTACAAATATGTCGTCTCCAATATCAACTTCTGGAATAGCCACATTCCATCCACGCGTCAAAAATTCTGACATTACGGTAAGGTGTCCTGCCTTACCAAGGTAGAGATGATAATTTTTCTTCAAGCAGCTACTTCAAGAGTGTGTAATACCTTACCTGTTTGGGTGTCAATGAATTGGATTTGATTAACCTTCTTTCGAAGCTCATTTTGATTATCAATCCCAAGCAAAGCAGGATAAATGTAGGTTTCAAGTTTCCCGTAATAAATCTCAAAGTCACTTTTCGTGTCGTAGGCAACAAAAATGTTATTCGCTGGATGTGAGTTAGGAAACCAGTTCTTTATCATCTGTCTAATTGACGGTGTTATACTAAAAGTGTAACCGTCCATTTGCTTGTTCACATTTATCTTAATTGCCTCCATTTTTCACAATTGCTGTCAAATGTAAAGATAACCAAATTGATTGATATTCTGCCAGTACATTGTATCAGTCAGGGAAATTCCAGTCTGAAGTGGGGACATGGATAGGCACAAGTGAGCAAGGCGCAATGCCACCTCGCAACACGTGCGCCAGGTAGGGGTGCCATCTCGCAACACTGCGCCAGATCGCTGGCACCAAACTCAAACGAAGAATTAGGAGACAGGACTACTGGGACAAAGCATGGAAGAATATCGTCACATGTCCGATTATACTGATGCCATGGATTTGATGATTTGCCAGTTTTTGAAAGAGGATTTCAAAACTTTCCTTAGAGGAAATCAAAAGCCAATATTAGGTGTTGGAACTTTCCCCTTTCAAGTAACATGTATTGACCTTGGTGTTAATAGCACAGTGTCTAAATTCAACTGGTTATGCTATAGTATAATTGTACTATAACAAAGGCTCTTCTTTTGAATGAAACTATCCACATCCTGATAACCAATTGCCCAAATAGCGATTGAATCTAGTCGCGCCTGTCCCGTTCGGAGGAAGTGTTCACCAATTTTGACGTTCTTTGTCTGAAAACAATCCTCTAGAGTTATGAAAAATATACCGTTGATGATGCTTCTATTGGCATCGGTAATCTTCTCCCCCAAATTGAAGGCGCAACCACTACAAACAGGCTTTCACTACAGAATCAATAATAGTAGAATTATCTACTACCATATTGATAAGACGAACTTCGAGCAAATGAAAATATGTGGGAAATATTTAAAGGCCAACGTCAAGCAAGTGAGCGACACACTAAAATTAGACTTTTGGAGGATCATTCCAGACACGGACGATTGCAAAACGCAACCTGACAAAGTCAACTCATCTCACCCTCTAGGTAAAAGATATTTTTATCATTTAATAGTCAAAAGAGATTTTGTGAGTGACCCAACTGATTTTGTATCACTTCAATATGCAACATGGGAAACTGGACTAACCACAATACCGTTCAAGTATCGGTTCGGTAAAAAGGGAGATGAAAACATTGCAAATGATGCATCAACAAGCGTAAATGCGGGAATATATGTTGGGAAAAAATGGGGAAGGACAAGGTTCTATCAAGACAAGGATAGATCAACTAATAGCGTTTCATTTACTGCTGCAATTTTTGTTTCCCCAACTGTTATTGCGCTCTCTGACTTACAACCTGGCAAAAATTTTGAAGGACATAGCCTTGGAGCATGGCGTCAATTTTAGAACCAGTGTATTTCAATACCGGCCATACCACGCGACTGAAATTTATTACGACTTAGTCGATAAGGGGAAGAATATTCAGGTTGAACAGGTTTCGGCTAATGAGGCGCTCTCTCATTTGGTTGGAAGGATTCAGTTTAACTTCCATAGCGGAAATTATGCTGCTGTTGATTTGGAGACCGTGCATAACTATATTTACTGCACGACTAACCTGAATAACCCTGAACTATTCAACGGACTTCAACCTCGCTATTGACCCCAGCAGACGTAAGATCTGCAAAGCTTGTGGACTCTATCTCAATCAATTACCCGTAGTTGACCATCAAAGAAAAGCCGATGTTTTTTGGGTAGGTCTTTCTGCTGTTGCGTTTTCAGATGACGAAGAGAAGCTACCCCTTTCTCCTTTAACCAGGTCTGGAGCATTAATAGCTGATATAGAAAAACCTTACCAAGAAGATTTGGCATTCTATAAAACCAATCTTGTAAAATGTTTGCCGCTTAAGCTTGATAAGATCAGGTACCCCTTACAGCACGAGATGGAAAAATGCTTTTCCAATCTCAGGAGTGAACTGAGCGAACTTAAACCGACTGTAGTGTTTCTTCTGGGCAAGCAAGTAGCAAGTTTTGTGCTTATGAAGCTGTGTATTGAAGAATACACCTTAGATGCAAACTTTGGCTATAAGACATTTCAAGTAGGGGCGATTACTTACGTTCCTGTGCATCATCCTTCCTTTGTACTCGTTTATAAAAGGAAACACTTAAAAAAGTACATGAACAGAATTCGATCAATTATTAAAAATCACTGTATTCGCATTGGAGTAACTGAGAACGGTTGATTCTTGGAGTTAACCGCTATTTTATCAGCAAAACCAGACAACCCAAAATTTAACATTACACTTTACATCAGCTACCTTATCCAAGAATTCAATACGGCCGGGGATCAGCGCGCAAGAGGGTAAGGGCAGGCACTTCGCTTGCCCTTTTATATTACCGGAAAACCTGCAATTTTTGCTAAATTTAGGGGCTTCATACGTTACTTTTACTTAATGACAACATCCCTTGCCTACTTACCCGTTCATAAACAAATAGAAATCAATCGCATTGCCGATATTATTAAGGATGTGGTAAAACCGGAAAAGATCATCCTGTTTGGAAGCTATGCAAAAGGGACTTTTATTGAAAACATCTACCGCGCAAAAGATGGCACTACCTATGAGTACATTAGTGATTATGATTTTTTGGTAGTCACAAAAGACAACCCGGAAAAGACATATGTGCAAGAAGGTCAGATCATGGATAAAACCGCCAGGTATAAACCTCCCGTAAATTTAGAAATACATGATATAGCATACATTAATGAAGGCCTTGAAACGGGTGAATATTTCTTTGTTGATATCGTCAAAGAAGGCATTCTACTGTATGATAAAGGGAAATTGCACTTTGCTAGCGCACGAGAACTTACGAATTCTGAGAAAAAGGAAAAAGCAATCCGTTATTTTGACACGTGGTTTCCTCAATCCAAAGAGTTTATAATTGATTGCAATCATGCTTTTAATCGTGGCAACTATAAAAAGGGTGCTTTTGAACTACATCAAGCAACGGAGAGTCTTTATTACACTACTCTTTTAGTATTCACTGATTACAAACCAAAAACGCACAACCTTTGGAAACTAAGAAAGAAAACTAAACCATATTCAGAAGAGTTATTTTCAATATTCCGCGCCGAGACTGATAAACATGAGGAGCATCTTTTTGATCTACTCAAGCGAGGTTACATAGATGCCCGTTATAGAACTGACTATATTATTACAAAAGAAGAACTTGCTGTCCTTATTGAAAGGGTTACACTAATGAACCCAATCGTTGAACGAATTTCTAAAGAAAGGATTACTTTATTTGACTGAAACCAATTGAAAATAAAGTCTCTTTGTTGCCTAGTGATTTTGCCAAAACATAGAGTAATAGGCTAACAGATACTTATTCAAGACCTTGACCAAAAAATTCTTCAATCGTTAATCCTAACTTGTTAATTGTCTTAATTAATGTGCTGAAACGCATGTCTTGGCTACCAGCTTCATATTTCCCATATTGAGATCTATTCACCCCCTTGTCATATGCAAAATCATCACCATTCGAATACCCGATATCCTTCCTTACCTTCGCCATCTTTTCTCCCACTTTTCTTAATACTTCTTTAGGATTTTGATTGACTGAATTGGTCTTCTTTGCCTTCATGGAATAAAATAAACCATTCGGCCTTTGACTAATTACTCCTAAAAAGGATACTCCTAATTAGGAGATTATTTTTAAATTCTTTTATCTTTGTTTTAGGAGTTCTATATCTTATTACTGATGCCTGAGAAACAGAAGGTAACTCAAGATCATGGAACAATCCATAAAAATATTCACCACATTAAGTGCGGTGGCCTACTGCTTATTACCATGCCCGGGCATTTTCTCAGGCCTCAGTAATGATGGTAAGCAAGGCCCCGCACTTTTTAATTTCCAGTTCCCTGAAAAGTGGTATTGTTTCCCAAGATCTTATTTTATTAACTTTACGGAGAGTCGCCCGTTACCAATTTGGAGATTGGAGCCCCCGTTGTCCATGCCTGGCCCTGTTGCAGCCTGCGCATGGACTCTTTTATTTAGCCCCAAAATTCCTTTCTTGTGAGACCGCCCGGCAACCATACCGATGCTGAGCTGGTAGCGCTCCTGAACAACGGAGACAAAGGAGCTTTTGAATTGATCTACCATACATACGTTTCTGAACTATACCGTTATGCCCGGTTTAATATTTCCATCAAAGAAGATTGTGAAGAAATAGTTCAGGAAGTTTTTGAATCGCTATGGATACGGCATAAAACGCTGCGGATAGAATCACTGCGTTTCTACCTTCGTGCCATGGTGAGGTATAACGTGATCCGTTACTTTCACACCAGTAGAATAAGGAAAAAATACGCCGAGCATTTTTTATTGTTCGAAGCCGTATATGAGGAAAACGATGGGCAAGGAATAGAACCTTCAGCGCTTCAATCCATGATGTATAAAGCGATAGCTGAATTGCCGGGGCGGTGCCAGGAGGCCCTGAAGCTCCGTCTTACAGAAGATCTTTCAAACGGAGCTATTGCCAAGCGCATGAACATAACAAAAAGGACCGTAGAGGTTTACATGCTCAGAGCCTCAAATCATTTCCGCTCTGCCTATAAGGCATCCCTGAAGCGGAGCTAGCCGCACTTTAAATTTAACCGCTGGATCAAAAGAAAAAATATTCGTAATTTCTCGAATTGAAACCCCATTTGTTAGCGGACATTATTGGAAGGGGCTACAGAAAAAGGTTGGCAAAATGGGTTAAACCCAACGTATCAAAAAATAAATCCGGAGGATCAGTACGTATTATTGGTGATTTATTTCTCTCTATATATATGGAGTGGGCTTTTTCCAGGGGTTGAATTAAAGCCTTATTAAGATAATACCGTCATGAAAAAAACAAATTTTAACCGTTTGCTGAAAAGGTACCTAAATGGCCAGGTCTCCGAAGAGGAGAGAAGGAAGCTGGAAGCCTGGCTGGATGTAATGAAAACAGCGGAAGGCTCAACGCTGGAGCTGGAAGAAGAAGATGAAGAAAGGTTGTTCCGGAAGATCACCAGCAATATTACCAATGTAGAAGAAGTTATTGCCTTCCGTCCCCAGGGAAGCAAAATGCGGACCTTACTTTCCAACCATTGGTTTCAGTTCGCCGCCGCCTTTGTGCTGCTGCTGGCTGTATCTTATACCATCTGGTATGTAACCGATCGCCAATCATCGCCGCAAGAAGTCATCGCCAAAAATGACATTGAAAAAGTGATCCTTAACGATGGAACTATTGTGTGGCTGCACAAGGATAGTAAACTGACCTACTTTCAAAAGGCAGGGGGGGGGGACAGGCATGCTACGCTTGCCGGCGAAGCGCTTTTTGAAGTTGCTAAAGATCCAGACAAACCCTTTACTATTTCCTGCGGAACCGTGTCTCTAAAAGTCCTGGGAACCAGCTTTAGTTTAAAGACCAGCGACGAGCGCATTGAGTTGAAAGTCCTTACCGGAAAGGTCCATCTGTCCTCCGAGATAAATAAGGCCGGTGTTAATGTAGCGCCGAATGAAAAGGTGATCTACACCAGCAACGGGCTTATTGAAAAGATAAAGCTGGATGCTGTGGATATAACGGCCATCACGGCCCGTACGGAATATGATATGCATTTCACCAATACCACCATGGACCTGGTAGCAGAGAAAATTGAGAAAAAGTTTAACGTGGAGCTGACGGTTGAGAACAAGCAACTCAATAAGTGCAGGATCACGGCAGACTTTACAGATCACTCGCTGGATACGACACTTAAAATGATTTCCGAATTACTGGAGATAGGGTATACGATCAATAGAAGTACCGTTGTTATAACCGGAAAAGGATGCCATTGATCTTAAGACAAAAACCTTACCACATGAACGCTACGGGATTTCTTTTGACTAACACAACGTGAAAATAAAAACAGGAGTGTCGTAACCACTCCTGTGATATTACCCTGTGTTATTCCAGCCCTTATGGGGTTGGCACGGGGTTGCTTTGTCTTTTTATGGTGCAAAAAACAAAACAATTAAATGTATGAAAAAAACCTTTACCGATGAACCTAAACTTTGGAGAGTCATGAAAATTTGTACGTTACAGGCTATGATTGCAACGATCCTGTGTGGCGTTGCTGTGGCGCATAGCAACTATGCGCAGTTGTTGGACAAGAAAGTCACACTCAGTCTTAAGGACGTGCCGCTGGAAGCGGCGCTGAAGGAAATTGAGGAAGAGACCCAGGTCAAATTCTTTTACAGTGTAGATCAATTGAATTTGAATGGGGGGATTTCCATTGAGGTGGTTAACAGATCGTTGCGGGAGGTATTGGATGAGATGCTGGAACCGCACCAGATCAAATACAAGGTGCATGAGAAGGAATATACCATAACATTAAAGAAGAGGAGGGAGGCCACTCATGAAGAGGCAGGGGTAGTGAATGAAAAAACTTCTGCTGTTCAAACGGCGGCTATAATTACGGGTAAAGTTACGGATGCGGTGACGCAACAGGGGATGGCAGGGGTGAATGTTGTCATTAAAGGGGCTACGGTTGGAACCACTACCGATGCAGACGGTAAGTTTAGCCTCCAGGCAGACAATAAGGATATATTGGTTTTTTCATTCATTGGCTATACAACGTTTGAGACACAGGTAAATGGACGTATTGTATTTGACGTTGTGTTGCAAGAAGATATTAAAAGTTTGAATGAGGTTGTTGTTAACGCGGGGTATTGGGAGGTTAAAGAAAAAGAACAGACAGGAAATATTTCAAAGGTAACGGCTGAAGAGATAAGTAAACAGCCTGTCAGTAATCCATTGCAGGCATTACAAGGGAGAATGGCGGGTGTGTATATACAACAATCAAGCGGTGTCCCAGGAAGCAACTTTACGGTAAGGATACGAGGTCAAAACAGTATTCAAAGTGGCAACGATCCACTTTATATAATTGACGGTGTTCCCTATCTATCTGGAACGCTATCCAATAATATAACAGCATTATCCATTCTTGGATCTGGTGGTGTTAGTCCATTAAATAGTATTGATCCAAATGAAATTGAGAGTATTGAAGCGCTGAAGGATGCCGATGCTACGGCAATATATGGTTCAAGGGGTGCAAATGGTGTAATATTGATCACAACCAAAAAGGGAAAGCAAGGAAAGACGCAGTTAGACTTTAACGTTTATTTGGGTGCCAGCACAGTCTCTCGCAAGATGGACTTATTAGATACGCAACAATACATCGAGATGCGGAATGAGGCTTTGGAAAATGACGGGCAAGTTCCGGGAGAATGGGATCACGATGTAAATGGCAATTGGGATCAAAACCGTTATACCGACTGGCAGGAAACTTTAATTGGCGGCACAGCTCATATTACTAATGCCCAGTTATCGATTTCAGGCGGTGATAAAAATTCACAGTTTCTGTTTAGCGGTTCTTATCAAAAACAAGGGACTGTTTTCCCCGGGGATTTCAACATAAATAAATTTTCCTCTCATTTTTCTTTTGGACATACGTCAACGGATAAAAAATTTAAGGCTTCATTTTCCTTTAACTATGTGCTCAATAAAAGTAACTTATTAAATAATGATCTTACGGGTCTATCTCTTCAACTTGCTCCAGATGCCCCTGCTCTTTATGATGAACAGGGTAAACTTAATTGGGAGAATTCAACTTGGGAAAATCCCCTTAGCTATTTAGAGACAAGCTACAAGGAAAACACGAATAATCTTATTGCCAACACTGTTCTTGGTTATGAGATATTACCTGGTGTAGAATTTAAAACAAGCTTTGGTATCAATAAAATTAGCACAACAGAGAAGAACATTACGCCTTCTACTTTTTATAATCCCGCGTGGAACCCCACCCCACAATGGGGATCTCTTTATTTGAATACTGGAAATGTGCAATCCTTGATTATTGAACCTCAACTGAATTGGGAAAAAGAAATGGGGAAAGGCAAATTATCTACGATACTTGGTGCCACCTACCAACAAAGAATAACAGACCAATTACTTCAGGACGCTTATGGTTTTACTTCAGATGCATTGATAGAGGATATTGATGCTGCGGGAACCATCGAAATACGAGAATACATCAACGCCCAATATAAATACAATGCTGCTTTTTGCAGAATCAACTATAATTGGGATGGAAAATATATCGTTAATGCAACTGCCCGAAGGGACGGCTCAAGCCGATTCGGACCGGGTAAACAGTTTGGTAACTTCGGGGCTATCGGTGCCGCCTGGATTTTTTCCAAAGAGCGCTTTATTGAAGAGGGGCTTACTTTTATAAGTTTCGGAAAACTAAGAACAAGTTATGGTACCAGCGGCAATGACCAGATTGGGGATTATCAATATCTTGATACCTATACATCTGGTACTGCCTACCAGGGAGTGAATGGGTTAAGACCCACACGATTGTTTAACCCCGATTTTTCATGGGAGATCAATAAAAAACTGGAGATCGCAATTGAATTTGGATTCTTAGATGACCGTATTTTATTTTCAACTAGTTATTACCTCAACCGGTCTTCTAATCAGTTAGTGAATTACCCTCTTGCAAGGACCACGGGATTTACCGGCATTCAAAGCAATTTAGCAGCGAGAGTAGAAAACAAAGGGTTAGAGTTTGAGTTAACCACCATTAATCTAAACAAGGGTTCTCTTACCTGGACGACGTCATTAAATATTACCATACCCACAAATGAACTTATTGCTTTTCCTGACCTGGAAAATTCTTCCTACGCGAGCAGTTATGTAGTCGGCGAACCGTTGACTATACTCAAAATGTTTCACTATTTAGGTGTTAATCCGGAGACCGGATTTTACCAGTTTTCAGATATGAATGGGGATGGTACTGTCTCTTCTGAAGATCAGCTGGCCATAGTAAAACGAGCCCTGGACTATTACGGTGGAGTAAACAATAGTATTTCTTATAACGGATTACAGTTAGATGTTTTTTTTCAGTTTGTAAAACAAACCGGAGGTAATTATTGGGGTTCAGCAAGTTCTGCACCCGGTCAGTTCAATGCAAACCAACCTGTTGAGGTTTTAAATAACCGTTGGCAAAACCCAGGTGACGAAGCTGTTTTGCAACGTTACACAGCCACTTTCGATCCATCCTTTAATATGTATTCGAGGAGTGATGCGTCTACTAATGATGCATCCTTCATCCGTTTAAAGAATGTATTCTTATCCTATCAATTCCCCGAGAAATGGACTAAAGATGTGAAGTGCCGGTTGTTTGTACAGGGACAGAATCTATTGACGATCACGAATTATTTTGGAATGGATCCGGAGAGTACCAATTCATTTATTCTTCCTCCACTCAGAACATTCACTGTAGGACTCCGAGCCACACTGTAAAAAAAAAATGAAAATCATGAAAGCAATCCATAATTTTACCCTACAAAACTTTCACTACTTTGTTATAATTCTAAGTGTTATTTGGTTTTTCTCTTGCCAGGAATTGATAGAGATAGATTCACCCAAAACCGAACTCATACGCAGGACTGTTTTTGAAAGTGATCTAACTGCTACGGCCGCAATATCTGCCCTGTATGTGGATTTGAGTGTCAGTAGCGGAACGTTTTCAAGCATTACGACACTGGGAGGCTTTTCTTCGGATGAATTGATACCTTATACAAATGAGGTAGAATACCGGCAGCTCTATGAGAATGATATTCTGACAACAAATACCTTGATCGCAAATCTATGGAGTGAGGGTTATTCTACTATTTACAAAGCCAATGCCATACTTGAAGGGTTAGAAAATTCCAACAAGCTAACACCCGCTGTTCAGAGCGAGTTGGAAGGAGAAGCCAAATTTCTCCGTGCTTTTTCCCATTTCTATTTGCTGAATTTGTTTGGTGATGTCCCCTTGATCAAGACAACGGATTATCGCATTAATAATGCAGTTTCCAGAGCATCCAAATTAACAGTATATGATGCCATCCTTGCTGACCTGGTTGAAGCCATAAATCTTTTGCCCGATGGTTACATAGATGCGGAAAGAATCCGCCCGAACAAATGGGCCGCAACAGCACTACTTGCCAGGGCATATTTATATGCTGGAGACTGGCTTAGCGCAGAGGAAGCGTCAACTTCTGTTATCAATAATATTTCACTTTATAATCTTGTAGGGCTGGATGAGGTTTTTCTTAAAAATAGTAATGAGGCGATCTGGCAGTTGTTACCTGTTTTGCCAGACCAAAATACAAATGATGGTAAAACCTTTATTCTAACAGGCCCACCCACCTTTGCAGCCCTAAGAAATGATTTTATGGATGCCTTTGAGATAGGAGATCTGCGCAAGGATAGTTGGGTCGGTTTGTTTACAGACGGAGGAAGCACATGGTATTATCCTTATAAGTATAAAATCCAAACTGGATCCGATCCTCTAAATGAATATTCAATGGTATTAAGACTTGCCGAGCAGTATTTAATACGCGCAGAAGCGAGGGCACAGCAGAATAATGTGATGGGCGCAAAAGCCGATTTGAATACGATTCGTCAGCGGTCCGGTCTTAACGATACACAAGCAAATGATCAGGCCGCACTATTAACAGCTTTAGAACAGGAAAGAAAAGTTGAATTGTTCACAGAATGGGGACACCGCTGGCTGGATTTAAATCGTACCACCCGCACTGACGCAATATTAAATCCAATTAAGCAGGGTTGGAAACCGACGGATGAATTATATCCCATCCCACAATCTGAAATTTTGATTAACAGAAATTTGGAGCCTCAGAATCCGGGATACTGACAAGCATATGTTTTTCAAATGGGTTTAATTTAAGGCAAGGAAGCTTGCAGAATACACTATTTCACTTAGAAGGAATTAGGAATAAGCCGTAAACACGATTAAATGAAACGAATAATATTTTTTCTTTTAGCTTTTAAAATTCTTCCGCTGCATCAACATTCTGAATTTCTATTCTCTCAGCCACATGTTAGCACATTGGACTATCCCCTTATTGGCAAACATTGCCCTGATTTTACTTTCCAGGATGTAAATTATTATGTGAAGCAGAAAGTTTCGATACAAGATTTTAGAGGAAAGTGGTTGATCCTGGATTTTTGGACGAAAGGATGTGTGGTTTGTGTGCAAAGCTTTCCTAAAATAAATCAATTGCAAATGGATTTTAAGGATGAAATCCAGTTTTTAATGGTGGCTAAAAACGATGCAAAGGACAATAGCGGAATTAGGCAGATGTACGAGAAATTCAGGCTAAAGCAAGACTTGAAATTAGCGGTTGCCTATGATTCAAGTTTGTTTTACCGTTTTGGTGTGCAAACAACTCCTCATGTTATTATTATTAACCCCAAGGGCATCGTACAGTCAGTAACCTATTCAGAAGAGCTAACGAAAGAAAACCTTCAGCTCATGGTAGCTGGCAAGACAGCATCATTCAAAAAGAAGTACAATGTATTCGAAGAAAACCCGTCCCAGGATATCTCCATTGACGATTCATTTTTCAAAGACGAAGAATTTATGTATAAATCCATTCTAAGGAAATGGACCAAGGATATGCCGATTAGAATTCTAACGCAAATTGACCAACCGAAACAAGGTCATTTTCAAACGACAGGAATCTCGTTAAGCAGATTATACAATATTGCTTACTTTGGTCGCACAGATTGGAATTTTCGAGACTCACTTTATGCTAACCTTTGGCGGGATCCCGTGCTTGAACTCGACGATCCCTCACCATTTCAATGTGACGCTAATTCAGGAACTGGTTATTACAACTACAGCCTTATTATTCCAAAAGACAGATCTGACAGAGCCCATATGTTATGGTCGATGCAATGTGATTTAAAAAAATATTTTCAATATAATGTTTCCATTGAAACGAGACGAATGCCGAATTGGAGTTTGGTGAGCTCGAATAAAAAAATAGTAAAGACCTTAGGTGGATCTCCGATTATAAAAGGAGACCATAGCGGTTATAGTTTTAAAAATACCTCCGTTCAAAGCCTCTTGGAAGTAATTTGGAGCTATCATCAATTGGAACCTCCATTAATTGATGCTACAGGAATCACTGAAAATGTCGACATAACCCTTGAGGCTGTTATGACCGACTTTAAGGATGTAAACAGGGCGTTGACTGAAAATGGATTAGGGTTAATTCGGCGTTATAAAGAAATGAAAGTTCTGGTTATCCGGGATGCTAATCGGACTTTGAAGTAGTCCGTGTAAGATGCTTCCTTATTGGAGGTGCCATTCGGGCACCTCCAAATTATGATTAAGGCTTCAAGAGTGCGGTGCAGGCTCCTCCATTATCTCTGAACCAAACTGGTGCCGTAGATGAAAGATTGGAGGAGGTGCATTGAACATTCATTCCGGGGTTACAATTTTCGCTTACGGGTGTATCGCATGAATGTGGAGTCCCGGCACTCGGATTGTTAATGTAGAAATCAATTGCAACCAATTTTGTAGCAAATACGCCTGCTGTTGCAGTCATCACTGCAAGCATCGCCAATGTAATCCTGATTTTTTTCATGATTGAAAATTTGTTTTAGTTAATATAATTATTCACCTACTTTTTTATACAGGTTCGGAGCTCCCTGTTCACCCGCTAGCTGCCGCAGACGGATTTTACCGATCAGTAAATCTCTATTTCAGGGAGCAATTATTTTGATCGCTCCATATCATAGCGCACTAAGTACGGACCAAATAATGCGATAAGGTGGTTGTTAACTATTCTGAAGCTTTCCATTTTCTTGCCGTGGAAATCCGGTACATAAAAGCTGTACTTGTATTCTTTCGCTGCCAAGTCGTACACATCAATAGCCGAAGCCAGCTCAAATGCTCGCCTGCTTTCTTTCCGTCCCATTAAGTTCGAATGGACATATAACCATTTCCCCGCTACATAACTGTTCCGGTTCACAATGGAGGCAGGTGAGGCAAGTGCATAAATGTACTTTGAAACTCTTACCCGCTTTGTTTTGGCATGGCTCACCGCATCGATGGTTTGCCCCTTATATACCACCTGTAGACTGGTATCCAGGATGAGGTATTGATTGCAATAAAAATAGGTATATACCAATTCGTTGGATTCACTGTTGTATCTTAATATTCCATTCGTCGTGTAATAGTCCTCTGTTTTGGTTTCCAGCAGCTCAGGGCTCCATTGAATGAAAGGGCTGTCAAGGCTAATTTTGCATAGTATATTTTTCAGTTCATTACCTTCCGGGGCGCCTATTGTTGCCAGCGCAACAAAGGACCTTGAAGATATCGGTACAGCTTGTTTGAAGGGAGGAGTGTGATCCATGTAAGGATAAGCATGCCACTTATTTAATCCGCCCCTGAACAGCCTGGGTATACTCCCGTCCTTTATATAAAAAAAAGGAGAATCAACCTGAATATAAGCTTCTGCCAGCTTTTCATTGTCCTTATTTTCTTTCGTGATCCTTACGCGCTGCGTATCTGTTAGCAGGGTACTGGTGACCAGCAGATTCAGAGGATCTTTTGTATTGCCGAGGTAGATGTGATTGGCCGTTATGCCTGCGATGTAGTGAGAATCAGATCCTAAAACCATGACTTTAGTTTGTTTGATTTTATCATCAGAAAATGATCTAATAAAATTCTGGCTATAACTTATATGTTCCGCTGAAAGCCCATATAAGATCCCGATAAGTATCACACAGAATAAGACCGTACTGGAAAGTATGAGGGTGGTTTTTTTTGGTATATCACTTTTTTCCATTGTCATGCCGCTGCCGTTGTATTATCGTCTTCTTTATTCATCAGCAGAATTCCAACAATGGCCATCCCTGCAAAAACCAGGTTAAGTACCAGGTGACCTTTCCAATGGAGCATGGATAATACTCCTCCGCAAGCACAGGGCAATTCTTTACTAAAGCCCAGTATGGCTATTACGTAGAGCGTAAACATGGCCATAAGTCCAAAGGCAGCGTAAAGGCCAAAAAGGCGGATGCGTTGAATTATTAACATTGCGGCAATTGAAATTTCCAGTACAGGAATCAGCCATGCAATCCATCCGGCATAATTGGTAAGGAGAGGAGATTGTCCGATCTGCGCCACAGACCTCTCATAATCTAAAAGTTTAGTTCCTGCAGCATAGAGAAACAAAACCACATAGAGAAAAATGATCACTTCAATGGTGATTTTCCGTTTCATTTTTTACGTGTGAATGACGTTGTGAAAGTAAATCCACTAATCAGATAAATTGATTATCCGATGTTCAGGCTTTTCGAAACAAAGGTTCAGACCTTTACTTACCCAATGTTAAGAATCGCCTTTCTGGCGTTTTAACCTGCTTAGGGATTGAGGTGTTATGCCTAAATAAGAAGCAATACAATCCTGTGGGACGAGCTGCTCTATATCGGGGAAAGTGTTCAATAATTTTTCGAGCCGCTGCCAGGCGCTTAAATATTGCAGGTCATGAACCCGGCCCCGGCTATGGGCATAATGCCTGTTCATAATTATCCTATAGATAGCATTCGCTTCAGGATACTGCTCAAACATACGTTGCATACCGCCATAGCTGATGCAGAGCAGGTCGCTTTTTTCCATGAGCTGTATGTACTCCATAGCGGGGACCTGTTCGAAGAAACTATTCGATGACATCATGATCTGCCCTGATCTCCAAAATGCTTCCGTTATTTTTCTGCCCTCTTCAAAGGAGTAGGCCATAGCGAATCCCTTCTCCAGAAAATAAGCGTGTTCCGAGATCTTAGGGGATTGCAGCAGGATATGATTCTTATGAAGCGACAAGGGGATCAATTCCTTTTCAACTGCTGCTTTAAAGTCTTCGGATAACGGATGAATGGCTGACAATACTTTAAATAATCCACCGGTGTCCATAACCTTGCAAGAAGGTGTTTACCAAGCGACATACCCTTCCGGTTACTGCTTGCGGTAGCTTACCAGCTTCGCGCCGCTCCTAGGGCTGAATTTTAGGGTTCATCATTTTATGCCTTCCTACTTACTACTCTTTTTTTTAGGCTTTGACCCTATGTTTGTACACATAAATATTTTTAGCGGAATAGATAAAAGTACCCGGTTGACGCATCAGCGTCCTCTTCAAAGGCTTTGATGGGAAAAACTATTGCCCTGAGGGGAGAGACTCTTTTGAGTCTTCGGGAATAGAAGGTTTACACTTATTTCTTTACCATTGCCCTCGGCGCATCTCTTTCCCCCTTACTGCTTCCGAAATAATACCCGTAAATATCCTTTGCAATAGCTCCAGCCATACCGGTAAGGTTACCAACAATAAAGCTTTCCTCTGAATTCATCTTGCCCAATCCTTGCGATAGAATATAACCCGTTATGGCAAAGAAAGCTACAACAGCTGCATAGGCCAGAATATTCTGAGTGAGGTTGAGGGAACCGTTTTTAACAGCACCAACATCGCCTTGTCTTGCCGATTTACGGTCATCCGCTACCGCACGAATGAGTGCCTGCTCATGTTGATGGATCAATTCGCTAAACCTGATCTCAAGCTGGGCTTTTTCTACTTTTGTGGTTACAATTTCATCGATGATGCCCTTCGCTTTCTCTAACAGCTTCCCGCCGTTCAGGAGATTTCTAATAATACCTGTCATAACGCAAAACGTTTTAGTGTTGTAAAATTTTTAACCTGAATCTGTATTGGTTGTTATTTAAGAAAGCTTCTCCACCTGCAGCTGGAGAAGACTTTCAGGAATCCGCCTTCGAAAGTTTACAATACTTTCTCAGCAGTCGTTACGTTGCCAGGTTTGTCGCGTGCGGTTACGATAATTTTCGAACCCTCGAGCGTGGCATTAGCAACGGTAGCGGCGTAGCGCCAGTCATCGAACGTTTCCGGCTGAAGTATGGCATCGCCAAATTCAAGCAGGTTCCCGGCCGGACCGATGATCGATACTTGTAGTAACACTACCTTGAAGTCGTCCGTAGCCCGGATCGCTATGATATCACCAACAGTACCACTGTAACGCGAGGCATCCACCTCATTCACTACCGGGGCTTTCAGGTAGTCAGTCAATGCTACGAGATAGGCACTGAACTTGCTTTCCGTAATGCCTGTTTGGTACTCGGCTTTGGTCACCGCACTTTCCAGTTGCTTCCGGGCATACTGTACTGCCCGCAAAAACCTGGAACGAAAGTTTTCCTGCTCAGGGGTGATCGGACCACTCCTCTTTTTTGGCCGATTGGACATGATCACCCTGCCGCGCACTTCGCGGTAGACGACCACCTTGCCCAGCATCCCGCTGGCTCCTTTGAGCAGGGGATTGTTTTGAATCTTACTCATCCTATTTATGGTTTAAAAGTTTCACACCGGCCCGACCCAAGTACACCGGTTTACTTCCGGTCCGCGATGCTTGAAAGAACCAACGCAAGGGTTGCGGGGCAGGTTAAAAAACTACCCGATTAGGCGCAATTGTACCCGATCTTACTCGATTTGAAATAGGCAGTCCTTAAGCAAGTTAATTTCCAAGGTTTTTTACAAAAAAGTTTCTCCAGGAATTTTTTAGAGCATTCTGGGAGCATACTGGAAGCATACTGGGAGCAGACTTGAAAATGAGCGCTCTAATTTTCCAGGATTAACATCGCTGTGTAAAGTGAAGCCTCAAGGTGGGCCGGCAAACAATGCATGCAGCGCACCGGCATCGCTATCGCCCCGAAAAAGCAAAGAGAAGTGGGCTACAAAATTGTCAAGGAATATTCTTAGCATTCAAAATTATCCTGCCATAAAATAAAGATATTCTTTGTAAAATGATCTGTTATTGTTGTACGGTTTCCTGACAAAATTAAGATCCTTATTCAGAAAACTATAAAAACCTACATGATGGTAACGGCCTGAATATAAAAAACGCATCAACCCGAGTAGCCAAACCTCACATGGATGAATTAGCGGGTAAGGTAATTGTAGGGGACAATGGAAGACAAGCAATTTGGAATTATTACCCTATGTTAACTGGATTATTACCATACGTTAAATGATTTAAAATAGTTAAAGGAGTAGAAAAACTATATAGAATATATAATCATTCAAAATCATTTAAAATTGTTTAGAATATTACACGGCTATATCGATTAATCCAGGATAACGTTAAATTCGTCTACACGTTGTCAGAATTTTTATGAACAAGCACAGTTGTTTCGTTGTGCGGCCCTATACGCACAAAGAGTTAGCCTGTCATTATGGGGTTTGCCGTAAGACTTTTCTGAAGTGGCTTAAACCATTTAAGACAGACATCGGTCCGAGGATCGGCCACTTTTATTCCACCCTCCAGGTAGAGGTCATTTTACGGAAATTGGGTAGGCCTGTAGTGGATACTGATCAATAAGCAACGGGTTTATTCGATCATTAGCGGGCTGCTGAATCACTCACAATCGGGCATAATTGAGTAAGATTGAGCATAATTGAGTACGATCGCGCCAGATCGCGTATCGGTGTTCCGAAGCCGTTGCACCTTTCCCTCATGGAAACACAACTAAATCAAAGTAACGGGCCGGGCAATTGGATTGCCTTCCTGTTTGGTGCCACGTTCAACATGCTGGCAAATTTCGAACAAACCAATGCTATCAACTACGCCGGCCATGCGTTAGCGGGTGGGATCATCTGCCTCTTCTTTAAGATGCTCGGTGACTTTCTTACGCCCCTGCTAAAGAGATTGGGACAGAAGTTTAAAAAATGGATTGTATAAGGAGGTGAGGTCAATGCTGGCTGCCGGATGTTCTACAAATCCGGATTGCGCCATTGATCATGAAAAGGGTTGATCAGGAAATACAAGCCGACGGACCTTGATGGATATTTTAGAAATAGAAAAAGTAAATATGACTAAGTGTTTTTCAAGGTTCCTGTCACTTTATAGGTGATCATTAAGATAGTCACATTATTCCGAATCAACATGATAAAATCTTTTTGCGCACTACTGGTATTCATCCTATTTTCCGCTTTGAACCTCTGTATCGGTCAGGGGCAGCGTCCCGTCACCTGGCATTTCAACGTTGCGCCAATCAGGGGCCCTGAAACAATTGTTTCAATAACAGCGAATTTAGCCCCAGGGTGGCATCTATATTCTCAGCTTCTCAAAGAAGGCGGCCCTATTCCTACCCGTTTTAAGTTTGAACGGAGTGATGATTATTTGCTTATTGGCAGCACAGAGGAAAAAGGAAAACAGGTTAAGTTTTATGACAATATCTACGAAATGGACATCATTTGGTATGCCAATGAAGTATCTTTTTATCAACGCATCAGCCTGAATGAACCGGAAACCATCATTAAAGGAAAGGTAGCGTACATGGCTTGCAATAATGAGGTGTGTATCCCATGCGATCAGGAATTTGCCATTAATGTTAAGTCGTACTAATATTTAATAGATAAAAAATTCAGAGCCGGATGTCTTTCCAAAGAACAAGTCCACCAGAACTTCTTCATACAATTTAGGTTAAAAAAAAGGAAAGCATCCGGCCTCTGTTTTTACGCCATCGGAAATTTATTTTACGCTTATCGTTTTTAAATGCAGTCAATAAACCCCGAAAAACTGGAAAGGCTTGAAAAGCATATTCGGAAAATGGTGGAAGATATGAAGCAGAATGATCAACTGAATATTCGCCTGGCCATTAATGAATTTTATTATATGCAGAAGGCAGAAGAGTTAAAAATATTGAGGGAGCAATTGCAGGAAGCGCCGATAAAACTGGAAATCTTACAAGAGAGGGTTTGTAAACACTACAAAGAAATATTTTGTACCTGGCGTCATGATATGCGCTTGTTAAATAAGCACACCCTGCTACCGGTCACGGGCACGCAATAACCTGGCCAATGCATTATTTGAACACTAACTAAAATCCAATCCGGTTCGAAAGACATGTATTAAGTATTCATTTTGCTTTTCCGCTAAATCGCATAAAAGAAGCTAACACAAAAATTTTTTATAAGATGGAGGCCTTGTATTTTCTCAGCCTTTTCTTTCCACTGGTAAGGCTTCTTTCCACTGCCTTTTTTGAAACATTGAGCTGCCTGGCTATTTCCGCCATGGACATTTCCTGATCCAACCGTAACAGCAGGCACTCTCTTTCCCGCCTGGGAAATGTAGAAATGATCAATCTGATGGAATCATCTTTCTCCGTTGAAATTATACCGGCCTCAATAGAGTCAATGTGCCTATTTTCGTTACCATTAAGATATTTTAACCTACCTGCGTCCGTCCGCGCTTTATTCCTGTAAAAACTTATGGATTTATTCTTCACTACCCGCACTAAAAAATGTTGAAGAGGCTGGCCACGTTGCTGACCCAGCAATTTGTGTTGCTCCCATACAAGCGTGAATGTTTCTTGTACAATATCTTCTGAAGCCTTTCGATCAAAAGTTAGTCTCTCCGAAATACGGATAAGCCTGTCGTAGTATGATTCATACAAAAAGGTTATGGCCTTTTCCGGCCATGAAAGCAGCAGGTTTCTGAATCGGTCGTTATCGATGGAAGCTAACATTCACTATTCAATTGAGGTAACTGGTTTCCTAAAAGTTACAATTTTTTCATGAAAATGAACAGCACAGCATCCTGAATCAAATCCCCAGGATGAATTATACAACACCGTTTGCGCTTTGCGAATTTCAAACCGCTGCTCAAAAAGTCAGTTCTGCATGTAGCAGTTTGGAATATCCACCGATCTGGCGCAAGGTTCCTGCGTTGGCTTTAGCGCTGGCGAGACTTGTGCCAAGACAATCCATGCAGTCTTCGGACTGCCGAAAGCCTTATCAAGTCTGAAGACTTCTAATATATTGCACACTACCCTCACTAACACTTGAACCCGTTAAGGTTGTCTTTAACGCTGGCGACATTTGCGCCTGCTATGCACCCAGGCTCTCCCTGTGACACAACTCAACGGGGAAGGAAGCGCCGGCAAATCGGGTCAATAAACCAATATATTCAGGATAACACGGGAAATGATGATTCCTCTGCTTACCATTACGGAAGAACTAAAGGCTCATTTAATGAATCATGCAGCCTACTCACATCAAGTGAAGGGTATCTATATTCGGATGGGAGGAGTGTTTTGCTGATGTGCGGAACAATGGATTTAGTGTATAAGTATATTACCGGATGTTATGCTATTTTCCCCGAAATTACATATATTTAGAGTGAGCCAATCCAAATGAAGAGCAGTTTCTATCTGCTCTCAGATTCTTTACGAAACGTATTGCAGGTAGTGCAGCGTTGAGGGTGCTATTTGCCGTGTTCTCGTAAATTGAAGTCTTATATATTTTTATAGAAGACTGCTATTGCATTTTCAAAAATGGATGGCATTCGACATAAAATGTATAAATAAATTATTGAGCATATTTTTTGAAGGGAAGGTGTTGGTTAGCCCTGAAATGGGTCGTTGAACACCAGGTTAGAGCGTTAGACCAACGTGGACTTAAACGAAGGTGCAACGTTTTACGTTTTGTCAGGAAGCTTCCGGCCTGTGTACGTAAGGTTGTATTTATACTTAAAGCATGGCACCGGGTCCTCGCACTAGTATATGGGACGTACATGTTGCTGGCAACGCTATAGGTGGACATAATTAAACCACCGTTTACTGTATAAGGAATATCGTTATGGAAACAGAATTGAGAATATTGATGCTGGAGGACCAGGAAGAAGATGCCGGGCTGGTGGACTGGACGTTGCAAAAGGAAAAAATTGCGTTTATACGCACCCGTGTAGATACACGCGAAGAGTTTACCAAAGCCATTGACACGGTTAAGCCTGATGTAATTTTATCCGACCATGCTTTACCTCAATTCAATTCGATAGAGGCCCTTGAAATTTGTCAGGAAAAAAAAATAAATGTTCCATTTATCCTGGTGACCGGCGCCGTATCCGAGGAATTCGCCGTGTCCTGTCTGAAAAGGGGTGCCGATGACTACGTGCTAAAATCAAATCTTTCACGTTTACCATTGGCGATTCATCATGCCATCCAGCAGCGCAAAGATGAAAACACGCGCAAGGAGCAAGAACAGATCTTGCGCCGGCAAAACGAAGAATTAAAAAAACTCAACCAGGAACTCGATCTCTTTGTCTATAGTACATCGCATAACCTCCGCGCTCCGCTGCGGTCGGTGCTGGGGCTGTTAAATCTTTCCAAACATGAATTAGTACTAAAAAACGTGGAATCCCTGTCCCGATATTTTACGATGATGGAAAGCAGCATCGGTCAGTTAGACAATACATTAACACTCATTCTGGAATACTCCAGGAGTTCCCGGTTGGAAAACGACGTGGAAGAGATCAACTTCAAAAAAATACTCCAAAGTATTTTTATCAGCCTTAAATATATCAATGGGCCACGCGCCATTTCAAGGATTATCACTGTGCACCGGGGGCCACCTTTCTTTTGCAATAAGATGCGCCTGGGCATGGTGTTGTTAAACTTGGTTTCCAACGCTATAAAATATTATGACCCGTTAAAAGAAGATCCTTATTTGAAAATGGAGGTGTTTTTGGAGCCGGAGCAGGCCAGGATCACTATGGAAGATAATGGAATAGGAATAGCCGGGGAACTTCAACCCCGAGTGTTTGATATGTTTTACCGGGCGACAGAAAAATCGGATGGATCCGGACTGGGCTTATACATTGTGAAAGAAACGGTGGAACGAATGAAAGGAACGATTTTGCTTCACTCTGAAAAAGGAATAGGAACAACGTTTACGATCTCCATACCAAACTTTCAAATGGCCTGAAGGCGATATATTTTATGCGGCTGATGGAGACACTGCCATGGGACTTACGTAACTATAGAAGATGAAAAAGAATGTATTACTAGTGGATGACGATGCGATCATGAATTTTTTGAATACGAAAACGCTGGAACGTATGGGCATCGCCAAACGGATCCATACTGCACTGAATGGGAAAGAAGCCATCGATTTATTCAACGATTATTACACCGGCTCAAGCGCATTGCCAGACCTCGTCCTGCTGGACCTGAACATGCCCATCATGGATGGCTTTCAGTTTATTGAGCTATTTAAAAAGCTGAGAATACCCAATAGCGAAAAGATAAAGATTGTCATCGTCAGCTCATCAAATGACAAGCGGGACATCATGCGCGCAAAAGCGCTGGGTATAGAACATTTTTTATCAAAGCCAGTGGAAGAAGAGCTTCTCAGAAGTGTTTTAATCGATTAAAGGAATATAAATCAAAAGTTATGATGACCACAGCCGTTGAAATTCTCTTAATAGAAGATAATCCCCAGGATGCAGAATTGGCCATTCGCGCCTTAAAAAAGAATAACCTGGCCAACCACTTGCTGCACCTGGAAGATGGCCAGGAGGCGCTTGATTTCCTTTTTGATGAAAAAAACGAAATGCCCAGGCTAATTCTGCTGGATCTAAAAATGCCAAAAGTAGACGGACTGGATGTACTCCGCAAGCTTAAGACAGATGAGAAAAAGCGCATCATCCCCGTGGTAGTGCTCACCTCATCAAAAGAAGAAAGAGATATAATTGAGACCTACAAGCTAGGCGTCAATGCCTACATTGTAAAGCCTGTCGATTTCGATCAATTCGTAAAAGCTGTAACCCAGGTAGGCCTTTTTTGGTTGGTCCTGAACCAGGCCCCTGTTCAGACGTGAAATATCCGTTATGAAAGAAAAATTGAGAATATTAATGTTGGAAGATATGGAGGAAGATGCCAGCCTGATTGACCGGACATTGAAAAAAGAAAATGTCGCGTTCACCAGGATCAGGGTTGATACCCGGCGTGATTTTACAGACGCCCTCGCTAGCTTTAATCCCGATATCATTTTATCGGACCATTCATTACCCCAATTCAACTCCATAGAAGCGCTTGAAATTTGCAAGCAAAAGAAGATCAATATACCCTTCATTCTTGTTACGGGAGCAGTATCCGAAGAATTTGCCGTGAATTGCCTGAAACAGGGAGCCGATGATTATATCCTGAAGGTAAATCTCTCTCGATTGCCTACGGCTATTCAATACGCTATTCGCCAGCGCGAATATGAAAATGAACGGATGAAAAAGGAAGAGAAACTTCGCCAACAAAATGAAGAGCTTATCAAAATCAATAATGAATTGGATTCCTTCGTGTACAGCATATCGCATAACTTACGTTCTCCGCTTAGTTCGGTGCTCGGTTTGGTAAACATCGCGAAACTCGACCGGCAGAAAAATTCAGAAACAGTCGATCGCTACTTCCAGATGATTGAAGGAAGCATTTTAAAACTCGATAAAACGCTGCGCGAGATCCTGGACTATTCTCAAAATATAAGAACTGAATTGGAGATCGCGGAAGTAGACCTGGAAAAACTGATCGCCGGATGTTTTGAGCAACTAAAGTACCTGAAAGGGCACGGAGATATCATTAAGCAAGTCGAGCTACAACAGGATACACCGTTATATACCGATGCCCACCGGTTGTCCATAATCCTTAACAACCTGATCGCAAATGCTATCCGGTACCGCGATAGTTCCAAAAATAACCCCTTTTTGAAGATCACGGCAACCGTCAATCCCGCATATGCAACAATCACCGTTTATGACAACGGCATTGGTATTGCACCGGAGCTTTTACCGCGTGTCTTTAACATGTTTTTCAGGGCTACAGAAAGAAGTGAAGGAGCCGGACTCGGCCTCTATATTGCAAAAGAGATGATCGAGAAGTTAAAGGGGACCATCATCATAACGTCTGCACATTACCAGGAAACCTCCGTCACGTTTACCATACCCAATAAATTGTTAACGGTATAATCAAGATTAGACAATGGATTACCTGGATTCCATCCTGAATAATATTGATGAAGCCCTGATCATAACCGATGAGAAGGGAAAAATTCTCCTTTTTAATGCGTTGGCGTCGAGCCATAGCACATCGCTGTTACTTGAAAAACCGCTTCGTGAAGGCGAATTCCTGCCCAATGTGGCAGGCCCTAAACGGAAGAAAATTGTGACCGAGATAATCCGTGAAGTTCAGCGCAAGAAAAGCCCTGAAAGATCCTTTGCTGAATACACCAATCGCCAGGGAGCAACGGTTTACCTGGATTTAAACTACGTGCCGATATTGAATGAAGAAAAGGATCTTACCCACATTTACGTATTTGTTCGTGACATCACACCCCAGAAGGTCTTTGAAAATAAAATGGTGACGCAAACAAAAAACATCAGCATCCTCATTGAAAAGGCAAATGCCATTATCATCGGAGTTGATACCCTCGGATATATAACAGACTGGAACGAACACTGTTCAAGGGTTACAGGATTTGAGAAGGAAGAAGTGTATGCCAGGAAGCTCGTGGACGTATTGGTAGCAGAAAAAGGTTTACCCCATCATGAGTCAATTTCCAACTATGAGATCAACGTTCGTACGAAGGAAGGAAGAACCATTACACTGCTTTTAAGCGGTACACCGCGAATCACTGCCGCCGGAGAAGTTATCGGCTTTACCTTTGTCGGGCAGGACGTTACGGAGTTAACCGGCTACCGCAGGGAGCTGGAAAGAAAAGTTGAACAGAGAACGCAGGAGCTTCAGCGTGCCCTCAAAAAGGAACAGGAAGTGGTAGAACTAAAGAGCCGGTTCGTTTCCATTGCTTCACATGAATTCCGGACCCCCCTTTCAACAATACAATATTCAACCGATTTTATCCGGGTCAATATCCCGGTAAACCAGCTTGATTTACAAAATAAGCTTGACACCATTGAAAAACAAGTCAGGCACATGACGTACTTGCTCGATGATGTGCTGATGTATGGCAAAAGCGAAGCCGGTAAAATTAACCTGGTGTTTTCCAGTATAGTACCGGTTGATTTTCTAACTAAAATAATAGAGGAAGTTGAACATAGCACAAAAAACACGCATACCATACTGCCCGATTTTCACAACCTTCCTGAAAAAATAACCACAGATGAAAAATTACTCCGGAATATAACGATCAACCTGTTAACAAATGCCATCAAGTTTTCACCCGGTAAGAAATATGTGGACCTGATCGTTAGAAAATTATCCGGTGACCTGATCATCACGATCCGCGATGAAGGCATGGGTATACCGGCGGAAGAAATGGATAAAATATATGAGCCGTTCCTCCGCGGCAAAGCAGCATCCACGATCCAGGGAACAGGGCTTGGTCTTTCCATCGTTAAAAAGGCAGTGGAGTTATTGAATGGGACTATACGAACCGATAGTCAGGTCGGGAGAGGAACTACCTTTACGGTAACAATCCCCGAGAATCCGTTAGCGGTTATCCCGTAATCGTCAATCGTTATCCCTCCCTACCGGCAGTCTACCGGCAGGCCTTACACGTTATCCGTGCTCGGAACTCACAGGGCTCACACGATTAACCATTAACCATTAACCATTAACAATTAACCCATAACGGCCCCGTCAGGGTTTTCCTTATTCCTTATCAGGGTTTACTTGAACCAGTTGTGCCAACATCATCCCCAAGCTGAGTTCAGGTAAGCAATCCTGCCAATAGTTCATGAAAGCCTTTGTTTAAGACTTCCGTAATGGTCAGATAATACTTTTTACCTGATTTTTTTCAAATCAGGGTTAGGCTGGTTTATGCCTGTAGGAGGCGCCCCACCTTTGTAACATCAAAACAAACCAACAAAAAAATGATTATTAAAAGCAGAATTAAGGAAAAGGGGATTAACGCACTGATGATCGTACTTTTATTTCTCGCAACAGGAATTTATTCCTGCTCCGTTCAGGCTCAATCTTTCGCGCCTTTTAAATACATGGGCTTTGAAGCCACTTTCGGAGTACGGTCTTTCCAGCTTAACAGCAGTATTTCTGAAATCAATCAAATGCCCGTTGTAGAGGAAGGTGGAAGCCTCGGCCTTATCTTTGGCAATGACTTGTTAAAAGCAAAAATTAGGGCAGCTGGATTTTATTATTCAGCCTCCAGTGTACCCCGCACGGTGGATCTTTTTGAAACTGAAGCATTGGTTAACTTCTATCCTCTGGAATACTTCCGCAAGGGCGAAAACGCACTGGACATCTACCTGATAGCAGGGGTGAGTATGGATAATATTAAATTCTATGGTCATTATCTTGCTGGTGATGGCGAGAAAATAAACTACAGTACTACGAACGAACCATACGTTGGCAAACTCGCGCAAATCAATGCAACGGGAGGCATAGGATTCGAATATCAGCTGCCTGTTCAATATGACTTTGTTCACCTGTTTGCGGAAGCTAAGTATGGCGCACCCCTTAAATCCGGAACCGATAGCGAACCCTTTAAAAACACTTCCGTAAAAAATTTCACATCGATCAGCGTAGGGGTAAGCTTCGGCTTATGTCGATAATTAATAGACAAATAATGACACAACAAGAACTTAGCGAATTGATGGAAACAACTTCAGAACAAGTCTTAAGTATACTCACTTCCATGAAAGGGCTTTTGATATTATCGGAGCATTACGCAAACCCTCCGGAAACCAACGGTTATTTAACCATGCTTTCAACGTGCGTAACCAAGCTTGAGGGGATCATTCAAACCACGAGAAGTAAAATTCAACCTAAAGGTTAAAAGTTCAGCCATGAAAAAAATATTTGTAATCCTTTTCAGCATTCTCTCGACCCTTGCTTCTGCCCAGGACATCGTCATGTCGGCCGGTGCAGAGAAAACAGTTACTGGAAATCAATACAGCGGGTCGGTGATGTACGAAACCAAAAAGTCCTGGGGCGCCGGAGCCTTTTATCAGACGGGCCTTACCCCGGACAATGGAGAAGGCTACCTGAAGAATCCTTTTTATGGAATTGCCTTGCAAGCTCCCATTGCCAGGAGTCAAAGGATATCGTTCATTGGAGTTTTGAGAACCGGTCTGGTGAATGAAAAATTTCTAGCCGTAGTGCCCTCTTTAGAAACCAGGATACAGATCACACCAAAAGCGGGTGTCGCTGTGGGTGCAGGGTTACGGTCGGGTTACCCCTCCTTATCTGCTAAATTATTTGTAAGACTTTTTTAACGATCAGTATGAAAATATTAACCAATTTCCTCGCCACCGCCTTAACGCTGCTACTCTTTGCTTCTTGTGAACCGGAAGCCGATTTATTCCGGCAGTTTGTTATCCGGCAAGGTGAACATTATTCCACCACACATATTGTTCAAAGCCTGCAATCCAACAGTTTGAAATTCGATGCAATATTTGATGCATCGGCCCGATATCACTTTACGGAAGAAGGTTTCCAGGATTCGAAGAATAAACTGCTGGGTTTTTCGGATTGCAATTCCCTTCACCATGAAAACAGCGCACGTTTCGCCTGGCAGTGGTTCAATGACCGGTTGGAAATTTATGCGTACTGTTATGTAAATAGCCAGCGTGTAGAGAAATTTATCGGCGTTGTTAATATCGACGAGGTAAATCATTATGAATTATCCATAAAGGGAGATCACTATATTTTTCACCTTAACCACCAGGAGCCCGTTTCTATAGAAAGGGGAAGTGTGTGCCAGACAGGAGTATACTACATGTTGTGGCCATATTTTGGAGGAACTTTGCCGGCACCTCATAACGTGACTATTCAGCTTAATATCAATAACTGAGCCCAAGCTGGTTTAAAGCAGGCTGAACTTGCCCTTGTGAAAAATCTGAATTTATGTTTCGTGGAATAGCTTTTATTATCGGTGTTTGTACCCTTGACAATTACCTGATGGAAAATAAGATGGACTTTAGAGTAGAATTGAGGCAAGCCAAAAATCGTAAACGGTGCCACTACACAATAATCGGTTGGGCGTGCCTTTTCTAATAGAGAGATACAGAAATTTTAAAGAACCCGTTAATTCCAGGTTGTTCAAGAACCGTCGAAAATAAATTTCCATCGGCTGACCTGATTCCGGGGTCAATATATTCCCGATCAGTCAGATTGCGAATATTCAAACTTGCGCTTACATGGTTGTGAAATAATTTAGTGGTGCTGATCACAAGGTTGGTGACAAAATAGTCGCCCACCTTTCCCAGGGGATTTGTCTTCGGCACGGAGCGTTCTTCCACAAAGTTTTCGATCACACTTACGCAAAGAAGCCCGGCAACATGAATGGACAAGCCGGCATTGCCTTTTATTTTGGCAATGTTGGCCATATCAAGGTCCTCCACGCCGTTGTTTTGTGTTCCTTCCTGGAAAGTAAAATTTAAAAAGCCGGAGAATGACGTTGAGAAAATAGCATCTACTTTGGCCTCCAATCCTCTTATGGTCGCCCTGCCCAGATTTTGATTTTGAATAAGTCCGGCACCGATCGGAACATCTGCAACGATCAGATCAAGAAGATCATTCTCGAATAGATTGGTTTGAAGTAAAAAGAACTCAGAAGGTTTATAGATAAAGTTGAACTCATATGTCCTGATCTTTTCCGGCTTTAAATCCGGATTGGATACTCTTACGGGTACAGTGCTGTACAATTCAAAGTTTGTGGGTGCTCTGAAGGCGCTTCCCAGGAGAAACTTGAGTACGATTTTTTCATTGGGCTGATTAATAACACCAAGTCGGGGATTAATTGTTGCGCCATACACACTGTTATAATCATAACGTATCCCAACGGTAAGGTTGGTTTTGTTCAACAATGCTGAACGCAGCACATATTGCACATAGATCCCGGTATTGTTTTGAATAGTATATTCCCTCGGTTTAAATGTTGCGTAAATATCCTTAACAGGAATGTGATCGATGGTATCAACCCTGTTGTCAGGGTTGATACCCCTGTAATTCAATTCCAGGTTATCCTGCGAGAATTGGATCCCTCCCGTAAGTCTTTGGTACTCCCCAAGTGTATAATTCGCCAAAATTTCTCCGGCAATACGATTGGAATAATGTGCCCTGATGGCCCTGCTCACCACGTTGCCATCTGTGGTAAGATAAGAATAAGACCTGTCAGACAAACCGGTTTCCCTGTATTGCACCCTGGAGAAAAGAGAAAGATTGGTTTTAGACGTATACTCATTTTGAATAAAGAACGTTCGGGAGAATGATTCCCACCGGGTTGCCCTTTCGCCTCTTATGTCGGCTGATAAAATTCCCAATGTACCCGTGTTTCCGTTCCCCTGCGAAGGGGTCTCCAAAAGTTGAGTGGGGCTGTTTATAAAATTGCCCAAACTTAATGGGGTATTAAAAACCCGGAAGCCCAAGGTTGTTTTAAAACTTTTATCCGTGTACACGACGTCACCATACTATGACCGGGCATTGTCGACATAAGCATTCGAATAATTGGGATCCCTATTGGTAAACCTTGGTCCATCGGTACTGTAGTTAGATCCGGAAAATGAAATATCAAAATTTGATTTCTTTATCCCGACCATAAGTTTTTCGAACGAAGTATTATAAGAACCAGCGCCTTTTTGAAAATAAAGTGCCTTCATATTTTCACCTTTTTTGGTGATCATATTAATCACACCACCGAATGCATTAGCGCCATATAAGGCAGAACCGGGTCCCCATATTATTTCTATTCGCTCCACATTGTGAAGGCTGTACGCAGGACCGCCCATTTCAAAACTTCCGATCAGACTGTTTTCAACAATTCCATCAATTAAAAACAGAATCCTCCGGTTTTCATCTCCATACATTCCCCGGAAGGTCCTTATAGAAGGGAATCCTCCGGACACATGAATAAGATCTATTCCGGCAATATCACGCAAGGCATCATCCAGTTCCTCGTATCCTCTTTCCTCAATTTGTTGCGATGTAATCACAAGCATGGTAGCCGGTGCTTCACTTAATTTCTGCCCTATCCTGGAAGCTGTCACCACTTCGATATTCAGTAATTCTTCGATCGACAACCTTTTAAGGGTGGAAATCTGGTATACAGAATCTTCCTGCGCCTGTAAGGAAAAGGCCGAAGAACAAATAAAAAGTACAATCAAAAATGTAACCCTCATAGGATTAAATCAAATGCCCTTTTCTCCACCATCAACGTCACGGGTACTCACGAGGTATGTCGACGCAATAGTTACAAAAAAAAGCCCATCTCTCCGGCATTCATCATGAATGTCAAAATAGATGGGCTCTATGAATCCAATGTAGGAAAGCGGTCGCACTTTTGCAATACTTCACCCGGTTAAATAAAGCTTTTTAATCTGGGTGGAATTGAGCCATGATGTGCACAATCAATACCTATTGAATGTTATTTATACGGAGTCGACTTTAGGATACCCAGAATTATTGAGTCAACTCAGCCACAACAATTTTTTGATTGCTGAAGTGGAGGGCATTTCACTGTCCCGTAGGAACAAAAAACACAACAATCGCCATGTTTGGGTTTTAACAGAGTTTTGCAGTTTGTGCATTCGTAGATGTACAGGCAGGCATCCGTTGGCATTTCTTCTTCTTTCTTAAATCCACAAGCGGGACAAGTAACTATAGATTCGAGCATCACTGTTGCTTCCATCATTTCCCCTTTTCGGTAAATAATAATTTATTACTGAAGGGATCTATTACTTCTATGCAGGGCGCATTCCATGGCGCCATTTCTAATCCCGGCATGTTGTACTTGTAACCTTTTTCAGAAAGTTCTTTATGGTATTCTCTCACGTTGCTGGTTTCAATGTATGCTTTGGAACCCGGTGAGCAGTCTCCGTGATGCTCGGAGAGGTGTAAAACAATGTCACCCTTTGCGATTTGCATGTAGATAGGGGAGGTTTCGTCGAACTTGTGCTCCCATTCAATTGCAAATCCAAGCCAATCAACGTAGAATTCAATGGCTTTTTTAAAGTCGAAAATTCTGAAAATGGGAACGACTTTACTCATAGTCTTTTCACCTTATGGACCAATTATCCTTACGGTTTTTTTCATGCGGCAAAGGTAACGTATTCAAGAAGTCGACAAACAATTTGTTAACAGGAGCAATTAAAATCCGTACTTCCGAAAAATCGTTTTCAATTCCTGGTGAAACAATGGATGAATATCGGAAGATAGGCTTGTATTATTTTCTTTCATCTGCTTGATCATCGAGGAGTAATGCGCAAGATCCAGGGAAGAACGTTGAAGCTCCATTAAATCCCTTTTTAAGAACTCCAGTTTGATCGGACTGAGCGAAATGATCTCGTATTGCACTTCCAGGAAGGACTTCAATGCAGCATCCTGAAGCAATTCAGTGATCAGGCTATCCCGGGTCTGCCGGACACTGTTGATAATTTTTTCAAGCAGGCCTTTTGATAACTCCTGAGCAGATTGACTACTATCCATTTAGTATGAATGCAAATTCAAAGATAGGAATTATATCGCCATAGCCTGGGTTAAAGTTAAGGGGAACAGGGAATTCAACGCGCCAAGCTTACTTCACAATTCCCTCACCAGGATCTGAGAGGTAACGAAGAAACGGCTGCCTGGAGGTACGCTGCCGGTAGGCAGGGATAACCTCCATAGACTATCAGCCCAGGTAGGACTTTAACACCTTACTTTTCGAAGAATGCCTGAGTCTCCGGATACTTTTCTCCTTTATTTGCCTGACTCTTTCTCTGGTAAGATTAAACTTAAAGCCTATCTCCTCAAGGGTCATAGCAGGCTCTCCATTAAGCCCAAAGTAAAAGACAATAACATCCGATTCCCTTTTCGTCAGCGTAGCGAGTGATCGCTGCAATTCTGTGCGTAACGAATCATCTATCAATCCCGAATCCGGAGTTTCTTCAAATTCATTTATTAAAACATCAAGCAGCGCATTTTCTTCTCCCTGGACAAACGGTGCATCAACGGAAATATTCCGTGCTCCCATTTTAAGTATGTCGGCAATTTCTTCTGGTGCTATTTCCAATATTTCTGCCAGCTCTTCCGGAGACGGTTCTCGTTGAAATTTTTGCTCCAGCACAGAGAATGTCTTATTGATCTTATGGAGCGCACCAACCCGGTTCAATGGAATTCGCACGACCCTGGATTGCTCTGCACAGGCTTGCACAATGGATTGGCGTATCCACCAGACTGCATAAGAAATGAATTTGAAGCCCCGGGTTTCATCAAACCGTACGGCAGCTTTGATCAAGCCAACATTTCCTTCGTTGATCATGTCTCCGAGTGATAAACCGTTGTTCTGGTATTGCTTAGCTACAGAAACGACAAACCGGAGGTTGGCTTTTGTCATTTTCTCAAGGGCTACCTGGTCACCTTCTTTTATCCTTTTAGCCAACTCAACTTCCATATCAGCAGTGATCAGGTCCACTTTCCCAATTTCCTGCAAATACTTGTCCAGGGACTGACTTTCCCTATTGGTAATCTGCCTGGTGATCTTTAGTTGCCTCATTGCGCCCTAAAAATTTAAAATCGAAATTATGTTTAGTAATACTTAACCAATTGTAACCCTTGCAAGGTATTATTTGACTTGTAGTCTTCCAGTATGGATAGCTTTTCTGATTTTAAAGGAAAGAAGATGGCAATTTTTACGATCCATTCATCCGGATCGAAAACTTTATTAATATAGTTAAAGCTTTCATAGTTGATCGGATTTGCTTCTAAAATTCTGCCCTAAGGGGATAATAAATATTTCTTGGCGCGAATCCTCCCAAAAACTTGATTTTCAATCAAATCCTTTTCCACGGTGGGCATTTCTATAGTTAGGTTAGTCCTAATTCCCTTTTTGCTAAATTGGCTAGCCCTCCTAACGCAACATCATTTTCGAACCTAATCCATCGGTATTCTGGAGTGAAATAGTATTTTCCATCCAATAGCCGGCTATTAATAACGTCTCATGTTTTAACGGAATTACCTGTTTTCGTTATCGGGCTTATGAAGCTTCTGGAATAGTCCAATGGCCAAGTCCATATTTTGTAAAGCCTCTAAAGAAACAGGTTCAGTCCGCTCGCGATGAAGTGTCATGCCCATATTCAATATGAACCGCTGGATAATGTGACTGTTCACATTTTTGACCTTAAGGCGCTGAATAGATTGGCTAATGGCTTCTTCTACTTCCTTTTCATTTGATGCTGACTTAATTTGATTAAGAATGGTCTGTCTATAATATATCATTTCTACTATATTCGTTTTCCTGATTCCTCCATACAACTGCATTTTGAGCCACCACGATTTTATTTCAGTGTGATCCTGATTGGGGACCCTTAAACTTTTAAAGATATCGTAGGTGAACTCATTATGATTTCTCAGAAATGGACTCCAAACAGTCTGTTGTATCGCGCCGGAAGTGCCCTTAGTTTAGTAACGCTTCCTTTTTTAATTCGGGTATTTCCCGGACCTGCGATGATTTCTGCCAGGCATTTAATTTCATGTACCAGATCATCCGGGCTTCCAGGAAGGAGGGTCTTGGAAAAACCTGACCTATCACTTTGATTTGAGGCATCTTGGTTTTGAACTGTTTGTTTTTGAAATACTTCGCTATTCTTTTTTTGCTTCAGCGTTTCCCTTCTTTCCTTTTTATTGTGAACGGCTAACAGATCAAAAAATTCTAGACCACTTTAGTGACGGATACCAATTCCTCTTTACCATAGAACCCGCTGTCCAGCTTTGATTTCAAAAGGGTAAATGCGCTCAGGGTTTCTTCTACATCAGAAAGGGTATGGGCTGCCGTTGGAATGATCCTGAACATAATTACATCCTTCGGCACAACCGGATAAATCACTACAGAACAAAAAATCCCGTAATTCTCCCTCAAGTCCATAGCCATGTTTGCGGCTTCACCGACTCCACCTTTAAATAGCACTGGAGTAGGAGGTGATTGGGCATCGCCAATCATAAACCCTCTTTCTCTTAGACCACTTTTCATGGCCATCATAATTTTTTTAAGATTTTCTCTTAGTTGCGGTTGTGTCTTAAGAAGCTCCAGTCTCTTTAGTCCACCGATGACCAAAGGAATGGGTAGACTCTTCGCGTAAATTTGGGACCTTACAGAATAACGTAAGTATTTTACCACGTTTTTATCCCCAGCAACGAATGCTCCTATACTTGCCATCGACTTTGCGAACGTTGCAAAATATAAATCGATCATAGGCTGAACGCCTTGCTCTTCGCCGGCACCAGCACCACTTTTACCCATTGTTCCAAAGCCATGAGCATCATCTACCAATAGCCTGAAATTAAATTTCTTTTTCAGTTCAACAATTCCTTTCAAATCTCCCATCTGCCCGGACATGCCGAACACACCTTCCGTAATGACGAGTATGCCACCGCCTGTTTCGTTCGCCAATTTTGTAGCCCGTTGAAGCTGCTTCTCTAACCCTTTCATATCGTTGTGTAGAAAAACAAAACGTTTGCCCAAGTGTAACCGAACACCGTCGATTATACAGGCATGAGCCTCGGCATCATACACAATAACGTCTTTACGGTCAACCAACGCATCGATGACCGACAATACGCCTTGATAGCCGTAGTTTAAAAGCATGGCGTCTTCCTTCTTAACAAATTCGGCGAGTTGGCTTTCAAATTCAATATGATGAACTGAATTGCCGGACATCATACGCGCGCCCATGGGCGATGCTAAGCCATAGCTGGCCGCCGATTCGGCATCAACCTTTCTAACTTGCGGATGATTGGCTAGTCCCAAATAATTATTCAGGCTCCAATTCAATACCTCTTTTCCATTGAACTTCATTCGCGGACCGATATCTCCTTCCAGTTTTGGAAAGAAAAAATAGTCTTCCGGTAAATGAGAATACTTGGCCAACGGGCCCTCCTCCATTTTTAGCCTTTCAAACAAATCTTTCATTTCTAAGAAATCACTATTTGGTGAGTATCGAGGCAAAATTAGGTACCTAAAGATCAACGTCCATTGAGTTCGGTTTCTTTGAGCGTTGACTTAAATCAACAAACCCATTGATTAAAGACTGACTGGTGCAATAGCCTTTTATGGAGATACTTATTTAATAGCAGCGCTTCGATGCTGGAAGTCGCCTTTTCTGTCCTTGATTAATTCCAACACACCATTAATAAAAGTCAACGGATGAACCGGGTTTCCGGGCACGTACAGGTCAATCTTGTGATCACTAAGGAAGCTGCGATTCATGGCCGGACTTCCTGCAAATATTCCACCGCTTATGGCATCCGTACCCGCCAGGATAATAATTTTCGGATCAGGTATGGCATCATAACAATGTTGGAGCGGTATCGCCATGTTTTCGGTCATGGGGCCCGTGATAACAATTCCATCTGCATGACGGGGGGAAGCAACAAACTCAATTCCAAATCTGCCCATATCAAAGTTTACGTTTCCACAGGCATTCAGCTCAAGCTCGCAACTGTTATCACCCCCGGAAGAAACGTGCCGTAACTTCAGCGAGCCTTTAAACAATTTCGAAATCTCTTGCCGTATCAGATCGGCATCCAAAAGGATTGGCTTTGCTACATCCTCCTTTACAATTAAGTCCCTGCGATTATTTGTCGCCATCTTGTAATCCTTGGTAAACCTTATTTTTTCAGGAAAAGCAAAAGCGCACGCACCGCAAAATGTGCATTTACCCAGGTCAATACTAACCGGATTAAAACCTATTGCATCAGTTGGGCAAAGCTCAACAAGGGTTTCCTCGTCAATTTTATCATGCGTTATTACCGGAGTTCCTCTGAAGACACCCGGAATTTCAGCATTCGTAATATCGGGAATGGATTGCATTCCTTGATGGAAAAGAATTCTTATGTTTCCTATCATCTCATTTATGATTTACAGGTCATGACCACAATAACTCAAATCAAAGCTTTTGTTGGATATGGGGAAATCTGATATTTCATTATTCCTTACCGCCAATGCCAACGCCAACCAATTGTGCATCGACGGATCTTTCACTTTATAGTGAAGAAGTTCACCTTTTTCGTCTGTGACGGCGCAATGACAGATCTCTCCTCTCCACCCTTCTGTTAATGATATGCCGAAACTTTCATGCTTCAACGTTGTAAGCGGTTTCCTAACGCCAGCTTCGGATGGAATTTGACGAATGATCTTCCGTAAGTAATATATAGATTGTACTATTTCATCGTGCCTAAGCTTCGTGCGTGAATAGACATCACCATGATGCTTAACAATAGAAATAGGACTAAAGAGATCGTATAAACCGTACGCATGTGTAGTACGTATATCGCGCATAATCCCTGAAGCACGTGCCACCATACCCACGGTTCCAATCGAAGCAGCCAGGTCACGGCTTACTATACCTGTTTTTTCCAGGCGGCCTAACGCAGTGGGGAGGGTATGGAACTCTTTCCACATTTCATCAAAATCAGATTCGTAATCATCAAATATTTTCTCCAAGCGATTTGCCAGGCCTCTGGAAAAGTGAAAATGATTGTTCCCCGCCCTGATCAAACTTTTTGCTAATCGATTGCCACACCATTCCTGAAAAAAATTAATAACAGGTGTTCGCAGTCTGCCGAACACCGAGCTTCCAAGTTGATAACCAATGTCAGCACAGATAGCGCTCAAACCACCAGTATGGATAGCAATCCGTTCAAGCTCCGAGGCTACTGTTCTTGTAAATTGCAAATCTTCATCTGCCTTATAACTGCACAAACTTTCCCACAAATTGACGAATGCCGTAGTATGACCGGCTACTGTATCTCCTGCAATAGATTCGGCCAGGGTTGTACGTTGTAAGAGTTTCTTCTTCGCCAGGAATAGATCCTCAACTCCTCTATGCTGATAACCTAACTGAATTTCAAGATGAAGAATTTGTTCACCATTACAGCTGAATCTGAAATGACCAGGTTCAATAATTCCAGCGTGGATAGGGCCAACACCTACCTCGTGTAACTCTTCGCTTTTTATCCGGTAGAAAGGATAATTTTGTACCCTGTCATTCTTATTTTTTCGGTTGAAGGCATACCGCATTGGTTTTAGCCATGGATGATCCGCATAAGACAACCCAAAGTTTTCATGTAACTCCCGTTCAAACAGTTGAAAACTCAGGTGTCTTGCCGTAAACGAAGGATAATCATGGGAATCTTCGGGGCCTATTTCAGCGGATGAAATCAAAATGGACGCATTGCTGTCATTGGCTATACAGCATAGTAACTTGATTTTGTTCTTGTGATAAAATCCGAAATAATTAACACAGTGGTGAGTCTCATTCCCCATCAGTTTAATATTCATCTCAAGAAAGTCCTCATATTTTAAAACAGGTATTCCCCTCAGTGGAATCGTTCTATTATTCTGTATCGTTACACAATGTATCATATCGCTAGTGCGGCAAATTTTGTATTGATTCATGGATCAGGTTAACCATTTCCGCAGGAGGATCAAGCCCCAGGTAGATCACCGCGGCAAGCAGTATAAACTGACTGACGGATTCCACCAGGCTGATTTTTTCAATATTTTCTTCTTTAAAACCAACAGACTTAATAAAAAGCATCTTGAGAAAATTTTTCCCCTGGGACCAAATAATCAATGTGAGGAGTAAAAGAATTGGGGCTAATAACCACAAATTTCCAGATTCAAAAACAGACCGCAGGATGAGGAATTCACTAATGAACATTCCTGAAGGTGGCATGGCTGTTATTATAAAGAATGCGAGCAATAGAACGAGTGCACCGCTGGTGTTATAAGCAAAGTAATTTCCGATATCATAGATGCTTTTACTCTTATAAATTCTGTAGACCTGACCAACCTGAAAGAACAATGCAGGCTTTGCAAATGAATGTAAAATGAGATGAAGAATGGCCGCATAATATCCTAGACCACCTGAAGCTAGTCCAATCATTACAATTCCCATGTGTTCTACGCCAGAATAGGCTAACATTCGCTTTATGTTTTTTACGCGCAGAATGTATACGGCTGCCACGAATATTGAAAGCAGGCCGGCCATGATAAGGATATTATTCGCCCACTGTAAAATGGAAGTGTTACCGATGATTTTATAAAACCGGAATATGCCCAGAAAGCCTACGTTCATTAATACGCTGGCGAGAAGTGCGCCTGCAGGTGATGGTGCTTTATCTTTTGCATCAATGCCCGCTGTATACATGGGAACGATTCCCGCCTTAGCGGTGAACCCGGTAAATATGAAAAGGAACGCCAACTTAAGCCAGAAGAC
>Ga0184629_10000050_pt1 | contig 43496 bp, 29 predicted proteins | sample PLM4_32_b1_FD_133158 | JGI IMG/M metagenome (GOLD analysis project Ga0184629, IMG submission 133158) | Groundwater sediment microbial communities from an aquifer in East River, Colorado, USA - PLM4_32_b1 | ecosystem: Environmental > Terrestrial > Soil > Riparian zone | place: USA: East River...
CTGATGAAGACGATATGTGGCAAGTGGTGAACTATATGCGCACACTGAAAAAATAAGGATAATTTATCTTAATTCTAAGGTTAAAAGCTCGACGGAATTATACTTCTATTTTTTTAATGACTCCTGTGAATTTATTGAAAATCTACAGGAGTCTTTTTTTGAATCCGTGGGCAACAATTCTGGGGAATCCTCGGCTTCAAACGCATTATGCGGGCGAAGAAAAACTATAATCATTCATTTCTCTTCACGTTTTTAGGGTTCAAAGAAAATATTTTCGGGATCTTTCTTGCCTCCCTGATTTCAACCTTAGGGTTGCTCAGAAATAATAGTAGATCTGTAACGTGAATCATACATGACAGGTGATCTTTATCAAGTTTTTTCAACATGTGTTGCGTCTGATTTTGTATCTTAAGCCATGTCAGCTTCACAACGCATTCAGTATTTAAAGGCGCAGCGCATTCGCAAAATTGAGTTTCAGCGTACCATAAAAGACGCCTTATTCATCACCTTTGGTGTGCTTTCAGCCGGGCTTGGTCTTAAGGGCTTTTTGCTTCCTAATAATTTTTTGGATGGTGGTGTGATGGGTATCTCTCTTCTCACACACCTCTTAACGGGCATCGACTTGTCTGTTTTGGTTGTCATCATTAATATTCCATTCGTCATTATCGCCTACACACAAGTATCGAAAACCTTTGCCATAAAAACACTTGTAGCCATTGCAGCTCTTGCGGTTTGTTTGGCCATTGTCCAGTTTCCAATTATTACTTCTGATAAGTTGTTGATTGCATTTTTTGGCGGCTTTTTTCTTGGGTTGGGTATTGGTCTTTCCATTCGGGGGGGCTGTGTGATCGATGGAACGGAAGTGCTCGCCATTTATTCGAGTAAAAAGTCGACGCTTACCGTAGGTGATTTTATTCTTTTCTTTAACATCGTCATCTTTTCCGTCTCCGCCTATCTTATTAATATAGAGACAGCGCTCTATGCCATCCTCACCTACCTGGTGGCGTCTAAAACTGTTGATTTTGTGGTCCATGGAATTGAGGAGTATACCAGCGTAATGATTGTATCGAAGAAGAGTGAGGAAATAAAAATGATCATTGTAGAAAAAATGGGACGCGGCGTAACCATCTTAAAAGGAAAGAGCGGCTTTGGAAAGCATGGCCATCAAACGGAATACGATGTTATTTATTCGGTGGTTACGCGATTGGAAATTCAAAAGCTAAAAACAGAAATCGCCAAGGTAGACGATAGTGCTTTTGTCGTCGAAACCAGTGTGAACGACATTGAAGGAGGAATGATCAAAAAAAGACCGCTCCATGATGATTAGTTAAAAAAGGAAAAATGATTCATTTGTATCTGTCCTTATAATACTCATCCCTTTTCTTTCTCTTGTCAATCTTGTCTTTCAGGACGAATGTTAACAATCCAATCCACGTCGGGTACCTCCTTCGCATTAGAATTTTGTTCAACAAAGGCTCAATACGTTGTTTGCCAAAAATCAAAAACGCCTCTTCATCTGAAGTGTTACGGGGAAGGCGACGGCGTTCTGTATTAAATTCTTCTTTCCAGGCAATGATATTGAATCCAAATTTTTCTCCAAGATATTCCCATACCCTGTCAATATCCGCTACATCGAGCACATCTTTAAGATACTGAACCGACTGTGGAACCTTAGCCAAGCTACCCGATAATTTAATCCTTTATTTCAGCATAAGATTCCGGTTCCAATACCTGTGGAACGTCTGTTTCTTCCTTTTTGGAAGTCACGAGTTTACTGATTGTATAGCCTTTCATCATGGTTTGGTCTAACGGTTGACATAGGGCTAATACATCATCCTTCGTAAGGTTTGGGTTCAGCCAATCGTTTTCATACTCCCTCGGGAGAATGACAGGCATTCGCTTCTTCGAATTGTGAATTTTCTCCATATAAGCATTAGCCCTGGTGGTTAAAACAGTATACGTTTTATATTCCTGATCTGTTTGCCTGTCTCTCCAGCTTGAATACAACCCGGCGATTGAAAATACGGGTTGACTGGGGAGTGATAGGTAGTACGGTATTTTCGACTTTCCCTTTTCATCCATCCAACGCCATTCGAAAAAGCCGCTGCAGGGAATCAAACATCGCTTACCATCATTTGCTGAATCCTTGAAACTCGGCTTATCAAACATCTCCTCACTAATACAATTCAAGGTTTGGGTTCTTAGCCTTATTCCGTCAGGCAAACTTTTCACCCACCAGGGTATTAGTCCCCAATTCATCATTTGAAGTTCTTTTGGTTTGCCGGCGGAAAGGATTGGTGACGGTAAGAAATCAAACCCATTTTCATGATGGTGGGGCGTATACAGCTCAGCCACTACATCTGAATAACTTGCTGAATAATAATCAGACAAGTAATCAATACTGTTAATCAGACTCTTGTGATAGCACATGGACTTAAAATTGTCAATCCCATTCCACCTTCAAGTTAAGTTTTTTCTTCATGCCTGCGAATGTATCTATACTCGGTCCTTTCTTCCCCTTGTGCAACATCATGAATCGTCCTGGAATAAGTTTACAGGTTACTATTGAAACTGATAATCAATTTGTTACAACTCTCTTTCATTAACTTCCGTCGGGCTCACGTTGATGGGTTCTCGAGTCTGTGGGAACCTGGACCACATTTGGTCTGGTTAGATTTTCTTAGTTCGCCAGTAAGTGTGTTGCTTTTTTGGCTTCTAATCAGCATTTGTAAATTGATAATATTTCTTAAAATGCTCTATATGAGAATTATACTCCCCAGTAAGAGCATGATAGATTCAAGTGTTACCCTCGATTCAAAACAGATCCACTTCTTTCCTGCGGCTTTATCAGACTGAATTCCATTTGTAGATAACATCATACATGTTGTCTCTCCTTTTAGGTCGCTCGTCCAGTTTTTAATCTCTTACTAGTTCAAAACAGGTTACTTGCCCTTATCATTATCTGATTAATGACTTTAGATCAGCCCATAAAACCAAAATTACCTGTAGTATGAAAAATTTACTTATAAAATCACTCGGGTCATTTCTTTGGATCAGCCTTATTTGCCTGATCCTTGGGGCCTGCCAAAATGAGGATGTCGATCAATTGACGTCCAAGGAGCAGTCCGAAAAGGCTGCCAAAGAGAACAGCCAGGCTGTCGCAGTTACCGAAGAGGTGATGGACATTACAGATGGTATCTGGTCATCACGAGGTTTTTCGGGTGGCCGGACAGCCGGCGGCGATGACGGTGAGGGAGACCATGATGACGATGATGACGATGGGGACGATGATGACAAAGAAGATCACCATGGTGATGGCGATCACGATTCAAGAGGATGTAAACCCTCCATCAGTGGATCATTTAATCTGGACCGCAGTCACGAGGATAGCCTGATTTATACGGGCACCTTTGTTGTTGACTTTGGAGATGGGTCTTCTTGTGAAGATTCTACGCATATACGAAAAGGCAAAGTCATTGATAGCGTTACGTTTATAATAAGTTTCAAAGACAGCATCTACTTTACTTCCACTGAAACTATAACGTTCGAAGGGTTTTATAAAGATTCTGTGCAGGTCGATGGCACCTTTATTATAAAATCGTCAACCGGCAATCCGACAACCGTGGAAGCTCAGGGCGCTAAAATCACCTATGGTGATGGAACATTCTTTAGTTGGGACGGAACCCTCACGTTTGTTTATGAAAAGAAAGGCAGCCGTCATTGCAAAGGAAAGACGATGAAGATCACCGACGGATCAATTACAGGTACCACCCGTACGGGCGTTGATTTCACAGCGACAATTACCAATGAAATTATATTTAAACGCGGCTGTTTCGGTAAACGATTTTTTGTGCCTGTAAGCGGAACAGTAGAGGTAACAACCGAGGGTGTAACATCCACCATAGACTTCGGTGACGGCTCTTGCGACAAAGATTTTACGATTACTGCAGCGGGTGTTCTTACAGCACATACTTTTTCTTAATGGCACAGGGCATCATGATAGCAGAGTCCGTCTTTTGGACTCTGCTATTTTGTTTTATAAGCCCTTCAGTTAATTACCCAATCCTGCTATTCCCTTCCGCTGTGGCGGAAATGTTCTTTTCATCGTCCATTCTGTTTTGTTCTTGAATAGGCGCAAGCCGTTCCAATAGGCTCACTTGTTCATGTTGGAAGAAATCGGGTGTGTCATCGGACCTTGGACTTACTGAACTTTCTGCTGATATTTTTTCCTGCAGCCTCAATTATTTTCTAATTTCATTACCTTTTTATCCGGTTTCTGACCAGGTACCAGCCAGCTATTAGGCAAAACCATAAAAAGAAATGTTTACACCTCACCACCTCACACCTATGAATAACTATTTATGGATATCCTACACACCTCAAACCCACTCTCACCCCTCACGATTAACGATTAACGGCTTGCGATGTGAAGTTTATTATTCAGCTGTGTGGAAATATGTATACACCTTCATTTCTAATTATCCTCTATCAAGGCCAAATAGCTTGGCTGACTAATTGTTGTGGTGTTAAAAGACTTAAATTCAGACGATATGAAAACTTTTGGAATGATTTTATTAGTAGTGGGTATCATTATGACCGTTTTTACTGGTTTTAATGTAGTTACCAAAAAAAAGGTCGTTGATATTGGGCCTATTGAAATCAAGAGAGAAGAGAAAACCCCTATCTATTGGTCTCCAATTACGGGCGGACTACTAGCGGCAGCAGGTATTTTAATGCTTGTTGTGAGCAAACGAAAGGGTTAATCATCCGATCAAGAATTTCCAGGAGTAATTGGATTACGATTTCTATTTATAAAACCAAAAGAACATGCAACAACCTCATGTAAGGGTGAAGTCAATTGATAAAGTCACTCATGATGTATTACAAATTGTGACTGAAAAACCTCAACACTTAATGTTCACTCCGGGACAAGCAACGGAAGTTTCCATAAACAAAAAAGGTTGGGAGAACGAAAGGAGACCTTTCACCTTCACCTGCCTTCCCGACGACAGTTACCTCGAGTTTACCATCAAAACATATCCGTCGCATAACGGCGTTACCAACCAACTTCTTCAACTTAAAAAAGGTGATGAGTTGATTTTGAATGATGTCTTTGGCGAAATCAGTTATAATGGCGAGGGCGTATTTATTGCCGGAGGTGCAGGCGTCACTCCGTTTATTTCCATTTTCAGGTATCTGCAGTCAAAAAATGAAATAGGAAATAACAGGCTCATCTTCGCCAATAAAACAAAAGCTGACATCATCCTCGAACAGGAATTCAAAAAATTATTAGACAATAATTTCATCAATATTTTAGCGGATGAAAAAGTGCCTGGATATGCGAACGGGTTAATCACTGAGGATTTTATAAAGGCAAACAGTGGCGGACTAAACAAAATATTTTATCTATGCGGACCCCCTCCCATGATGGATGCCTTGGAAAAGCAGCTAGCCAATTTGAAGGTAAATGAAAAATCAATTATCAAGGAAGCCTTTTAGATAGACGAAGCATTTATTAGAAAATATAAGTTCAGAAATGCAATATGCTTTAGTGGCAGGCGGAAGCAAGGGAATTGGGTATGTTGTTGCGGCAGCATTAGCAAAAAGAAGTTACAATTTAGTATTAGTTGGCCGGGATTCAGGAGCGTTGAAAAACGCGAAAGATTCTCTCGAACTATCACATAAAGTAAAGGTTGAAATAATAGAGCAAGATCTTAGCTTACCACGTGCAGCAGAGACCATTGCAGCATGGTGTCAGCAAAAACAACTACCATTAAAAATGGTTTGTAATGTTGCCGGGTTGGGCGGAAAAATGGATTACCTTTCATTGCCGGCGGATGATTTAAGATATATGATTTCTCTTAACCTATCATCTCCCATGGCACTCTGCCTCAGCCTTCTGCCCTTGTTAGAAAAAAACTCCCCATCGTATATTCTTAATGTTGCAAGTATGGCAGGGTTTGGACCTATCCCTCAAAAAAACTTATACTCGACAACAAAAGCCGCAGTTATTTCTTTTAGTTATTCTCTCCGGTATCAATTAAAAAAGAGAAATATAAGTGTAAGCTGCCTTTGTCCCGGGCCTGTATTTACCAAACCTGAAATCATAAAAGATACGATTGAAAAAATGGGTTGGTTTGGGAAGCTAATGGCTGTTGACCCTGTCAAGGTAGGAGAGGTTGCCGTGAAAAACACCTTAAGAGCAAAGATGATTATTATACCAGGTGTGTTGCCTAAAATGGTTGCGATCTTGTTGCGATTTTTGCCCCAAAGGTTAATTACACTTATTTATTTTAAAATGGGACAAGAATAATTCGTTCATAATTGCCTGCAGGATTGGTTGGCTGTGGGCAAGGGTATTCTAATTAATTATTTTTTTACTGTTATTCATTGGAGGTTAGCACAAGGAGGATTAATGATGTAGAAATACCTCCCTTCATAGTTGCATTTATTCTGATAACATTTTTAGGATATGGTTGTGAATCTAAGCTGAGTATTCTAAAAACCAGCTATCATTTCTGTTCATGGCTAAACATTTGCTCATAATGTGGTGAAGGTTGAAAGATTCCTCCACTTTCTTCGTAAAATGATTTATCTGTCACGTAAACGCCATTGCGGGTTTGTGTCCAGTTGGCCCCTGCCTTTGGATGATAGGCCATCATGGTATTCCAGTTTTTATAGTACTGATGACCATTCGTTTCCTGTAACCCGATGCTGATGTTGGGAAAAGGGGCTAAGCGCGCTGCAACATTCTTGTTCCAATCTACTAGAATCGGGTTAACGGTTAAGTCAGCGCAAAAACAGGGCACTTTTTTTTCATGTGCCAGTTGCGTGATTTTCATAGTCATACTTAATGTTTTGGCAATTGCTTTTACAGCCATTGCCGAATACCCTTGGTCAATACGCTTAGCAGCATCTTCAACCGTATGGGCGCTTTCATCTGCTGCGATGGTTACACCCATATCACCAACATACATTTCATTTCTTTCTCCAAAAGGTTCTTCGATTACAGCAATCTGATCAAATGCCCCAATTTTTTTTGCATGATCCAGGAAACGCGAAAGCGTGTCTTTTTCATCATATCTTTCATTGGCATCGAAATAATATGGAATCTTACCACTTTTCGTATAAGGCGTTTCAAAGTGACCAATGGCGGCATGAACGGCTGTCAGAAAAGCTATGTCCTTCTCCAGCATTTCTTTCTGTGAGCCGGCGGAACCGGTCTTCAGCTTCATGATAAAATATCCTTCATCAGCAGCAGCTTTGATTTTTTTAACGTCTGCTCCCACACTGAAGGATGGCATGCTTGCCACCTTACTATGACGATAGGATAAACCCGGCTTGTAGGCTTCCGGTATCATATCATCAAAATGATGTATATTATTTTCGGCAGCGTATAATAACCAGGCGGCATTATCTACACATACCAAGGCATTTAAAGCAAAGGTTTTTCTCAGCTCCGGATTACCGGTAATTTTTTTCCCATAGTCATACACTTCTGGAAAAAGATCATCCAGCAGTTCCATCGGATTGGTAAAGGAATTTCCTTTCATTATTTGCAGCGCTCTTTCGCTCATCGCGTACATCAATGCATTGCCACCATTCGCGGAATGTGCTGCAAAAACTTTTGAGTCCGACCATAGTGTTCCTTGACCCCCGAGGCCTACTTTGTGAATACCTGATTCCGACTCCAGATAGGCTGCCGTCTGCCAACCTTCCGTTATAACACTGCCTTTAAAGCGGTAAGGTATAAGGGGTTCACGTTCGAAATTAGAATCAACATTTTTGATTCGGATGGTTGCTAATGGTTCCTTATGACTACCCAAAGTATTCGCATGGGATGACAATCCAGCCATGCCCAAAGCCATCCATGTTCCGGTGCGATTAACAAACTCTCTGCGGTTAATCTTTTCGTTCACGTGTGACATACTGCTCATATAATGTTCTTAGAAATTCAATCAGGTATATTATTTAATGTGTACCAGGCTTCTGAAGACCACAATAACTGCCCGCTGCCGCTTTGAAGATTGTCTGGAAGACGGAAATAAATAACATGCTCTTTTTTTAAATCCGGGATTTCCAAATATATCCGGGACCTGTCTTTCGAAATATTGATCTTGTTGATCTTCAATTTTTCCAAATCCATTTTTGGTCCGCCATAATTTGCCGTAGGAAGATACCACCATTGTTGAACAAAAAAGTCAGCAGCGCTGATTTCTCTTCCGGATTCAAGCGGTTCTGTAAATTCTATTTCAAATCCATTTGGTTTTGCACGGATCGCCAGCATTTCAAAGGTGACCTTTCCATTGTATTTCATTCGTTGAAGACCGTATTTTTTTTCTTTCCAGGTCCATCCACCAACCATCCCAACTTCACCAACATAAAGTGCACTATCGGGACCCCAGCGAAGGCGGTTCACACCCGCTTCCAAACCCTGCGTGAAACGAAATACGGCACCCTGATACTCACCCTTAACCTTTTCCAGAAAATCTCTTTTTATGCCACCGTGAGTCACATCTCCATGCAGCATTTGCCCCTTATAAGGACCGTCCTGCAACAACGTGGGCTCCGACGGAGAGTTGGCTATTTCATCTTCCGGTAGCCAGATGGCCGGTGGTGCAACTGGGGTTGTTACAGGCATTGAATCCGGGAGTCCCCAACGCATACCGTGATACTCTCCCTTTTTAACATGGATTAATTTATTACAGGGAACCCATTCGCCCTGATTATCGGTCACAAATATTTCCTGATCGATACCGAGGCCAATCCCATTCGGCGTGCGCAAGCCATAGTTAATCCATTCGTAACGGCCATCCCGGCTGATCTTAATGGTTCTGCCACGGTCTGGCTGCTGCCTTTCATCTGACATGAGCCGCATGGCCATAGAAAGCGTGGCAAAAAAGTATCCGTCTTTAAAGATCAGGCCAAAAGCAAATTCATGAAAATCACCCGTAACTCCCCACTGGTTACACACTGCCTCGTACACATCAATAATATCGTCACCATCCTGATCGATCAATCGGGTTAGCTCCTGCTTCTGCAATACAAATATTTCGCCGTCAACAACTTCAATACCCAGCGGCTCTGCCAGTCCGGAGGCGATACGCTTTACGCTAATTTTGCTTGTATCTCCCTCCACGCCATCCAGCAGGTAAACTGCACCAGTGGCATCCCACGTAGTTACCAGTAAACGGCCATCCGGAAGGAATGCCAGTCCACCCACGCGTGGTTTAAAATTCTTTGAATGTAAAGTGCTTACCGTATAGCTTGGATGGACGCCTTCCAGCGGAGCTCCAAAACCAGGTTTGATGTTTTTATTGATTTGTACTTTTTTATCTTCAGCTACCCCATTTCCTTTTTTATCCTCTGCAGGTTTTAATGAAAGGATATAATCCAGCATAGTTTTGATTTCATTTTCAGTGAGGTTAGGGTGCGCATTCATCAGCGTACTTCCCCATGCACCCGTACCACCATCTTTGACTTTCCGGATCAGATATTGAACAGCAGTTTTTTCCGTTGGATATCGTAGCGCAATTTGCTGGAAAGAAGGGCCAACCGTTTTTTTATCCAGCTCATGACAGGTCATGCAATCACTTTTTTCCATCCAATACCTTCCCCTGTGATCGTATTCGGCTTCAGGTTTAGGAGGAATTTGCGAAGGAAGGGAATTAAAATACGTGACCACACGGGTCGTTGTATTTGCTTTCAGTGTAAAGGTGCTGTCGGAAGACTTTAAGGAAACGGTTATACCGTCCGGAACATCTGTCGTTGTAAAAATTCTTTCCAGTCCAGGTTTTCCGCCTTCACTTCGAATAAACTCCGGCTGCTCTTCTATATGAATCGTATCTCCTGAAGACAGGCGTAACTCAAATCTCAGGGCAATGCGGTCTTGTTGGAAAGCATAGCCCTTGCTTATCACCTGAGGAAAGTCGTTTTTTCTATCCCCTTCAGCAACCCATTTAAAATGATGAAGGCTATCGGTAAAGTATGATTTACCCCAGGAGGTGGGTTGTATATTCTTTTTATCCGTATAAGGAGCGCCTTCCAGTGTAACTCCTCCTTTCCATGCTTTATATAGGGTACAGCGGGCAAGATCATAGGCTACAAAGCAGGAGGAATCCAATGCCAGGGTAAGCATCCTGGGCTGCCTGTCCAGAACGGAGCGGAATGCCCAGGGATCCATCGGCCTGTGTAGTTCGTCAGGTCTTTTAGAATCGCAGGCTGATAAATGGAAGATTAGAAAGGCAAGAAAAATCCCCTGAAATTTATGCATTGCAGGAACGACAATGCATCCCAAAATATTTGTAAATCCTTTTTTCATTAAATTAAAAAAAACTTTCTCGTTCAAGGCCAGTGTAGATGTTGGTGCAGAAAACTAAATGTTCCCTCACTTCGCATGGAATGTCCTCCATTAAAAAATTCAATTGTTGTTTTATCTTCCAGATTAAACTTATCATAGAGATACCTGACCTTTCCATATTCATAAGCAACCCACTCATCAGGTTGGACAAGGTCGTCGTGCCCTCGCTCCACCATAAACGGTCTCGGAAAGATAAGGTAAGCCATCTCCGCATAACTGAATGTACTTCCCATATTAAAATAGGGCATCTCCCATTCCAAGGTATTCATGAAGCTGACCTTATTGTGTGTATCCACTACCTTTCGCGTCCAGTCTCCGAAATCACCTGAACATATGGAGAGGCAATATCCTTCCAACACCGATGGTACACGCATGGCGGTTTCTCCTCCATAGCTCAGGCCATAAAAAGCAATTCTGTTTTTATCAGCAAAAGGAAGCGAGCCCAGCCATTGAAGGGTTTGGTCGTGCTGAGCGATAATAAATGAGAATAACGTTTTTTTAAGTGTGTTAGCCTTTCGGTGAAGCCATCGGTATCGGTCTTCTCCACGGTAAGGATTCTGGGGTGCATAGACAATAAATCCTTGATCCGCCAGCTTAGCCGCTACATCATTGTAATAGTTTTTATTTCCTTCAACGAGTTCATGAGGGGTGCTGCTTCTTCCGTGCTGACATACAACAACAGGCCGCTTTTCTCCGGGCTTGATATCTTTTGGTATAAGGAGGATCCCCGTAGCAAAAAGATTCTGATACACATCCAATACAACTTCATATCCGGTCCACCTTTCTTTATCGTAAAGTTTCCGGGTTTGTGGATTTGGAGTCAGCATTTTATCATCAAATTTTCCCAGGATTTCTTCCTGGAAATATTTTCGATACTGTTTGCCTTTTTCAATAAAGTGATCTGGCGAATAGTATGGATGATATGATTTTGAACTCCATGTTCTTTTTTCAAATTCCGGCATCACCTGGTAAAGGAAAAACCTGTTTCGCTCATAATCTGAATCACGGAGCAGCCCTTGAAGATGATCCTCGATCTCTTTCACCTGACGGATTTGTCGTGCCTCCGAACTAAACGCGCTGCGCTTATCCAGCGGAATATCATTTGAAATTGCCAGCGATGAATCATGGCCAAGAGCGTTTGTAAATTTTTCTAACGCTGCTGCCGATCCGAAACTTACGGCCGCATTTTTCGGACCGCTAATGAGATACCTGGGTTGAAACCCTCGCTGGGTCAACGCATCAATGCGATTGTTCTCAGCATTCACCGATACAAATGAAGGTGTTTGCAACCTGCCTTTATATCCCGTAAAAGTTAAACCTTCTACTGCAAGAGGTTTTTCGGACGATTCTACCTTCTCGATTAGGTCTGGTATTGTGCTATGTTCTATTATTAGCGGACGAGGCGCAATGAGCGTTGCAATTTCTGCATCTCCAAATTCTGAGAGTAGACCCCATACATTTCTGTAGATGGGCTCATCCCAAACTTGTTGACGCGCATTAAAGTAACCACTCACCAGCACTACATCAATTCTTTTATCCGCAGCGGCAGCATAAAATGCGATGAGGCCTCCTTCAGAATAACCGGCCACGCCGATCTTGACATCTTTGGCTGTCGATTCTTTGAACCAATCTATGGCAGACATTACTTTTTGCACTTCATATCCAATAATGTGTCGACCCATATGAAAGGCTTGCCTGTAAATCCATTCCCGGTAGGTTTGCTGATTTTGCTTGCCGGGAAACAGAAACGTTCTGCTGACGAGCACGGGAATTAAAACCTGGAATCCATTCTCGGCAAGATGACGTGCATATTGTGAAGCGACAGGAATTCCAGGCAACAGCCCAACAAGTTGTTCAGGATTCTGGTCTGCATCAGGGATGGCGATAATGTTCGCTACAGGTTTTGTTTTGGGCTGGAGCAAAAGTCCTTCTCCATACACTCTATTTAATACGGGCCACCGAACCTGATACACTTTGTATTTCGCTGTCTCTGCAACAAGTTCAGAATCATTGTTGACAGAAATTTTTTGCATGTACACTTCAGGGTGTTTGTCTTCCAGGCCAACATTGTAATTATGGAAAAGCTTACTTTTATCTTCGACACCAATGTATTGTAGGAACCTTTTACGATTCGGCTCAACGGAATTTTCATACGCTGCCGGGGAACTCAAATCGCGATTCCATAATTTAGAACGATCGGACACCGATCCATCAATTTTTGATTCAATGAATTTATGTGCTCCGTCCAGCATTTTCACGGACAGATCGCCCTCCCAGGTGAGCAGTTTTGTGCCCGGCAGCACGGCCGGCATTTTTTTATAAGGAAAATTTATATCATCAGGACTAGCTGAAATTTGAGCTTCAGCGTTAATGATGAAGCAAAACATAACCATGCCAATGCCTGAGGTTTTATTTTCCATTACCTTTTGTAGAAAAGCTTTTCCAAATGCTCCATTGAATTTGTCGTAGAGAATTATGCGCTTGATTACTTCTTCAATATCTTTTTCGCGTTCCCTTGATAAACCTTTTTCAGAATGTTGTCTTTCAAACCAAAACCGTGCGATGGCCAATGATAAAAGTTGAAATAGTAAAAGTGCTCATCCAGGGTTTCCAAAATACGAAATGTGATCTCGTACATATCCGATTCTGGTTCGTTGTCCGTTCCATAAAGAAGTTTATCCTGATACCTTTCATAAAAGGAGGCCATGTACCTTGGTATGGCAGAAGTCTCTCCAAAACGCGCAGCAGCATCAGCATAAAGGTTTGGGTATTTATCGAGGAGTGCTCCTAAAATGGAAAGATCATATTCGCAATTTGCATAGTGACATGCGATAAAGGTGGTCTTGGCATTATCTCTGACCACGTCCTCAAGCGTTTTGATAAGTTCAGCATGGCCAAGGATTCCTTTTTTAGTCAAATCAATCCTCCACGTATAGGCATTCATGAGTCCATCATTTGTGGAATCCATAGGTAAGTACATCCAATACGGTTCCGCCACATGAATATTGATCGGCATTTTTAGTTCAGCGCATTTTTTTAGCAGGGGTTTCATGAGCGGGTCATTGATGTGGGGACCAAACCCGCCTGGATAGCGAAGCCCCAAACCCTTGTCGCTCAATTCGCCGATGCCGCGGGCTCCAACGGTAGCACATCGTTCTAGTTCCTTTACTGCTTTTTCGCTCCATCCTGGTTCCTGATAACCAATCATATCAAATCCACACCATAATTCGAAACGATTAGGGTACCTGGCATATTTGGAATAAAGGCTGTCGAACCTCGCACCCGTTGTGCCTGTTAAAATGATCGTCTTTTCAATACCCGCATCACCCATTGTTTTTACCCACTGTTCCAGTTCCTTATCGGTTTTTGCAAATACATGGGAGTGCATGTCGATCGCTGGAAATTTTGCTCTTTTGATTGCCGTTACCGGTACTTTGTAAATCGATTTAGGACGGAAGTCCTTTAACTTCAACTGCGTTACGTCCTGTGCCCTGCAGAACATACACGTTGTAAGAATTATAACTGCAATAAAGAATACTAATAGTTTAGTCATATTTAACTTAAAAAAATGGCTCAGTGTAATACAAAATTATCAACCCCTTCTTCTATTATTTTATTCCCCAAGGAATCAATCGCTTCCATGACCACGCGATAAATCCCGAATGTCTGATCGGGAATTTTTTTGCTGAATACACTATCGGAATCCGTTCTATCGCCTTCTTTGCCGTCATCTTTCAACTCGACTTCAAATGATTTTGATGGATCATCTTTCATAATAAGCTTTGCTTTTACGGATTGAATTTTTGAGCCATCGTATACTTTTGCCTGCAGCATATTATCTCCAGGAACATCAACCCAACGGATTTGTGGAGGCGTGGTGTCTCTACCTTTTACGTCTATTTTAATCACTCCTTGTTTTATAATATGAAGCGGATTATCAGGAAGCCAGTATTCAACAAAAAAATCAATGACGTGATTTTCGGGACAAGTTGAAGCTATTAATGGAATATCATATTTCGCTGAACCGCCCACGTGGTCATAGTTACCCCAGTTATCCGACTTTCTGATATTAATCCCGAATGGATTGACGTATGGATCCGAAGAAAATAAATCTGTTCGCCAATACTTATTCTGATCCTTTACCAATAGTACTATTGACTCACCAGGATTTGCGATTCCATCTCCGTTTCCAGTTCCCAATAATATGGTTTCAGTATCATTACCACCTTTCGCTACTGTAAATAGTCTCCCATCAGCGATCTCAAAATCTTTTATTACCGATACATCCTTCCTTAACGGCATTTCAAAAAATTCTACCCATTCATTTTTGTTTCCATCACGGATAGTGAGCCTGAATTTTACGATTTCAATACTGTCCGCCGGGACCTGAAACGTAAATGGTGTCTGTCCAATCTGCATTTCATTGATGGCGATACTTCCAAACGCAGCGCTGGCTTGCCTAATCGTTACGTTGTTTTTTGTGGCGGATAATGTAGCGTTTATATTTTTCGCGCTGGAAAGGCCTTTGTTCAGTAATTTTAGAGCGAGGGTAACATCTTTCTGGTGTGTTGCCCAGTTCATATTCTGTATTTCAACGGAAGCGATCTGAATGTTTGGCTTATCCCCTTTTTTATTGATACCAATCTCGTGCGAACTACCATTCAGAGAAATAATCAACCTTCCTTGCTGATCACTCCGAAGTGTCTTCTGAAGAGGTTTTAAGTTTTCGGTATCAACATCATTAATGATATAGAGAGTGTTTTTTTCATATACAGGGGGAGTCGTTATGGATAGATTCACAAACGGTAACAGTTCTCCATCAGGAAGAAACTCCCGGATGGAACACCTGAATCCTCTTATGTCAACATTTTCCAGGATGGTGAAACCCGGAATCTTCCGATCAGACCTTACCTCGTAATTCCAAACTGAAAAATTAGGGTAAACGTCAATATGATCCCATTTCAACGGCTTTGCCGGCGGATTTTCAAAAGTCTTTAGTAAAAACCCGAACATTTCGCCCAGTCCACAGGTGGAATGTTCAGCATCATAAATTTTCCAGTCATAGTTATCCATTACCTGTGACCAGATCCTGTTCAGATCCTGGTGATAGCCGCGAATAAAATCCTTGTCGCCATAGTGAAGACGGAGATTCATGCTGGCATAATTTTTATACATATCGATGTGGCGGTATTCAACGGGAAAATCCTTTGGACCAACTACGAATTCAGCCGAACCACAAAAATTACCCGCGGCGGAAAGCAGGTGGGGATATTTTCCCCCAATCCAAAAAGTCATAAAACCTCCCATAGAAAGACCCGATATGGCCCTGTGTTGCCGATCGGCAATCGTATGGTAATGGGTGTCTATATGTTCAACCAGTTCGGGAAAATAAAGTGGGAATTGTCGGTAAGTCTCAACCGGGCCAATGTTATAAGGGCGTACATAGTATTTTTCATCCGCACTGCGGTTATAACCGTCAGGCTTCACAACGATCACGTCATGTGTAGCGACAAAATTCGCAATATTGTCTCCTTTGTTTTCATCCCCTTTGTCAAAATCCGCATAGTTGTTACTGCTTCCGAAATACCGCTGCGACCAGCCGTGATAAAAATAGATGACAGGATAACTTTTCGAAGGATTGTCAAAATAGGAGGGAGGTAAAAATATCCGGTAATGCCTTACTTCTCCGAATACCGTACTGTAATGTTCTGCATCAATTATGGTTGCATCCCGGGCACGGGCGCTAAAAGCCGCTGTTACTAAAATGAAAAAGCTAACCTTTACTATGGATTTTCGCCTTATTGATTTTTGAATAGAAAGTTTCATGATGGAAGCGTTTAGTGCATTTTTAAGTACCATCTATCACACATACAAAAAATGTCTGGCACAGTGAAATCCAGGCGGATTCTCCAATTTAAGTATAACTGCCATGCAAAACCTTATTTATGGGTTTAATAATCCTTGCCAGTTTTTTAGCTTTATAGGAGGTGTATCAACAAGCATGTATCTAAAAAGGGAGGGAAGTTTATTATTCATACTTCAACGATTTAACCGGGTTTACCGTCGCTGTCCTGATGATTTGAAAACTGATAAAAGTTAAAGCAATGATTGTAGTGGATAAAAGAGGTATTAGAAAAATCCACCAGGTTAACGCTATTCGAAAAGCAAACTGACTTAACCAACTTGCTGAACTAACGTATGCTATCGGAATAGCAATCATGCCAGCCCATAGAATTAATATCGTCATATCGCTCAATAACAAAATTATTATTTCCCTTGTTGTTGAGCCCAAAACCTTTCGAATACCGATTTCCTTTGTCCTTTTAGTCGTGATGAAGGACGCGAGGCCAAAGAGTCCGAGGCATGCCAGGAGAATAGCCAATATGGTGAATACGCTAAATACCTTTCCAAACGTAACATCGGCATTATATTGTTTGTGAAAGGAGGTATTGAGAAATGAATATTCAAATGGATTGGAAGGGTATACTTCTTTCCATTGATTCTCAAGGGAAGCTAAGATGCCGGCAATGTTCTGGGTTGATGCATTCTCTAATTTAAGGGAATAGAACTCTTTTTGTTTCCATTCAGGATAAAAAATAGTGGCCTGATAATTTTCACGTAGAGACAAGTGGTGGTAATCCCTAGCCACACCAATAATTTCCCTTTCATCCTTTCCCATCATTATTTTTTCATTCAATGCTTTTTCGGGAGTTGAGAACCCCAGCTGGCGCATCGCTTTTTCTGTCAAGACAACAGCATTATCATCTGTTCCGAAGTCTTCGGAAAAATTTCTGCCGGCCAAAAGATCCAGTGAATAGGTGCTCAAAAAATCGTAATCCACTCCAAGTGTATAGTAGGTAAGGTTTTTCTCTTGTTCTTGACCACTCTGATATATCCCCCGTGATTTGGATATCCACACGCCGGGGATACTGGCCGATACACTTACGTTTTGGATGCCGGGCATGCCTAACACCTTTGCCTTGAATGGATCTTCGTGGTTGTTAGAGGTACGCATAACCTGTTCATCTACACGGGGCGCATTTACGATTAATATCGGATTGATATCAATACCTAATGTTTGAGACCGCATGTGGTCCACCTGAAGGAAGATGGCATAGGCATTGATCATTAATCCTATGGTAGCCGCAAATTGAAATATTACTAATGCCTTTCTGGTAAACAACCCCCCTGCTGTTTTTGCAGATTGGCCTTTCAAGGCATCCATGGGAGTGTACGAAGCCATAACGGTCGCAGGATACAACGCCGAAAGAAATGTACCAGCAAGAATACACCCCATTATGGAAAGCAAGAACCGTGGTGTACTGATAATCGAAAAATCAAATTTAATTCCAGTGAACTTCAGAAAAGTATTTTGTACTGTAAGTACAACCAATATTGCCAATAGTATTGCCACGATATTAAATAGCCCCGCTTCCATCATGAATTGACGAACCAGCTGACTTGTTTTGGAACCCATAACTTTTCGTATTCCTACTTCTTTCGCGCGCGATAATGACTTTGCCGTAGTCAGATTTATATAATTTACATAGGCTATGACAAGAATAAGGATTGCGACCACCAATAACAGGTAAACCATTGTAGCACTTCCATTCTCTTCAATCTCATATTGCAGGTGTGAATACAAATGAATGCTTGAAAGTGGTTGTAAAAAAAATGAGAGCTTGGATTGTTGAATATTTTGCGGAATATATTGAACTGCAAATTTTGGAAGTTTCCTTTCCAGGGAAAGCACATCAGCATTTTTTTCCAGGCGGATATAATTCAAGTAGATAGGCCAGGTCCAGGTATTATCAACAGCTGCAGGCAAAGTTTCCACGCTCTTTAAGGAAACCACCATCTTAGGCTTAAGGTGTGTATTTTCAGGAATGTCCATGTGTACTCCTGTAACCAGTAAGTTGAGCTCGTTGAATTCCTCATTCAATTTTATAAATTGTCCGATCGGATTTTTGTCTCCAAAATATTTTTTAACAAGCGACTCAGAAATGACTACTGTATTGGTTTCAGCTAATACACGCTTAGGATCTCCATGTACGAGGGGGTATGCGAAAAAGCTGAAAAAAGAGGGATCGGAATAGATCACACCTTCCTGCTGAAATATTTTATCCTGATAGGTAACGACAGCGTGACGATCGAGGTATAAAATACGATTATAATCAATGACTTCGGGGAATTCTTCTTTCAGTGTTGGTGCAATGGGCAAGTAAGTAGTAGCATAGCTAACGGTTTCTTTGCTATTATCCTGAATGGAGTTTGATACACGATAAATGTCTTCGGCGGCAGGTTGCAATTGATCATAACTCATCTCAAAAATCACGTATTGCATGATCATTGTACAGGATGCGATTCCTAAAACCAAACCTGATATTGCAATGATGGAGAGCCCTTTGCTTCTGCTGATGCCCCTGAGCGCAATCTTAAGATAGTTTTTTACCATGGGTAAGCGGTGAAGTATTTAGCCAGCTAATCGAATGTAAAAATATCCTTACCGGCAAGCAAGGACTTTTCCAGGCCATGTATATGCGCCGTGAGGAAAAAAGATAAGGCGAGATAAGAATCATGCATTGGTAACGGCTTCCTTTTCCAGGAATGCCCGCCGCACAATGCTGGCCGTTTTATGTTGGCCCGTATGACTCCAACCCGGTGGCATGATTATATACAACAATTTGTTTTTAATACCCGGAGCAACCTTTATGTCCTTCCACAAGGCAGCAATCTCCCCGAAATAAACATCTAAAAAACTATTCGGATTTATTTCTCGCGTAATTCCGTAGACAATTACCTCTTCTTTCTTCTCATGTTGCAGTGTTCCAAATAATTTATCCCAAATATTCAGCAGGTTGCAGAAGTTGGTATCCATATACAAGGGGTTTCTTGCATGATGCACCCGGTGATGAGAAGGTGTCAATATTATTCTGTTCAGGAAGCCCAGTCGTCCATCTTTCAAAAGATTTTCGCCGGCATGAATAAAGGCACCCCATGTGCCATCAATGAACATGATAAAAAATAACAGCGGTGGATTTACACCCAATAGAATGCAGATAGAGGTCCGTATCACGTCTGCATAGGGAGCCTCCAGAAAAAAATGTGCAAAGCTTACGGAGAGGTTCATGCCTTCAGGAGCATGGTGTGTAGAGTGAAGGCACCATAGCAACCTGACTTTATGCGCCAGGAAATGATATACAAAGTGAGCCAACTCCCAAACAATATAACTATAGATCAGCCAATACCAAGTAAAGCTTGTTTTGAACACGGCATATCTTTCAAAAAGTCCAATACAAAAGGCTACTGCTGCAATGGAAATGAACCTGGAAACAAACCGGTTAAATACGTGGATAAAGAAAATAATTTTGTAGTCCGCTATCCTGAATTTTTTATACACCAGTCCCCGGATGATTTCAAGGATCAACAGAAAAGGAATCAGTGGCCCGATGGCGGATATAACTCCGTTGTACGTAGTGAGCGTGGAGTAGTCACCGGATTTGAAAATTTCAATCCATGCTCCAATGCCCAGGAAACCGATTAATTCATCGCTTAATATTCTTACGATCTCCATAGCTTATCGCTTCATCATAGACTAAGATAGTTCAAATTATGGTCGTTCTAAAAAAGTCAACATCAAACTAGCAAGGATTAATGTAACCAGTGTTTGAGTGTCGTGATAAAATTATGGTATATTCATTTTTTAACCAATGCGCCTGGCAGGAATAAATAAACACCATATCATTACCCTTGTTATCTTATGGGCGGTAATCCATGGAATATTATTTTGGCAATTCGGAATACGGATACTCTATGATTCCGCTGATTATATTAAGCGCGCCGATTTTTTAGTTGAACACGGAATGTTTGAGGATGTCGACAATGTATTCTACGCTATCCCCATTATTTTCATCTCGCTCTTTAGGTGGCTTTTTCCGCAACAAATACTTCCCTTCCTGATCCTTCAATGCGTTCTATCTGGATTTGCCGTGGGTGCATTATACCGTTCGGGCGAGAAGGTTTTTAATAATGCCTGGGCAGGCTTTCTGGCGGGTGTAATCTTCTTACTTTGGTGGGATAACATCCATTGGAATACCGTAGTCATGACGGAATCCTTACTATGCAGTTTTACCTGTTTTATAATTCACCGGTTAGTCCGTTTTAAAGGAGGTAAACGAGAACTTTATTTCATCCTTGTTTTACTGATTATTGTATTCTTTATAAGGCCAACCGGAATTGTTATTATTTTGGGTGCGTTTGCTTTTTTGTTGCGATACTATTGGAGTTTTCTGGCCCTTAATACCGTTAGAAAATTTTCCATTATCGCTGCGCTACTCTTAATTGCATATTTTAGTGCAAGCCTGATGTTTATCCATTGGGATTTTATCGAACAATACAGAAGGGGCAACATCGTCACCTATATGGATACAATGGAAGGGAGTACATTGTATGAAGCAAGATTAAGGGTCGATGCCAGCGACCTTGAGTTTGCGGCTGAAAATAATCCAGCCTTAATCAAAATTATCTATTTCATGATTCATAATCCCGTTCATTTCATAGAAACATCAAGTTTGAAAGTGTGGTATCTGGTAAGTGGAGTCAGGCCATACTACTCGACCATTCACAATTCTTACTTGCTCGTCTGGATGACCGGCTTGTATTTTCTCTGTTACCGCGGATGGAGTAAGTCAAGATCAACACCGATTACCATATTTAATTTCACTGTAGTAATGGCGAATTGCGGACTCATCGCCATTTCTACAGTTGACTGGGATAATCGGTTTTATATTCCAATGGAACCTGGTATTGTATTATGGGCAGGTGGAGGAGCCATGGCGTGTATAGACCTCTTTAAGAAAAAATCGCAGTTTTATAATTCACGTTTTTAGCAGTCCTGCCATTGGCCAAACACACCGAATAGTTTTACCTTAGCAAGGTTCTTTATTTTACCATTACGATTCTTAAAAATGAAATACCGGATTTATTTTGTCTTATTTTCTTACATCCTCATTCAGTGCACTACCTCCCCTGAAAAATTATTTACTTCAGTTTCGTCAGAGGTGACGGGTATTGTTTTCTCCAATACAATCACGGTTGGAGATTCTCTTTCCTTGCTTGATTCCGAGTATCTGTATAATGGAGGTGGTGTAGCCATTGGTGATATTAATAATGATGGACTTCAGGATATCTATTTTACAGGGAATATGACTTCCAGCCGTCTATATCTGAATAAAGGCAATTTAAAGTTTGAAGATATCACCGACAAAGCCAAGGTTGGAACATCGAAATGGGCCAATGGGGCGGCCATGGTAGACATTAATCAGGATGGATTCAAAGATATATACGTTTGTGTTGGTGGCACCAGAACCACTCCGGAAAATGACAGGGCTGACCTTCTCTTCATTAACAATGGTGACGCAACGTTTACTGAATCTGCGGTTCGTTACGGATTAGCCGATTCGGGATATGGAATACAAAGTGCTTTTTTTGATTACGACCTGGATGGCGACCTGGACATGTATTTATTGCGCAATTCGTTTGTTGATTATCATCGCAATACCTCAAAACCAAAATTGATCAATGGGGAAGCGGCATCAACTGATAAATTATTTAGAAATAATGGTGACTTGACCTTTACCGATGTATCGAGAGAAGCCGGAATACTGATCGAAGGCTTTGGACTGGGTGTTGTCGTATCGGATATCAATGAGGATGGCTGGCCTGATGTCTATGTCGCTAATGACTTCATTACGAACGATCTTATGTACATCAATAATCGCGACGGCACCTTTACGAACCGGGCAGCGCAGTACTTAAAACATCAGACATTCAACGGAATGGGCACTGATGTGGCCGACTATAACAATGATGGTAAGGTTGACATCATCGTGCTGGATATGCTGCCCGAAGACAATAAGCGATGGAAATTGACCAGCCGGGGAAATACTTATGATGAATTTCAAAACGGGATAAAGAATGGTTACGAACATCAATATATTCGCAACACCCTGCAATTGAATAACGGCAATGGAACGTTCAGTGAAATCGGACAGATTGCGGGCGTAGAGGCAACCGAATGGAGTTGGAGCGCTTTATTTGCTGATTATGACAACGATGGTTTAAAAGATTTATTCATCACCAATGGGTATAAGCAGGATATTATCAATCTTGATTTTATCGTGTATGGCGACAAAGAACAATCCATGGGTATGCCCGCGGCAGACGACAAGGAGAGGCAGGCTCTTTTAAATGAACTTCCCGGTATTCGCGTCCATAATTATATCTATAAAAATAACGGCGATTTAACGTTTAGCGATGAATCAGAATCGTGGGGAATGTCTTCGCCGGACTATTCCAATGGCGCTGCCTATGCTGATCTGGATAATGATGGGGACCTGGATTTAGTAATCAACAATATTGATGAAGTAGCTTCAGTTTGGGAAAGCCGCGCGAGCCGGATCAAGGGAGTTACCAAATCAAATTACCTTAGAATTTCGTTGGCCGGACCTCCATCAAATAAGGAAGGGTTGGGAGCCAAAGTTTATATTAGAAATAAAGGGGCATTACAGTATCAATACTTTAGCCCATTCCGCGGATATCTGTCTACCGTTGAACCCTATCTTCATTTTGGACTGGGTGAATTGGATCAGGCAGATAGTGTTGAGGTGGTGTGGCCAGATTGCAAATACCAACTCATTCGAAATGCAAGAGCGAATCAGGTTCTCAAGCTTGACTATGCGTCAGCGAAGGAGCGAATGGTACCTGAAAAGACGAAGCCACTAACGCCGTTTGAAGATGCGACGAAGGAATTGGGCATAGATTACGTTCATCAGGAAAATACTTTTGTCGATTTCAAGCTGCAACCGACTTTGCCGCATATGCACTCACGCAATGGCCCGGGCGTGGCGGTAGGAGATGTAAATGGTGATGGTATGGAAGACTTTTATGTTGGAGGAGCCACCGGTTTTTCCGGGGCCCTGTTCACCCAGCAGCCCAGTGGAAAATTTGAAAGAAAAACTATTGCGGGTAAGGATAGTCTTTCCGATGAATTAGGCGTATTGTTTTTTGACGCGGATAATGACAATGATTTGGATTTGTATTCCGTGCGCGGTGGATCGGAACATAAGAAAGAGTCGGTGTTATACCAGGATCATTTGTATTTGAATAATGGCCGTGGGGATTTTACGGAGGCATCAACGGCGCTGCCTGAAGATCGACAGAGTGGTTCCTGTGTGGTAGCGGGTGATTATGACCGCGATGGAGACCTTGATCTATTTGTTGGTGGCCGGATAGTATCAGGAGAATATCCAATGCCAGCCGGAAGTTATTTGTTACGAAATGATAGTGAGACAGGGTCATGCCGTTTTACGGAGGTGACCCCGGAGATCGCGGAGGGTTTGCAAAATTTAGGTATGGTGTGTTCCGCCTTATGGAGCGATTATGATAATGATGGTTGGGTGGATTTGATTGTTGTAGGTGAATTTTTGCCCGTCACTTTTTATCATAACGAGAAGGGAAAATTAATAAATGCGACTGATGAAACAGGCTTAGCGCACACTTCCGGGTGGTGGAACAGTTTAGCGGGTGGAGACTTTGATGGGGATGGAGATATTGATTATGTAGCTGGAAACCAGGGGTTGAATAGTCATTTTCATGCATCGGAGAACGAGCCACTGTGCGTATATGCCAATGATTATAATAAGGATGGCCGCCTGGATCCTGTCATGAGCTATTACGTTCAGGGGAAAAAATATGTTGGTCATTCCCGTGACAATCTCATCGACCAAATCAATTCTATCCGTGCCCGTTTCCGAACCTACACCGACTATGCCAATGCAACTTTTGAAGAAACTTTTTTACCAGAGGAAATAGAAAAAGCCTTTGTAGTTTGTAGTGAGCGATTCGAAAGCAGCTACCTGGAGAATTTAGGAAAAGGTAAATTTAAAATTGCAAACCTACCCTTAGTGGCGCAGTTTTCACCTGTATTCGGTATGGTGACGGGAGACTATGATCATGACGGCAACCTGGATGTTTTATTGGTAGGTAATTCCTACGCCCCGGAAATTTCCTCGGGGCGCGATGATGCTTCTATCGGATTGTATTTAAAGGGCGATGGGAAGGGAGGCTTTAAACCGGTTTCCGTAGCGAACAGCGGGTTTCTGGCTGACAAGGATGCAAAGGGTATGGCAAAATTGGTGCTGGCCGATGGGCGTGAATTGTTAATTGTGGGGAATAACGACAATGCTGTGCAAGCCTATGTTACCCATCAAGCGGGAAAATATTATCGCGCCGAAAGGAATGACGCTTATGCATTGGTTACGCTAAAGAATGGTCAGGTTTATGAACACGAATTTTATTATGGATCAACGTATCTTTCTCACTCCTCCCGGGACCTGAAATTTTCTCCCGAGATGACCTCCCTAAAAGTATTTGATTTCAAAGGAAATGGTAAAGATATCGAAGTCAAACCCAATCAATAATTGAAGAAGAAGACATTATTATGTTTTGATAATTTCAAACGTGTGGTGAACAACTAATTTTTTTAGCGTATGAAAACACTAAGCAGAAGGAGATTTATTAAAAACTCGTCGTTAGCCATGGCGGGAGTTGCTCTTAGTAGCACGGCATTCGGTTTCAAGAAAAATAATTTTCCTTTATCTTTTTCAACACTGGGTTGTCCTAAATGGTCTTTCCCCGATATTTTAGATTTTGCCGTGGAGAATGGATATGATGGAATAGAAATACGCGGCCTCTTGGGTGAAATGGATTTAACTAAGTGCCCGGAATTTAACAGCAGCGAAAAAATTACTTCCACCAAAAAAATGATGGAAGACAAGAAGCTAAGGATTATTAACCTGGGAGCCTCTGCCGGACTCCACCATGCGGATCCGGAAAAGAGAAAGAATAATCTGGATGAAGCCAGGAAATTTATCGATCTGGCCCAAAAACTGGATTGCCCTTACATCAGAGTTTTTCCCAATAACCTTCCAAAAGACCAGGACCGTAATGCTACCATTGACTTAATCAGCCAGGGGCTTCTTGAATTAGCGGACTTTGCGAAAGGAAGTAACGTCAGTGTATTGATGGAAACGCATGGCGATGTTATAGAAACGAATGACTTGCTGCACATTATGAAAAACAGTGAGAACCCCCAGGTTGGATTGGTTTGGGACGTGGTGAATGTGTGGTCGGTTACTAAAGAATCCCCTGCTCAGGTATACGAGAAACTAAAAAGATACATCCGGCACACGCATTTTAAGGATGGAAAGTTTATAAACGGCGAGCTACACTACGTTTTATTAGGACAGGGCGAAGCCCCGGTTTTAGAGGCAGTGAAAAGTTTGGTCCAGGGTAACTATGAGGGCTTTTACTCTTTTGAATGGGAAAAAATGTGGCACCCCGACATTGAAGAACCAGAGATCGCGATCGCTCAATATCCGAAGCAAATGAAAAAATATTTTAAGGTATAGAACCCATTAAATGGGGCAGCATGTTGGCCTTTAGCATAGGTGATTACAACCAAATCACGATGAGCTGTGTCTAACCCGAGAATAAATTAAATGCTACAGCTCATGAGAATCTTTGTTCTCCTAGTGATGATATTTCTGATGGTTAGTTGTGATGATGACCAAAATACGGATACAAAAGAATGCGCATGGATTGGTTCAGCTGACGAGGTTCAGTGGTATGCAGCCCTGAAAGAATCAATTACAAATTGTACTTGTGAGACCTCAATAATAAAGGGGACATATTATCATCAAACCGTTTTTTGGATAGCCATTACCGACCCATTATGCAATAGTGTAAATACACCAACCCTCTATAATTGTGAGGGAAAAGCAATACGGACTTTTACGCTATCCGTAACCGACCAACAAGAATTTTGGGATAAAGTTAAGTTGGATTCCGTACTCTATAGATGCAAAGACTGAGCGTAAATTTGCTAACCATAGTTAGAGGGCTAGGCATTGCGAGTTTTTCGATAGGAGTAAAGCGTCACCAGTACACCAGCTATTAAGAAAGGAATGCTTAAAACTTGTCCCATATTCAATGTCGTCCCATCCCCAATAGGTGTCTGGTTTACCTTCAGGTAATCGTAACCAAAGTGTAAACTCCAAAGAATAATAAAGAAGGAGCCGAAAATTCTGCCAAGTGGCGTGTTCGCCTTATGCTTCTGCCAATACCAGAACAAGAACGCAAAAAGAAGAAGGCAAGAAATGGATTCATAAAGTTGCACGGGATGCCTGGCAATACCGATAGTCCTTACCCTGGCTGTATAAATATCTTTTTCCACAAAGATCGTGTAGTGCAAGGGTTCAGTCCCGGGTTCATATACAAATTCAGAACGATCGAAAAGGTAGGTCTTTACGTCACCCAGGAGAAATTCGTTTACGATTTGCTCCGTTGCACCGGGTTTGAAAAATAAATAAAGGATAATCGGACGATGCCCCGTTGTGTCAGCTGCCCTTTCCTCATCTTTTTTAACGCTGACAAAATCCAATGGATTTTTTCCCCCGGGGTTGCGCATGATACAGCACGGGATTTTTACAAGCCCCTCTGTAACGGGGCTTAGGAGCACAATCCCTATCGGTGAATTGGTAGGCTTGCCAGTAGGTTCAGCGTTAAAAAAATTACCGGCAAGGATGAAAGCGCTGGTAAGTGCAACGATAACGGCGATTCTGTCGAGAACCTGGAGATAACTTTGTCCGGACTTTTTCCTCCGGCTATAAAGCCAGAGCCCTGCTAAAATTCCGAGAACGGCGCCATGACTCGAAAGTCCCTGAAGTCCCGTGAAACGAAAAGCAGGTTGAAATTCGAACGGAAGGAAAATTTCGAAGGGTTTTGACCAGAATAAATCGGGTTGAAAAAAAATTACATGGACAATCCTGGCGCCCAATACCGCACCAATGACAATGTATGATATTAGGGTATCAACACCTTTGATGGGCTGACCTTCTTTTTTGTAGATATGTAAGAGAATTTGCCGGCTGAGTAAAAAACCTAACACGAAAAGCACGCCATACCAACGCAGGGCAAATGAACCGACCGAAAATAATACAGGACTTCCGCTCCAGATGATGTAATTAACCATAATTTACAAATCAAATTTAACTTTTGGTTGGCAGGCAATATAATTACTCTGGTTTAAAAACCTTCAAATACTCTTCCGTAAAAGATTCAATAACGGAACTTCAAGCATAATTTTACAATGGTACTTTAAAAGAGGACTTGATCGAACTATTTTGTTTTATCATCTTGTTGGTGCAACAGGATGAGTTAGTATCATCTTTTGATTGATCGATCCCATTTTACCGACGTATGATGATGAACTTTGATGATGCTGGAATGAAATTATCATTTCGAAATCAGACTGCAATAATCACCGGAGCTGCCTCCGGTTTGGGTTTAGCGATGGCCAGGAGCTTATCCAACCAGGGTGTAAGACTAGCGTTGCTGGATAAAAATTTAGACGCCTTGGTCCGTCTCAAAGAAAAGCTTAACGGTGCCCACTATACTCTCGATATTACCCGGGAGGAGGAAGTAAAACAGGCCGTTGGGAAAATAGGTGAGGAGTTTGGTCGTATTGATATTTTGATCAATAGTGCTGGTATCACTGGCCTGACTAATATTAAAAGCCATGAGACTGCTACTGAAAATGTTCGAATGGTTTTTGATATAAATTTTATGGGTAGCTATTACACTTCCAAATATGTACTGCCCTGGATGCTCAGGAATAACTATGGTCGCATACTGCATATTGCGTCCATCGCAGGGAAGGAAGGAAATGCAGGGATGCTAGCATATTCGGCTTCTAAAGCGGCTGTGATTGGAATGACTAAAGTGCAAGGCAAGGAATATGCTGAATCGGGGATTACTGTCAATGCGCTTGCTCCTGCCGTTATCAAAACCGCTTTGGTAAAAGCCATGCCTGAAGAGCAGGTGAAGTACATGACCGAAAAAATTCCGATGAAACGTTGTGGCACCCTGGAGGAAGTTGCCAATTTAGCGCTATACATAGTGTCTCCGTTGAATAGTTTTACTACAGGATTTACCTTTGATCTAACCGGAGGCCGGGCCACCTATTGAATTTTAGACCACGGCATAAATACGACTTTAACAATAAACTATGGAAGCAAAAGACATACCTATTGGCGTTGTTGGTTTGGGGCTTATGGGCTGCAGCATTACTACGTGTTTGCTCATGGCAGGACACCCTGTCGTTGGAGTTGCCCCGGTTGACATTGATCTTCAATTTGCTGAAAAACGAATCACAGACCATCTCGTGAGATCAAAGCAAGAGGGACTAATAACAGACACGCTTGATCGATACCTGAAAAACCTTTCCATTACCACAGATTATGCAAACCTTGTAAAATGTGAATTGGTGATTGAATGTACCTTGGAGGACCAGGCAATCAAGAAATCGGTATATGAAAAAATAGAGGCTGTCATAAGACCAGATGCGCTGTTAACCAGCAATACCTCTGCTATTCCAATCAGTATATTACAAAAGCAAACACGATACCCCAGTCGGTTTTTTGGATTGCATTGGATGGAGCCCTCGCATACAACACGCTTTCTGGAAGTTATCTGCGGAGAATCAAGCGAGTTGGCCAAAGCAGAATACTTATGTGACCTTTCGCAGGGCTGGGGAAAAGAGCCTACGTTGGTGCGCAAAGACATTCGGGGTTTTATTACGAACCGGTTGATGTATGCCGTGTATCGGGAGGCTTTTTATTTAGTGGAAAATGGTTATGCGACAGTAGAAGACGTTGACAGAGCCTGTCGGAATGTTCCCGGTTATTGGATGACGCTGGTTGGGCCTTTTCGTTGGATGGATCTGACGGGAGTACCGGCTTATCATACCGTGATGAAAGATCTTTTTCCCACACTCAACAACGCAACAGAAGTTCCAAAACTGATTGATGATATTGTAAAGGCAGGAGGAAAGGGCGTCTCCAATGCGCATGGCTTTCATGATTACACACCGGAGGAAGCTAAGCTTTGGGAAGAAACCTACAAAGAATTTAGTTATGATATACGAAGACTGGCCTTGAAATACCCGGCGGATGTGGTGAAAAGGAAAATGCTCAAAAAAAGGAATGATTAGCGGTTATTTAATCTTGTAGATAAATGGGTTTGATGACGAAAATTTCCTGAGTAAGCAACCCTACAATGACAAGGTTTTTTTCGAGAGTGCGGAAGATTTGCGTCATGCCGAGTCTACACTCTTTACAGAGGCCTCACACTTTGTCCGAGGCATCCCCAGATTCGAGAGCAGGCATATGAGAGACCTACGAAACAGGTAAAACGGCCCTTTCAAATTACAGTTGCACGTGTGATACACAGATGAAGTGAGCTATCCTGCCCCGACTCGTCGGGGTCATTAACGTGTGAAGCCAGATTAAATGCGCAGTTTCGGCATGACGTGTTCTGTTGAAAGTGTCCTTTGGTTCCGCAGTTTTACAATGACGCGTGCCTAGTTACTTCATTCCAATTTTTTCCTTTGGCCTCCAATGGTCTTTCATTTCGCAATGCCGAATGCTTTCTTTTCTTTTTGCAGGATACAGTTTTTTTCAGGACCGCTGTTGTCTAAGGTTTAAGTACCATCGCCTTTATGATTCTGAAATTCTCATCACCTTCCAAGTCATCACCGATCAGGCTTGGCTTGTTACGATAGACATCAAAACACCAACGCGCCAATTTGTTGTCAGGTTCTTTTTGTAGCCATTCCGCAAGTAATTTTTCACCTTCATCCTTGCGGTTGGTTTTGTTCAAGGCTAAGGCAGTGATAAGGCTATTCGTATTATTCAAATTTCCCTTGAACGAAATGATTTCATTCCATTTCTTCATGGCCTGATCAGTCTTTTTTGTTTTTTCGAGACAAAGTCCTTCCAGGTAATTTTCAAGTCGCGCGTCAATGTCTTCTTCATAAGGCTTACCTACACCCATGTTTTCCGGCCACAGCCGTGCTTTACTGATTGAATTTAATGCTGCCTTATAATTCTTTAATTGAAGTTGCTGCACCGCCTGCATCAGCCAGACTTCACGGTATAGCTGACGGCTATCGGTAGCTCCTTCATACGGAAGTATGAAAGTCTTGTCCAGTAAATCACTGCTCGCCTTGTATTGTTTATTCAGCAACAACGTTTTCGCCAGCAGCATGCTAATGCGGAAGTCTTGTGGAAACCGGTCTTTATATTGTTTTGCTGTTGTCAGCGCTTCTTCATAATTTTTCTTTTCGATAAAATGATTGATTAACAATTTACCGTAGCGCCATTGATTGGGATTGAGCTGGGCAGCTTTCTTTAGATCAATCACATAGTTTTCTTCCGGCATTAACGATGCACGTACCGCATAGAACGAAGAAAAATCCGGATCGCCACATTGTGTGAACAACTCTTTCGCACGCTTTTGATCGTTCAGGCTCCAGTAAATAAGTCCTAAATAGTACTTTGGCTTCCAATGTTGCGATTGACTGATGACCCAGGTTAATACATCGACGGAGTTGTTGCGGAAGGGGAATACCAATTCAGGGGACAGCGCATTTGCTTTGTCAATGAATGTTGTTGCATCGCTTTCCTTCAATTTGCTTTTCAGGAAAGCCATCCAATAATACACTTCGGGATTCGAAGGCGCTAAATTCAGAACTTCCAAACCTTCCCTCAGCAGTCCTAAAGAATAATACCAATCGGCGAGTTGAAGATACGTCTCGTGCGGAAGTTCATTCCGGATGAGTGAAGTAAATTTATTCTTGTTACCATCCGAAGGTTGCCACCGGTATTCCTCAAAACGAATGAAGTGATTTAAGGGATTCAATTCATTTAATTCCTTCAGCAAAGGCACTGCCTTTTCTTTTTCATTGGTAAGACGGTAAACTAAAGCCAGGAGCTGACAGGCATCCAGGTTGTTTGTATTTACTTCCAGACTTTTGTTTGCATACTGTAATGCCTTACCAAAATCGCCTTCCCTCAAATAGATTTTACTCAATTCCACAAAAGCTGCCCCACGATATTCGACGGATAACGCTGCTATGTCAAATCCGTCTTTTGCATCGCTGCTATTTCCCAACGCAACATTAGCCAACCCATAACAAAAGTTTCCTGCGGGATCATACGTGTCAATGCTTAAGGCATGCCTGGCATAGTCAAGCGACTTTTGATACTCCATTTTCCTGTACATCAGCATAGCCATATCCCCAAGAGCTGGAAGATAATTCGGATCTTTCGTCAGGCAGCTTCTAAAGTTCTCTTCGGCTGGCAGGTAATACCGTTGTCGAATATTTTCTTTGCCTTGCAGATACAATCCATATACCGAGGTCCAGTCAAAGTCTTTTGGTGAATCCACTGGGCGATTCAGGACAGCATCCTTGGGATCAGATCTATGTTGCAATTTGTTGTTGCCCAGCGTCACCGTGAGATTATTTGCATTTCCTTTGAACGTCATGGAGTCCGAAAAAACTTTTAGTGTTTTTAGATCAATGGTTTTTGAATACACTAAACGATCGCCTTCAAGAACTTTCAACTCCTCCTTTAGATCCTGCAATGGAGAAAAACTAATCTTCAGATAACCCTCTTGGTTGCGTATGTTGAGTGCACCAAATGAATTTGCCTGCACAAATCCCTTGGTGTCCTTTACCGGAAACCAGTATTCCGTCCATGTATCGGAAGTAGCAGGGGCAAATCCACGGTGCTTGAAGGGAGTGAGCGTACTCCCGGGTGCAGCCTGATTAAACAACCGGCCTGACTGCACTTCAACATATTGTCCATCTGTATCGGTTAATAATTTTTCCCAAATCATGCCTTGTTGAGAAAGGCCCCAGATCCAAATCTTCTTTCCGGCTTTTTCATCGTGCGCTGAATATCGTGCCATGCCAAAATTTTCCTTGTGCCAATAGGCTCCAAAAAAATCGGTGTACTTTCCAAATACGTGATAAGATTTGTATCCTCCGAAATTATTCTGCTCGTAAAAAGAAATGTCTTTTCCATTTTCACGGTTGATTTTCCAATCTGCATATTCTCCTGCGTGACCAATGTAGCGGGTCCCGGGATAGATAAATTCAAGATTGCCCGCTGCTTTAATTCCTGTATTCATCCAGGTATAATAGGATTGTTCAAGCGGAGTTGAATTGTACCAAAAGGAGCGGGTAGTGAAATAACCTTTGTCTTTCGGTAAATTAATTTCGATGGTCCAATAGGTTTGAGTAAGTAAATCCAATGTACCAATGTAGCAGCTTGCACTCCCATTGTCTTGTTTTTCCGTACTGTAATCTACCGGGGTAGCACAATTAGGTGTGTGACCGAAGATCCCGTAGTTCGCTTCAATACCGCCGCTTGTCCAGGCACCGCGCATGGCCACATCTCGAAACTTCACAACCTGATTATAATAGAGAAACGGCTTGCCGGTAGATTTTTCCCAGGCTCCCCATATCTTTCCTCCAATCTCCGGAAGGATCATTACTTTGATGAACTCATTTTCAAGTTCTATAACCGTCCATTCTTTATTGATCGGTTTGTCGGTGTATCCATCAAACCGATAATACGGATAGATAGTACTCATACGCGCTATAGGGTCCGGATCGGAAAAGCCGTAAGTTTTGAATACTTTTTTGTACTCTTTTATCGTTGATGGATTGTTTTGCGATTGAGCATAGTGAAAAATGGAAAGGGTGAAAACCAGTATTAGGATTTTGTACATAAGATGCGATTTTGAATTTAAAGCTCTTGCATGGGGGGTAAAGCGGCCTATGACAGTCTTTACAATTGCTGTTCAGCGTTAGTCCGGGTGTTGAGGTTTAATGACACCTGCTCAATCTTCCAGCCTAAGAATACCAAAGGAAGAGGGAATATGAAAATCCGGAGTTTCTGAATCAGGTCTTACCCAACTTATCCATTTCAGATTTGCTTCATTTCCCTTTAAGGCGATGCAGTTTCCACGATATAATCCGGCCATCAGGGTTGCATCTTTTAATAAGCCCAGTTCCTTTAGCGATTTCTTGCTAATAGCAACCTCAACGGTATAGCCATCTTTACGTACCTCAGTCTTTATAATTAATTGGCCTGCGGGCCACTCCCACTTGCTATCAAATTTTCGATAATATTCTGCCTTGTAATCCATGACCCTGCCCAAGGGATCCATTTCCAGACCATAGTATGGCGACAGACGGTCATCAATCTTAAAAAATATTTCAACCCTGTCTGAAGCGCCCACTTCAGACTTTACATTTTTATCCACGAATATGTTTATGTTGTCATCAAAGACATTGTATAAACAATACAGCCAATCTGTGCTATGCAAAGCCTTAAATGATGTGAAGGGAGGTTTCTCTTTTTCCCAGGGATACGTAAAATCCGAAAGCTCCTTAGCATTTTTCCACAATGGACTATCGCCTTTTCCGGTGATAACAAGTTCTTTTCCCTGAATTTTTTTTACCGTATAGGTTTTGCTGCCTTCTGTAGGGTGATACAATATTCCTGTCGCCATAAGAATCGTAAAATAAAAAGGATACACCATACTGGAATTATTTATTTACTTCCACCCAACCCCCTCAATTGAAACATGGTTTTCATTCTATATGTTGAGGTTTTAATTATTGTGGCCGCAAGCGCAATGAACGAATAGTCAAACAGAGGCGTTTAACAACTCTTCCCGTATCCGCTGCCCCACCAACTTATCCTGTCCTGGCTTTAAGATGGTAACGGAAATTCGCACGCTGTTTTCTTTTTCCCAGTCAATAACTTCGATGGAAGGATTGCCTTTGCGCAATCGCTCGCCCATTCCTTTGGCATTCACTTTTACTTTAGCCATATCCCAGGATACCTCGAGTGCAGGCATGTGATTGGCTACAGGTTGCACTACTTTTTCGGCGGTAACACCAGCGATATTCTTTATTGCGTTATGGATCACAGAGACACGTTCTTCCCAGACCTTCCATTCTTTGGCGTGATCTCTTTTGATGTAGCTGTCCAGGGCCACATACATGCCGAACATTTCTTCCTTATTCACTTTCATCCCGCGACCGATGTTGCCTCCCCCGGGGGGTCCGTTTAGGCGCGCAGCCGCGATCAGGTCTTTTTTGCCCATCAATATCCCGGCACTTTGTGGTCCGCAAATCGCTTTACCGCCGGAAATGCAAACCAAGTCAAAACCCATGATGTTGTATTTCCACAAATTTTCTACCGGTGGTACATCGGCGGCGATATCAATCATCGTTGGGATATCGTGTTTCTTCGCAATGTCGAGCCATTGTTGGTGCTGGATCTTACCAACTGGTGCCTCGCGATTGAGAAACCACATCATAGCTGTTTTGTCATTAATTGCGCCCTCCGCTTCTTCTGCCGTTTCTATCTGGACAATGGTCGCCCCCGTGTTGGTTAGCGCATGATGGTATCCGTTGATGTGGGTCTTTTGAATGATGATTTCTGATTTCATGCCCGTGCCTTCGAGATGAGGAAGCAGTGCGACCTTTTTGGGGTCCGTTCCTGTCATTACACCGGCCGTACCGAGTACTAAGGCGGACCAACAGCCAGCAGTGACCATGGCTGCCTCCGCGTGACACCATTCGGCCAGCTTTTGTCCGACTTTGTCCTGCACTTCTTCGAGCATGACAAATTCTTTTGAGCTGCTTTGGATAGCCTCCATGACGTCGTCGGGCATCAGGGAAGCCGTCATCGTTGTATAATTACCAGCGGCATTGATAAACGTACGCAGACCAAGTTCCTTGAACAAATCTCTCTTTACCGAAAGGGGAGCAGCGCTGGCGGATTCGACAGTAGTGCCTGCCAGTAAACCACCGGCTAGTGGCGCTAGCGTTAGTCTTTTTAATATTTCTCTTCGTTCCATGTTTTTGAGGACAAGTTGGTTACATCTTGAACATCCTGATCTTTTTAGAATCCTTAATCTATTATCGATAATCTATCAGACGGAGGCATGTTGCAATATTTCCCTAATCCGTTTTGACACAATCCGCTCTTCCCCCGGGGTCATCATCCATGTGGTGATATCCACGGAGTCTGCTCCACCCATTGTTTCGATAGAAGGATGGCCGTTCCGGAGCGCACTCCTGACCTCATCGGGGGTAATCTTAATTTTTGCAGCATCCCATCGTATTTTTATAGCGGGTACGTGGTTGGCTATTTCAGGAACGTGTATTTCGGGTTTTACGCCAGATACAGAGGCGGCGGCATCGTTGATCATCTTGACTTGTTGTTCCCACAGTGTCCACTCGGCTTGATGATCCTTGCTTAGGAATGCTTCCACCGCAACCAGCATCCCCAGAATCTCTTCCTTGTTTACTTTCATTCCCCTACCAATGGTATCGCCATTTGGTGATGTATTTCTAAGTGCCGCACGGATAAGATCTTTTCTGCCAAGCAGCAACCCGGCACTTTGAGGACCGCGTATCCCTTTCCCGCCGGAAAAACAAACCAGATCGAAACCCATTTTTGTGTGCTTCCAGAAATTTTCCACGGGGGGTACATCTGCGGCACAATCATTGAAGGTGGGGATCCCATATTTCTTTCCGATCGCCACAAACTCTTCGTCCTTGATTTTTCCTACCGGATTGTTGTTATTATAAAACCACATCATCGCCGTTTTTTCGTTGATGGCCGCTTCCATTTCTTTTCTGGTTTCAACTTCAATTAACTTGATGCCACAATTGCGAATAGCATGGTCATATCCCACACGATGTGATTTTTGAATAATCACTTCAGATTTCATTCCCGTAAGATCATTGGGTATTCGTATGGCTTTTTGCGGATCATCGCCGGTGAGCACCCCAGCTGTTCCAAGTGTAATGGCCGAAGCTGCTCCGGCCGTAACCATAGCGGCTTCGCAATTCAGTAGCTCCGCTATTCTTTCACCAACCTTTTCCTGTAATTCTTCCAGTCTTACATACTGCTGCGCAGCATAGTTTATGGCTTTAATTACATCCGGATGCGGAAGGGAAGCCGTCAGCATAGTGTACGTCCCCGCAGCATTTATAAATGTACGGACGCCCAGTTCTTTGAAGAAATCCCGTTCAATCTCACGTTTAGAATTCCCAGACGCAAATGCTTCCTGACCGGCCATGGCGCCGACCAGCGGCAAGGTCATCAGGCCTTTCAGTAAATCCCTTCTTTTTGTCATAGTGTGAATTTTTTTAAGGTGGCACTACAATTTATTTCATCTCAGGAAGTCACCGGGTAGCCCATCCAATGTGTCTGACCTGCGTGGCGGAGACCAGGAGACACCTACATCATTTTTCCAAGGCCTCCTGTTTTTCGTCCAGTCCGTTTTTCTTATGGGCAACGGTGTTATAACTATTGGTTCAAAATATTTCTTACGCCGTTTACTTCTTCTCCGGTAATAGCACTAGCCTTATTACCAAAATTTTGCCGGATATACGTGAGCACGTTGGCCAGTTCTTCATTACTTAAAAAAGTGTGCTTCGGCATTACATTATTAAAGGATTCTCCATTGACCTCGATTTGTCCTTCCAAACCATTCAATAGTATACCGATCAACTTTTTCTTATCACCAGTAACCCATGGAGTACTGGCTAATGGAGGAAAGCGTCCCGACGCGCCACGGCCATCCCGCTGATGACAAACACCACAATACGTGATGTAAATTTTTTCACCCCCCAGGGCCTCGCCCTTTGCCAGATTATCATCCACCTCGTGCGGGGTCCGGATATTCGATACGGATTTCCGCTGCTCCATTTTGGCGAGCTGAACGTCTCCAAAGTTATCTTTTTTACCTTTGTACATCACCCTCCAGATTTTGCCCTTCACTGATTCCGATAAATACAAGGAGCCATCCGGTCCCATCGCAATACCCATTGGCCGGTGGCGTGCATCACTGACATTGACAATCGGATCTATCCCGGCAAATCCATCCGCAAAAACTTCCCACTTGCCGGTTGGACTGCCATTTTCAAAAGGAACAAACGCAACGAAATAACCAGCCTGGGGATACGGTGCCCGATTGGTGGATCCATGAAAGGCTATGAAAGCGCCATTTTTGTAATGTTCCGGAAATTGATTTCCCCTATAAAAAAAAAGATCGTTCGGTGCCCAGTGCCCAGGGAAACCCATAATCGGCTGCTCATACTGATCACCTTTTCCTGTTTTCAGGCCGTCGCCCCCATACTCGGGATTCAGCATGCGCTGTTGTTTTACCTGATCATAATAGTAATATGGCCATCCTCCATCGGTTCCTTCTTTTACTCTTAAAAATTCCTCAGAAGGAAACACTGCACTTTGCCACCGCGAAAAAAGATTTGGGTTTCGGGCGTTTAGATCGTCTCTTCCATGCACGACAACATATAAGGTGTTATCAGCACTATTCCAGTCCATGGCCACAATACTTCGAATACCTGTTGCATACCGGCTTCCATCTTTTTGTGTTTGCCCGATCTTGTTTGCGTCGAACTTCCAGATTCCACCGTGCTCCTCCAGTTGAGAACAAGGATCCTCACCGGGATAGCCGGGTACTCTGTTCATCACCTGGCAGACATCTCCGGGGGCTCCGAAAGCAACATAGAGGTTTCCCTTATCATCGAATGCAATTGGTTTGGCAATATGTTCATATCCATGCTTGTCGTGTTTATAATCATCGATAACGATAGCTTCTACTTTACCCTCCGGTATTAGTTGTCCGGGTGTTAATTTGATCCTGTAAACTTCCCCGGCTGTACTGAAATAAAGGTAACCTTTGTATATGCGCATGGCAGTTCCATAACTGCCCGTATCATTATAGTCTCCGAACGTTTTAATGCTGTCAGCTTTGCCATCCTGGTTGGTGTCGCGAATGACCAGGATTCCTTTTGGCTTGGGCGATCTTAACTTGACATAGATGTCACCGTTGTCACGCACGGCCAGGTGCCTTGCTCTCCCTGTACTATCCGCGACGACCAAGGCTTCAAAATTATCAGGCAGATAAAGTCCTCCATTGTCAGGATCACCGGGAGGCAATTCAGGTATCTGGGTACAGTGGGAAAGAGGGATGACTATACTAAAAATAAATACGCACTTAAAAAAAGTTTGCACTGTTCGAATCATAGCGATTTACTATTTGTACGAATTACTAGATAATCCATTTGGGTTCCAAACCATGTTGCCTTCGAAAGTATGTCATCTGGCAATCCAGTTTATTATCTTGAGTATTTCAAACCGATTAACATCAATATTTCCCAGTCTTCATTTATTGTCATTTATCAAAGTAAGCTGAATAGCGGTGCCAACACTGAAATAACCACATGCTTTTTTGTATGATTTTGTACCTGGTTCCGAATGGCTCCTTCGTTGCGACAGTCGTTTCGAATGACGCATTGAACTTGACTTTTTTTTTGTTTTCTCTTCAAAAAAATACAAAATAAGGTGCTGATTGAATGGTACCGGGTATACCGTCCGCTTGTAGGGATATTAAATTTGATTTCATCCTTAAAGCCCATTGAGCTTTTGATTTAAGCGCGTTCACCGGACAATTTCATCTAATTCAGTCTAGGAACTGATGAGAATCATCCGTTTGTGTGTGCGTGTGTGTGCGTGCACAAAATAATTGTGTGCGGATACAATTAATAAATTTACTTGCTTTTTTCTTAATCTTCTTATAGCTTGGATTGGGAAATAAAGCTTTACCCAGTTCATTTTCCACAAAATCATCTTTTAACAAACCCAAACAAAATGAAAAAATGTTTACCAAAACTCATCGTCTTGCTCTTGCTGGCAAGCGCCTCAGCCATGGCGCAGACAGTTACAGGAAGAGTGACATCAGGCCTTGATGGATCGCCATTACCGGGTGTGTCGGTATTGGTGAAGAGCTCCACGGCGGGAACAACAACAGATACTGATGGAAAGTATTCGATTACTGTCCCGGATGCTAACGCAGTTCTTGTTGTGTCTTTTATTGGTTTTGCTACTCAGGAAGTTGAGGTTGGCAGCAAGACGGTGATCGATGTAGCGCTGACGGAAGATATTACCGAATTAAATGAGGTCGTTGTTACGGCGTTAGGCATACCACGCGAAACCAAAACGCTCGTGTATGCCACTGAACAGGTTAGACCGGCTCAGTTAACTGAAGTGCGGGATGCCAACAACGTTCTTAACTCACTGCAAGGCAAAGTCACCAATGCGGTAATTACCCAAGGGTCCGGTGGACCTGGTAGCGGAGCGAGAATCGTACTACGTGGAAATCGTTCCATCCAGGGAAGTAACAATGCATTAATTGTGGTAGACGGTGTTCCTATAAACAATGGCACGAACGGCACCATTACTAGTGACTTTGGTGGTTTGCAAGGAATTGACGGCGCATCCAATATTAATCCAGACGACATTGAATCCATGACTATCCTGCGCGGAGCTTCTGCTGCAGCTTTGTATGGTAGCGCGGCAGGGAATGGAGTGATTGTGATTACAACCAAGAAAGGAACTAAGGATAGAATTTCAGTAACTATAAACTCAGGCGTGACTACAGAAAAGCCCTTTGTTCTTCCTGAGCTTCAGAATACCTATGGGCAGGGAAACTCGGGTGCGATAGTCACTAATACAGCAGGAGAGTCTGTTTCAGGCGAAAGCTGGGGAGCTAAAATGGATGGTTAGTCTATCACAGCATATAACGGTGAGACTAGGTCTTATTCAGCACAACCGGACAACGTCAAGGACTTTTACAGAACAGGCGTTTCCTTGAACAATTCGATTGGTGTTACCGGTGGTACCGATAAAATGCAAACCTATTTGTCGTATACCAACAATAGGATTCAGGGTATTCAGCCTCGGAACGATTTGCTTCGTCATACCATAAACTTGCGGGTGTCGAATCAAATCGGTAAGAGATTTAAAACCGATGGTAAAGTCACTTATATATCTCAGAATATTGACAGCAGATACGAAACGGGTGAATCAGCACTTGGCCTCCCCATTACTATTGGCCAGATTCCACGCAACGTGAGTTTGTCTGATGCACAACATTATCAAGACATTAATAATGTGGGAGTTCCCGTACGGGCGCCCTATCCGGTCATTAACCCAGCCCTTTATCAAAATCCATATTGGATCATTAACCGGACTGAGACGAATGAAACCCGCGACCGGATCATGGGCTTCATTACAGCGCAATTTGATATTACAGACTGGTTGCATATCAGAGGAAGAGGTAACCTGGATAAGATTATTGATAAGCAGGAAAGGCTATTCTCGAATGGGACGGTCGGAGTAAGCGGAGTTGGCGGAGCATACAATACAACTGGGACCACCGTAACTCAAAAGTGGTTTGATGTAATAGTGGAAGGAGCCAACAAGCTAACAGATGACCTTAAATTAGATTATCGCGTAGGCGCTATTTTGCAGGATAATAAATGGGACTACCTCTATAATAGTGCCAACGGGCTCAATGTTACCAACGTATTCAGTCTGAATTTTGCAACTACCCGGGCCTATTTCCAAGATGCATCCCATGTGCAGACCCAATCCGTTTATGGACAGATCAACCTGGCCTACAAGGAAGCAATTTTCCTGGACGCCAGTTTGCGTGAGGATTGGGCTTCGACGCTTCCTCCGCCATACAATTTTAGCTATCCCTCTGTAGGCCTTTCAGGCATTATCTCAGACCTGGTTACATTACCATCAGTAGTTTCATTTTTGAAATTAAGTGGTAACTATGCACACGTTGGTAATGGTGGCGCGTTTGCGGCACGGAACAACACATACAGCTATGCTGCGGGATCCAGGGCCGGATTTATTTTCAGAGATCCCAGGAAGGCAATTCCTGATTTGAAACCTGAACTGGTAGAGAACCTGGAATTTGGTCTCGATGCCAAGTTTATGGAGAATCGGTTAGGATTTCAGTTTACCGTTTATAAGAGCAATTCCACTAACCAGTTGTTACAGGTTGGTCTCCCGGTGGCGACGGGTTTCTCTAGCCAATACATCAATGCCGGTGATATCGAAAACAAGGGATTGGAGTTAACGCTCAATGCAACGCCGCTGAAATCTGGAGGGCTAACATGGGACATTGCTTTCAACTTGGGTATGAACCGGAACAAAGTAGTTTCATTAACAGAGACTGTGAAAGAATTCCTGGTAGTGGATTCAGGCTTTGGCCGGTCTGCGACACCTGTGATTAGGGAAGGTGAGAGTTTTGGTGACATGTTGGGTTTCTTCTGGATGAATTCGGCCGATGTGTATGATAATGGTAAATTAGTAAGCCACTCTGACGCTGGAACTCGCCTTGTGACTGCTACCGGGGCACCACTGTCATCTATTACGACAGGGGCTCAGGCTGTTCTTGGTAATTTCAATCCAAAAGCTACTATGGGTTTGACCAATATTTTCCGGTATAACGCTTTCGCAGTGAGATTGCTAATCGATGGACGGATTGGCGGCACTATCATGGACGGAACAGAACAATTACTGGCGTACAACGGAGCACCCGAAGTAACTGGCCAGCATCGTGAAGGCGGTTGGAATTTAGGTGGACAAGATACCAATGGGAACGAAGTATCCTCCACGATAAATTCCCAAACATTCTGGACGACTGCTTCCGGCGGACGTTATGGAACAGCAGAATTCTTTACATACGATGCTACTAATTTCAGAATTCGTGAACTTTCGCTTGCATACGACATTCCGCTGCCGAGTTCATTTCCGCTTAAGCAGGCAAGGATTTCTGTAGTAGGCCGTAACCTGCTATTTTTGTACAGGGGAAGTTCCAGAATGGATATTCCAGGACTTGGCAAACGTAAAATGACCTTTGATCCTGATATGGCCTTGGGTAACGGTAACTGGCAGGGTATTTCTTATGGTACATTGCCATCCACCCGCAGTATTGGTTTTAACCTACAGCTTACTTTCTAATAGTTAAAAAATAACGATTCAGATATGAAAAAATTTAAAGACTATATAACGAAGCATGGAAGTATTGCACTTCTATGCAGTATTGTGTTGGTCATGTCTTGTACGGATAAATTTGAGGAGTACAACACCAACAAGAATAAGCTGTCGCAATTGGAACCATCTCAACTTCCATTTCTTTTCTCAAAGGCTCAATCAACGGCAACTAACAATGGCTGGAACTATCAGATTGCGCAGAATCTTTTCCACGATCAGTATTGCCAGTACTTCTCCAATACGACAACCTATTTTCCTTCGGATCGATTGGTAATTCGTATGGATTGGATTCGGGCAGCCTGGAACCCTATTTACACAGAAGTAGTGCCTCAATTGCAAACCATCTTAGAGAAAACAGATCCGAGCTCCATTGAACATGCGCTTGCTGACGTTATGTGGGTCTACACTTTCCACAGATTAACTGACACCTGGGGCCCTGTTCCTTATTTTAACGCAGGAGTAGCAGGTGTGGGAGTTCCATATGATGCACAGGATGTAATCTATGATGATTTATTCAAAAGGTTAAGCGCAGCTATAACGATTCTAGAGGCTCATCCGGGGGAGCAACCATTCGGTAATTTCGACCTCATTTATTACGATCCGGACAAGCCCACTGTGCCAACATCGGATAGGTGGAAAAAATTTGCTAATACACTTCGGCTAAGGTTAGCTGTAAGAATATCCGGTGTAGATCCAGGCCGCGCTAAAACTGAAGGAGAGGCAGCCGCCGCATCCGGTACGTTGACTACAAGTCCCATAGACGATGCCTTGATAACGCGTTCAAAGAATGGAGACGATTTTAATGGATTGTCTATTATGGATTGGAATGAATTCAGGATGAGTTCTACGATGGAATCGGTGTTGAAGGGATATGATGATCCGCGTATGCCAATCTATTTCCTTCCCGCTGTAACGACAGGGGACTACGAGGGATTGAGAAATGGCCTTACGTCCGCAGATATGGCAGCTCCACTTAACAAGGCGGATGCTAACTCGCACCATGGTGCGCGTTGGTCTTCCACTACTGGTTTGGAGACCCCTTCAAACGTAATGGCTACAGCTGAGGCAGATTTCCTTAAAGCCGAAGGTATCTTATTAGGTTGGAATATGGGTGGAGGAACTGCACAGTCTCATTATGAAGACGGAATACGGAATTCTATGCTGCAGTGGGGAATTACGGATAACGCTGTGATTAACGCTTACATCGCGAGTGCAAACACTCCTATTCCTCCTGGTGATGCACAAAATTCACCAGCGGTTTCTTC
>Ga0184629_10000051_pt1 | contig 42691 bp, 31 predicted proteins | sample PLM4_32_b1_FD_133158 | JGI IMG/M metagenome (GOLD analysis project Ga0184629, IMG submission 133158) | Groundwater sediment microbial communities from an aquifer in East River, Colorado, USA - PLM4_32_b1 | ecosystem: Environmental > Terrestrial > Soil > Riparian zone | place: USA: East River...
AGCGCTTCTCGGCGAGGTGTTTGCGTTCCTGCGAAACGCGACGCCCTTCCCCGGCAGCCAGCCATCCCTGGCCGAGCGCAAACGTGTCGCTTGACGTTCCAGAATCACTGACCGCTATTTAGCACGACGAGAACCAGACCGCGTCCCAAGCACATCTGACCCTGGGTCGCAGGCAACCCGAACGAGGGAGTGAGCCTCATGGGACTCCGCGTCATGCTCCACCGCCTTTCTGCTCGCGGGACGACTGCAGGAAGGGTGCCAGTAATTGAGCTGGGCGCTGAATCCCGGTCAAACGCGCGGAATGCTGGAACGCTTCATGGGAAGTGAATGTCGAGGGTCATCGAATCGCGCCTCCGTCGAGGGGAGGAATCACCCGGGGAGGGAACATTCTTCACGCCCCGGGGCTTGATCCGCCGTCCGTCGGCAGCCGCGGGAATTCGTACGACAACGCCCTGGCCGGGGCGACGGCCAGCTCGTCCTGTTGGCCGACCAGGACTTGCTGCCGGTGCTGTCGGAGGAAGGGTTGCCTCAGTGGGTTACGATCTCCGCGAGCTACCCTATCCGCGAACGTGCTGCGACGCCCGTCCGGGGAGGCGGGCCTATCGTTCCGCGGCAGCAGGCGCATCCGGCAGAAGTAGCTACTTATTCGTGTCCTTGACGGGTGTAGCAGCGGCAAACTTCGCAGCCTCTTCGGCGGCGGCCTTCTCGGCGTCAGCCTGAGCCGCGGCAGCGGCCGCTATTGCTACCTGCTTGCCCTCGGCGACGGTCTTCAGCAGAACGAGCCCTTTCTCGATGTCGCTGCCGAGCATGTTGTCCATGTCCATGAACATGCCGAAGGCTTTGCCGATGGAATTGTGGTTCCCAGCCATCGACCAGGTCACGAACGAGCCGGCCGGCGTACCCGCGAGGTTGAGCGCAAACATCGCCGTGGACGCCATCGGCTTCACAAACTCGAGCTTGATGCCCACCTTCTGGCCAGGGACGCTCTCTGCGATCGTCATCTTGCCCTTGCCGCTCCACGCATACGACTGACCGACGCCCGCCGCGGGGCCGTCGAAGGTCTTCTGCATGTTGGGATCGAGCTTCTCCCACGGCGACCCGAAAAGGACCAAGACACCCGCAACACCGATGAGGATCTTCCCGAGCATTGAAGCCCTTCCAGAGGCGCAACCATCACATCGCAGGGCCCGCGGTCAAGCGCTGGTTGGCGGCGGACGTGCGCTAACGGTTCTCGATGCGACTGTAGTCGAGGACGCCGCGGTCGGGGTAGTCAAGCGATTCGACCTGATCGAAGATCAGGTCGCTGTGCGCCCAAAAGCCCGGGTCGCTGCGACGAATGCCGAAGCGGCCCATCAGATCCGCAAAGTTGGCTTCGTCGGCCAGGCGGGTCACCTCATCGACGAAGCGCGGCAGATCTGACTGCTGCACCTTGAAAAACTCGTTGGGATACGCTCCGAGGAAACCGGGTACGACCGTCAACGTGTCTTCCTCTGGTACCCGACGTTTCTGTTCACCAAACATGCTGGCGACGTTGGTATGTCCGTCATTGTGGATCAGCGTGAATGTCTGCGGACCCTGCGCGGTTACGATCGTGAGCATCGACAGCTCAGGCAGCCACGATACGGCGATGCCATGCGCGCCGGCAAGTCGCGACAAGTCCGTTCGCACGTCCGATGGGACGGCATCGTGGTCGAGGCTGTACTGCTGCGACAGCGCTGGGCCGATCCGAGCCTTCAGGTGTTCGTAAAGCTCGTGCTTCGGATCGCCACCCGTGTATTCGATGCCGGTGTCCTGATTGAACAGGTGCTGAGACTCCGTCACGAATTCCGCGATCGTCTTTTCAGCGCCGCGGTACCAGTTGTCGAGCGCAACGGTGCGCGCGTCGGGCGGCAAAAAGTACAGGAAGTTGAACTCAGCGCCGATGCGCAGAAAGTCCATGTACAAGCGCGAGAAGAGCTGCAGGCCGACGTTGCCGTAAACGTCGTACCCGGCGACCAGCAGGTAGTGAATACGTTCGAGCAGCGGATAGTCGATCACCCAGGCGGTCTTGGGCTCGCCGCCGACCAGCCCTTTCACCACGGTTGCGCTATCAAAATGGCGGAAGATCGTCAGTGCGGCACTCTCATTGACGCCGCCACCGTTCCAGATCATGTCGAGCGTCAGTTTGCGGCCGTTCGGATACGTGGCCGCTTCATGCTCGGCTTTTTCCGCCATGTACTTCTTTTCGATCGTCGCGTAGTGGTTCCAATGCAACAGCCGCAGATTGCTGCTGCCTTCGGAGGAGGGTAGCTCGAGATTCGTCAGCTGCGTGGCGAGGAACTCTCCATCGTTCGTGGCGGTCTCGACGTCGGGATCGATGAACCAGACCCAGAAGTGGTCGTCAATGACATTGAGTGCGATCTGGCCGCGACACACCGGTCCCTTGATGAAGCCCATGAGCGTGTATTGCGCTTCGTCGAGCATGAACTGATAGCGGGTCTTCACCGGGACCGCGCGATAGGTCACGAACGGGTTTGCGGAGTCGACGGTCTGGTAGTCCGGTAGTGCTTCGACCTGATAGGCAGGTTCGAGAAACAGCGCCTTCCAGCGTTGCATTCGCTTCGCGTTGAGCGCGTACGCCATGGTCGTTTTCGAGACCAGCGTGTCGAGATTGCGCTGAAGGCGATAGTACGGCCGCGCCACGTCGGGATCGTCGTACGGGCGTCGTGTGGAGATAAGGTCGAGGGGTTGTCCCGGCGGTGTGGTCGATCGAACCAGCCGAAAATGTTCGTCGGTGCCAACCTCATCGAAGTAGATGGTCGCGAGAAACAGGTGCTCGAACATGTAGCGGCTCATCAGCTGCTCCTTCAGCGAATCCCCGTTGAAGAAGGCCTCCCATGCCGCGATCTCCCGCGCGTACGCTTCAGCCATCGTCGGAGGCCCCTGCGTCTTCGCGCCGGCCGACAGCCACGTCGTGACGGTCTGCAGCTGGGCCGAGGTCAGCGCCGGCATCCCGAACGGCATGCCCCATTGCGGATGGTCCCGTTCGTACTTCGGCATTTTGGTCAGCGTGCTGCACGTCTGAGCGCGCGAAATGGAGAAGTCAAACATCTTTTTCGGCAGGATGCCGGCCGGCAGAGGATTGTGCGACTTCAGCGCCAACATCTTGTAGAGCACGCTGGCACTAAGGTCGTTAGCCTGGGTCTGGTCACGCTCGTTGAGCACCGGGTGGAAGCCCTTGTCGCGCCACTCCTGGGTTGTCTGCGCGTCGATTCCAAGACGCGTCAGCGGCGCTTCCAACAGCCGCCCACCGTTGTAGACCAGGGCTGGGCTGGCACCGCGGTCGAGACCCGCAAAACTTTCCATCTTCAGTTGGCAGGGGGCGTCGTAGCAGGAATGACACACCAGACATCGACGATTGAGGAGCGGCGCTACGTCCTGTTCGAAGGTGACCACGCTGCTCGATGCGGCAGCACGATCGCGCGGCGCCTCGGGTCCATAGAGAGCGTCCATCTTTCGGATTGCGAATGGGGCGCATCCGCCAGCGAACACGACCAGCAGTAGCACGACAAACCGGTTGGCCATCGGGGTCCCCGAAGCGGATAGGCGTTCCAGGCTGCGTTTCGGGTTATTATGCGTCCGGTAGGGCGGTTTCAGTCAACCGGGGCACGCAGCGGGACCGGGCGGCGGCCCTCATCCGAGGCCAAGCTCCGGCGCGGCGTAACGACAGTCGCGCGCTCGACGTCGCGACCGGCGCCTGCCCTAAGCGCCGCCCGTCGCGGGGTGCTGGTCGTCTACGGCGCGCAGCCTCCTGACCCGGGCACTGCGGGCACCCCGGCGCTCTCCGAGCCGTAGCTGCTGGCGAGGCCGTCATCGTACTCGACAAGGTAGAAGAAGACCTCGCCCGATCCGGGGTTCGCGAGATCCGCCGTCCCCGCGGTGTCCGTGTCGAGGGACGCGGCCTCGATGCAGACGACCGGGCCCAGGTTGATGAATGAGCCGGCGTGGACGATGCCGGCCACGCGCCCTCGGATCACGTTGTAGAAGAGAGCGTCCGGCACTGCGCCCCAGGATACGACCGTCCCGGCGGGCGAGTCGGCGACCGCGATCGCGATCGGATCGACCACTCCTCCCTTGTTGAGCGGCACGAGCACGTAGCGGGTCGCTGTCGTGGTATTCCCGGAAGCGTCGGTGGCGGCGTAGGTCACCGCGTAGAGGCGGCCGTCGCCGTCCGTGCGGCGCTCGGCGCGCAGCTCGAAGTTGAGGTCGGCCTCGCCGACGTCCGCCCCCTGGATGTCGTTCGCGGTGTTCCCATCCCCGTTCCCGTCGTCCGGCTCGGTGCTCGCAACGGACACGAGCGCGACGGCCGGCGTGCTGCACAGGTCCGCGGCGGCAAGCGACGCCGTGATGTCGATCATGCGATGGTTCGGAGGCCAGAGCTGCTCGGGCGAGAGCCCCACCAGAAGCTCGGGCGCCACCGTGTCCTGCACGGTCACGTGCAGCGCGTCGCTCGCAGTCTGTCCCGCGGCATTGGTCACGCGCAGCGTGATCGCATGCTCGCCCAGCGGGAGCACGACCGAGACGATCTCCCCGGCAGCGAGCATCGTCTCGCCCGGCAGCCCGAAGTCCTCGAACCACTCGAACGCGATGATGCCGTCGTTCGTGCCGGGAGTGGAGCTCAGGTCCGAGGAGCCCGAGCCGTCCAGGACCACCGTTGCACCGGCGGGGGAGGTGCACTCGACCAGCGCCTCGGCCTCCGCCACCGCGATGGGGGCCCGGCAGCTGGCGGCGTTGATCCTGAGATACAACTCGCCCGCCTTGGTGAAACTCACGCAGTCGCGCGCGGTGGTCCCCGGCGCCGTCACGCACACCCTGGCCGGACCGTCGGGAACGCCCGCGAGGTCGAGCGCGCCGGGGAGATTGCCGCCGACGAAGGGGGTCACGCTCACCATCTCCTCGCCGCTTGTGGCCAGGACGTTCGCGGCGTACTCCGTGTCGACCGGGGACGAGGTCGAGCCGGCCGAGCAGAGGTTCATCTCCGTACACGCGGTGCCGCCGAAATCGAAGACGCAAGCGGTCTCGCTCGCCCCGGGGGCATCGAAGCGCGCCTGCACCCAGGCGAGCGAGCTGGCGTTTCCTCCCCCAGGCTTGCGCAGCCCGATCGTGTTCGTCCCGCCCGGGTTCCAGACGGATGCGATCAGCGCCGCGTCAACCACGGTAAAGACCTGTACCCCCGGCCCGCAGGTGCAGCGCAGCGCCGGGTCGAGGAGCGGCGAGCCGAGCACCACCCCGTTCAGCGACAGCTCGAGCGCCTCGGCGTCCAGGCACGATGACGCCAGGATGTCGAAGCGGATCGAGGTAGGGGTGCCGTCCGTCAAGGCGAAGAGGCCGATCTCCCCCGTGAGCAGCGGATCGATCGTCTCGATGCCGACCTCCAGGCACTCGCCGCCGCCGCCGGCGTCGAGGCAGGCGAGTGCTTCCTCCTGGAGCGGGTTCGCTAGCGAAGGACAGAGGTCGCAGGCGTCGCCCGCGCCGTCGCCATCGGCGTCGGTCTGGGCGGCATTGGCCGCGAGGGGGCAGTTGTCGGCCTCCGCGCATGAGCCGTCGGCATCGGCGTCGTTCGCGGCATCGAGCGGGCAAGGATCGCAGGCGTCGCCCTGCGCGTCGCCGTCGAAGTCCACCTGATCGGTGTTGGGCGTTACCGGACAGCTGTCGCAGGCATCTCCCACCCCGTCGCCGTCGCCATCGAGCTGGTCCGGGTTCGCGATCCGGCGGCAGTTGTCGTCGCCGATCGGCACGCCGTCGTAGTCGAAGTCGGGGTTCTCCGAGAAGCAGACCCCCGTGGGACTGGCGATCGAGGGGTGGGTGATCGTCGTCAGGAGGCTTCCGGTCGCGAGATCGTGGACCGCGACGCCGGAGCCGATCGCCACGTACAGGCGCTCGTGCATCGGATCGATCGCCATCTGATCCATGCCGAAGAAGGCTGGAGTATACGTCGTGGGCACGTCGAATCGTGGGGGACCGAACTGTCCGCTGGTCGGGTCGTAGGCGAACGCCTTGATCGCGCTCGGGGTATCCGTGCTCCGGCCTACGACGACATCGCCCGCGTCGTTGAAGGCACCGCAGACTGCGAATCCATCGAGCGCTTGTGAGTCGAGCGGCCTCATCCCCTGGATGGAGAACGACTGCAGCAGGTCGATTCCGCCGACGGCGATGCCGGTCGTGCCCCCGGGAGCGCAGTAGACGTTCGACGCGTTCAGCAACGGGAAGGACTCCCCTGTGTCCGTAAGGTAGCCGGAGGCGTCCAGGTGCAGCCGCCGCACGCTGTCAAAGAGGTAGGACGTCACGAGGACCGAGCCGTCCTCGCAGACGTCGACCGAGGTCGAGTCCAATCCGGTCGCGAGGGTCGCGACCTGGGTGCGGGTAGCGAGGTTGACCACCGAGATCGGCGTGGTGGTCGGACCATCGGTGACGACCAAGTAGCGGCCGTCGGGGGAGATCTCGGTGTCCTCGCCGGGGTTCGAGATCAGGATCGGGTTGATCCCGGATGCCAGCCTCGGGGGCGAGGTGGTCAGATCGATCACCCAGATCTTCCCGCGGAAGTCCGTGACGAAGCCCCGCGTCTCGTCGTGGTTGATCGAGCAGTCGCCGATGGTGCCGCCGGGCGGGATGGCGACGGACCCCAGAACGGTGTTGGTGGCGGAGTCGAAGACGATCACCCGGTTCGACAGGTAGTCGGCCACCATCCCGACTTGCGCCGCCGAGCGGGCGGTGCCCAGCCCAAGGCAGGCGAGCAGGCAGACGAGTGCACGGAAGCGTGCGGGACACCGACGCGAGACGCTGCTCATGGACCTTCCCCCCTCCGGGACCGAGACACCATTCATGAGTCGCCCCCCTGCCCAGGACCGAGGCCCTCGGCGTGCTTCTCGCGGTGGTTGGGGCACGCCGGATATGCTGTGCGGATGCCCTGGTACTTCTCCTTTCTGCGGTCGACCGGATCCGGTTCCTTGTCCTCGACCTCCGCGAGCAACCCCATCCCTCATTCTCGAGGGGACCACGGCGGAATGCGCGACGGGTCGATAATGCAGGCTAGGGGTGACGCTTGACGCGGCGAGTACGGGCCACGGAGCGCGGTGGCGGAGTCCGGGGGGAGGGTCCGCGCGCTCGAGGGCTTGGCGAGTAAATGCAGGGACACATTGCGGGTGTCCCGAAGTGCTGGAATTCCCGGGATTTCCTAGCGATGCCCGCCGCGGCCGCCGCCAGCGTGACCGCCACCCCCACCACGACCGCCACCGCCGCCACTCGCACGACCGCCACCGCCGCCGTGCCCGCCCGCCACGGCATGGTTGCCTCCACCTCCGCGGCTACCCGCGATGGCGCCAGCCGGGCGACCGCCGGGACTGCGGTAGCCGCCCGCCACGGCATGTCCGCCGCCACCCCCGCGGCTGCCCGCGATGGCACCGGCCGGGCGACCACCCGCGCTGCGGTAGCCGCCGGCGACGGGAGATCCGCCGCCACCCGCGCGGCTGCCCGCGATGGCGCCGGCGGGGCGACCGCCAGCGACGCCGTGTCCGCCTGCGATGGCATTGCCGCCGGTCCCCGCGCGCCCGCCAGGGACGCCAGCCGCCGGCTGACCGCCTACGCCCTTGCCAACGATGGTCACGCTGGCCGCGCCGCGTGATTGTGCCTGCGCCCCGCCACGCGCTGTTCCGGGCTCGCCCGCCCGGTATCCGGGTGACGCCACCCGGCCCAGCGCTTGCCCCGATCCCTGCGCACGGGCAACCCGGGTACCGCTCGCAGCGGAGGCTGAGCCTCCCCGCGGTGTCGCCACCCGGGCTTGCGCCGCCTCCCCATTGGTCCACTGGCCGCCGTTCGAGTGCCCGCCGTTATGGTGGGCGTAGTTCCACTGGCCGTCGTGCCAGTAGCCGGTGTGGCACCCACCGTAGCCGCCGCGGTACCCGTACCATGTCCCGTAGCCATAGCCGTACCAGCCGTAGTGCCGATAGCCGTAGTAGCCGAAGTACGGCATGGTTCCCCAGCCCCACACCCAGGGGGCGATCACCCAGGACCAGCCGACGGTCGGGTAGTAGACGTACATGTTCGGAGCACTGCCGTCGGGCGGCACGTAGGTGTAGTCGTTCCCGTAGGGCATCCAGACCCAGCCGTACTGCTCCGTGTACACCCACTGCCCCGTCGGCGCACCATGCAGGGCCGGGGGGGGCATCTGGTTCATGGGAGGTGCGGGATTCTCGGTCGGCGGCGGGGGCGGAACGTCCGTCGGGGCGGGGGAGGAGGGCTCCACGGGAAGCGGCTCGGTCGCTTGGTCCTCGATCGACTGGGCCCCGGCGGGAGCCACTGCCAACCCCGCGGCGAGGGCGAGTACGGCGACCGTAAGGGCGGAAGCATTCATGGCGGCTCCTGCTTGTGGGACGCTCAGCGTCCCGGTGGCCCCAGTATACGCCTGCGAGCCGGTCACCAGGGGAAGCCGGAGGACACCCGTCGAAAAGCGCTCCGCCGGCCCTTCGCGGTTGGGAGTTGGTAGCTCACGATTCCGCTACGAGCGTCTCCGCCACCACGCCGCGGCTCAGCTGCCCTAGTGCGGTCATCAGGCCACTGAGGTCCTCAAAGCACACAAAGTCGAAGGATCGGTATTCGAAGTCCGGCGGCCTGCTGTCCACGGAAACCGGGCTGTGCGTGCATCCCAGTCTCTCGACCTGCTCGAGCGCCCGCCTGGTCGGGACAGCGCAAACGTCCGAGACGTTGGGCAGATCGGCGGGCCGCGCGTTGTTGTGGACCTCCAGCTGCGAGCCCATGATCGCGGCCGTCCCTCTAAAGCTCATCTGGGTCCCGATATCTCCGGGGGCGCCGGCAAACGCCGTGCACCGGAAGTTTCCGATCAGAACTCCCTGATCCGCCGGCACGCGAATGCGTTCCCCCTCGGCGAGCGTGACTGCTCCCAGCACGAACAGCAGCAGTACCACGACCATTACCGCGAGACGACTCTGTCTGCCCATAGGGCACCTCCAGACGGGCGAGGCCCGTCAGCAATGGACGTGGCGCTCCTTGCGCGTATGGTTATCCTGTGGCGGGAGCACGGGGATTATAGATCGGGTCGGATTCCCATTCCACCTTGCGCCGCGCGGTGTAGGCGCCGTCGCGGTGCAAACATCGTTCGACTGGGCTTGAAGTGTGTTCGTCGCGGCGTTGCACGCCCGCGATCACCTGATCCACCACCCGAAACAGCGGTTTCGCCCCTCGAGAACAGTCGGTGGCCCACTTCAGCCTCCCCCGATGTCGTCCGCCCGGGAGCGACCGGCTAGTCCAGGACGCCGACCCCGCAGGCGTCGCGGCCGCCGACCTGGAAGAACAGCAGCTTCCCAGACGGCATCGGCACGCTCAGGCCCGGCGCGCCGCTCGCCGTGGACCCCGCCTGCGTCGTGAACGGGCCCGAGGCGGATGGGTGCTGGAACATCACATAGTCCGACGCGCCGCTCACGTCGTCCCAGGTGAACTGCAGGGTTGCGTTCGCGTCTGCGGTGTTCAATCGCAGGTTCTGCACCTCGCCCGGTGCCGGCAGGCAGGAGACGCGCATGACCCGATCCCGCGAGAACTCCGTGACGTAGAGCGCGCCGTCGATCCCGAACCCCAGGCCCCAGACGTCCTGGAACCCGCTGCCCAGCACCGTCACGTTCTTGGCGGCATCGATCCGCTGCAGCGCGCCCGTCGTGTTGTTGACCGTGTAGAGGTCGCTCCCGAACGTCGCGTTCCCAGGCCCGAACTCCATCGCCCTCCCCATCGCGAAGGCTCCATCCACCTCGACACCGGCGGAGGTGTAGCGGCGAATCACGCCGTCGCCCCAGCTCACGTAGAGATCGCTCGTCACCGGATCCACGACGACGTCGATCGGCCCACGAGCCGGCCCGGCGACGAGGGTCGTCGGGGTGCCACCGACGATCCTCACGACATTGCCCGTGTCGAAGTCGGCGAGCAGCAGCTTCCCCATCGCATCGACCGCGATGCCTGCAGGGTTCACCACGAGGGTGCTGGGTCCGAACACCACCGTGGCGCTCTGGTCCGGCGCGATCGCGCTCACCCGGGACCGAAGTGGCGTGATTCCCTTGTCCCGTCCACCCACCAGGATCGATCCGGGAGTCGGCGCCACGGCTCCTGCGGAGTCGGACCAGACCGTGTCCGGGTCATCGACGCTGGGGCCGAAGGGGGCGACGACCGCCGTCGGGGAAATGCGGTGGATCCGCGTCGGGTCGTCGGCACCGCCGCCGGAACCCGTCAGATCCCGCCCGACGTAGAGCGCGCCGTCGGTGCCGGTCGTCAGTTCGACCGGGTCGAGGACCGGCGCCCAGATCCAGACCTTCAGCTCGGGGACGACGGTCTGGGCCGTGACCTGGGGGGGGAATGAGCCCGCGGCCAGCAAGACCAGAAAGCCGGCCTTCAAGCAGAACTGGGCCCGCGGGGGAAGGTGTCCCCGCGTTCCATCGAGCCGTGTCTCCGCCTCTCGTTCCATGTCGCTGGACCTCCAACCGCTCAGCCCTGCCCGGCTGCCGCCTCGATCGGGTTCCCTGTAGAAGAGATCGGAAACGGCGGCCCGATCACGCCAATGGAATCCGAGGCCTTGGCCGGACCTCACCCCTGCTCGATCCGCCAGAATCCATCGGGTTGGTATCCTAGCGAGCAGCGCACGTTGGAGTTCCCACCCGCCTTCGAGCCTCGAGAGGAAGCGCCATGGCCATCGTACGGCTTGGGCTTCGCCGCCTCAGATGGGCGATCCCGATCGCGGTCTTCGTTGCCGCGGGCTTCGCGATCTCCGCGGCTCCGCCCACTTTTTCAACGCAGCGGCTCATCACGACGGCCACCGCTCAGAATCCATTCGACGTCCGCACGGGGGACATCGACCAGGACGGGGACCTGGACGTTTACACGGCCAACTACGGCGGCAGGGTCGCCTGGTACGAGAACGACGGTGCCTCGCCGCCGTATTGGACCGAGCGCCCCTTCACGAAGCCGTAGCACCTTGGGTCCCCAGCTAGGTCGCAAATACGTACAACTCCGAGGATGGGGCCGGGCGCGATCTGTCCGCTCCGGTGGACATGCGATCGGCTGGCTTGTGGCTGCACGCGGAGAGCCCGAATCTGTCTCCTCTCTCCCAGGCTTCGTTCGCTTCGTTGCCTCCACGGACGCTGGGATAGCTACCCGGCCGGGGCGACCTTTGCCGGGGCAGGACGCTCGTCTGGTGGAACAACGAACCTCCCACCACGGTCCAACCGGCTCCGGGGACGGGCCACTACATCCTCGTGCGCGGCGCGAACAACTGCGGCGACGGAAGCTACGGCTACGCGACCTCGGGGACCGAGCGGACGACGGGGGTGTGCCCGTAGCGCGAGCAGGTTTTACAACTGTTGGACAACGCAGAGAGTCTCCAATCTCGTACCATACATTGCCGTGGCAGCTGGTGCAGGGGTCGCCCGCTCGCGGGTTGACGAAAGGACAGGCGAAATGGGAGCTGTCGCGCTCGCCTGCGGAGGGTTGGAGCGGTGAGAACCTCGAGAATCGTCTGGGGGTACGCGCTCGTGCTGTCGCTCGCGCCGCTCGTCTACGCCACTGAGGCGCGAGAGTGGTCGCAGTTCCGGGGTCCCGGATCGGCCGGTCCGCAGTTCGCCGGCGGCGTCCCGGAGGGTAAGTTCGGCCTGAAGGTCGCCTGGACCCGGGACCTGGGCTCCGGCTACTCGAACGCGTGGCTCGAATCGGGCAAGGCGGTCACGATGCACACCGACGGTGAGGTCGACGTGGTTGCGGCCTTGGACCTGACCACGGGGAAGACGCTCTGGCGCCATGAGCTCGGTCCCAAGTACGCGGGGCATGACGGCTCCGACGACGGCCCGCTCGGCACGCCGACCGTGAGCGACGGCACCGTCTACGCGCTCGGTCCGCGGGGCCAGCTCGTCGCGCTGAGCCTCGCCGACGGCTCGGTGAAGTGGCGGCACACGCTCGATCCGCAGAACTCGACCATGCCGACCTACGGTTACGCAAGCTCGCCCCTCGTGCTGGGGCGGCAGGTCATCGTCGCGACGGGAGGCGACGGGCACGCGGTCAGCTCCTTCGACCGCGAGACCGGAGAGACGATTTGGGCTTCGGGCGAGGATTCGGTGAGCTACCAGACACCGATGCTCGCCGAGCTCGGCGGCCGGCGGCAGCTGATCGTGGCCACCGACCGCTTCCTGCAGGGCCTGGACCCCGCCGACGGCAAGGTCCTGTGGAAGCTGCGGCACAGCGAGGGCCAGCAAACCGAACAGTCCGCGCATCCCACGGCCATCGACGGCGAGCGCTTCCTGGTCAAGTTCGGCGAAGGAGCGCGCATGTACCGCTATGCCGACGGCGGCGTGAAGGAGCTGTGGACCACGCGCGCGTTCGCCAACACCTTCGCCTTGCCGGTGCTCGTCGGGGGCCATCTCTACGGCTTCACCGGGGCCATCCTCACCTGCGCCAGCGCCGAGACGGGCGAGATCGTGTGGCGCTCGAGGGAGGTCGCAAGCTTCGGCCTCTCGGTCGTGGACGGACTGCTCGCCATCGCGACCCGGTCCGGCGAGCTGCTCCTCGTCGAGCCGTCGGCCGAGGCCTATCGCGAGGTGGCACGGGTGCCGGTGCTCGAGAGCGGGAGCTATGCCGTTCCGACCTTCGCCGACGGGCTGTTCATCCTGCGCAATCTCGAGAAGATGGCCGCCGTTCGCGTGGACGTGTCCGCCGCCCCCTGGGTGGCTCTGTCCGCGGACTCCGACCGGCTCCGCGGGGAGTTCGGGAAGTGGGTCGCGTCGGTCGAGAAGCTGCCCGAAGCCAAACGCCAAGCCGCCGTCGACCGGCGCTTCGCGGAGGTTGCGGTGACTCCGCTGGTCGAGGGGCAGAGTCTCGCGCACGTCGTGTGGAAAGGGAAGGCGAAGGACGTCGGCGTCACGGGAGACATGGTCGCGGACAATCAGGAGGTCGGCCTGCACCCCCTGCCCGGAACGGACCTCTTCTTCCGCACCTTCGAGCTCGATCCGAAGGGTCAGTACACTTACGGCTTGATCGTCGACTATGCCGACCCGGCGCCCGATCCGCGCAACCCGCTCTCGGTGAACAACGGCGACGCCGTGGCCTCAGAGCTGCGCATGCCCGCCTGGCCGGCAACGCCGCACATCGAGGCCCCCGCCGAAGGCACGCCTCGAGGCACCCTGGACAGGTTCCCGTTCCGGTCGTTGATCCTGAACAACACCCGCGAGGTGCAGGTCTGGCGTCCGCCCGACTACGGCCGCGACGCCGCCAAGCGTTACCCGGTGCTCGTGGCAAACCACGGCGACAACCTGCTGCGCGGAGGCCTGATGCAGAACACTCTGGACAACCTCGTCGGGCGCACCGCCGAGCCCCTGATCGCGGTGTTCGTGCCGCGCGCGGCCAGTCCCGAGTACGGCGGCCCCGACGCCGAGGCCTACACGCGCTTCCTCGTCGAGGAGCTGCTCCCGCACGTCGATCGCCACTACCGGACCGACCCCGGCCGCCGGGCGATCATGGGGCCGGGTAGTGCGGGCGTCGCAGCGGTGGTCGCCGCTTTCCTGCGCCCCGATGTCTTCCAGAAGGCCGCGGCGCAGAGCTTCTATCTGATCGCGCCCACGCAGGACCGGCTGCCCCGTCTGATTGCGGGCTCCGGGCCCAAGCCGGAGATGATCTACGTGGCCTATAGCAACCGCGACTATAACCTCGGGAACGGCCGGCGCGCGCACGACGCGAGCGTCGAGCTGCTCGGTCAGCTGCGCGCCGCCCAGGTCAAGGTGGTCGAGCAGGTTGCCGACTACTCGCCCGGCTGGGCAGGATGGCGCGGCCAGGACGATGAGATCCTGGCCACCATGTTCCCCCTCCCGCCGGCGCCGAAATGACGGGTTCCCGCGTCGCCGCCCTCCGTCAACCGCCGGACGGCTCGCCAGCGGTGCGCTGCGGCGCTATCATGGCGCTGGGCCGCTTCCCTGGGCCGGAAAAGGAGATGTCATGAGACGAATCCTCGCTACCCTTGGTGTTCTCGTTCTGCTCGCCGCCGCGCTCAGCTTGGCGGGCGCGACCACGACTCCTCCGAGTCCGCCCGCCGCCGGAAGCGTCGTCGCGGACCGAGGCGCCAGCCTCGCCTCGAACGACGAGGCGGCATGCGGCGTCGAGCCGGAGGGGCCAGGCAACCTCTCGTCGCTCGAGGCCGCCGTCGGGCCGCACTGCTGCGGCGCGGGAGCCGGCGCGGCTTGCCGGGACCAGTGCAAGCTGCAAGGACCCGGATGCAAGGGCACGATCGGTTGCCGCGCCGGTGAGTGCGTCTGTACCTGCACCTGTCCCTAGGGTCAAAAGGCCTCTCATAGACCGCCGTCACCAGCAGGCTGGAGTGCCGGGCGAACCGGTGGGTCAGGAGGATGCCCTTCGTCGTCCGGTAGACCTGGTTCACGGCGGTGATGCCGCAGGCGGTGGAGGGCGTGGTTGTTCAGCCGGAGATCCGGTCGCGACTCTGCACAGCCCCTATCGGAGCCACTTCCAACTGTCGCGACGTCCGGTCAGGTCTGCGTACTGAGCCGGTCACGGATCGACGCGTAGAGGGCGTCGTAGAGAAACGCGGCTCGGTCTAGGGTCTCGTAGTCGTCCTTGGCGACGAGCGGGAATCCTCGCGAGATCGCCTGCAGACCGGCCGACTCCCGAGTGAGATCTCGCAGGTCGGGGAAGTCGGCGCCCCGCACGATCCGAGCGAGCTCCTGGAGTGCGGGGTCCTCTGCACGGTGCTCGGCGATCAGGGCCTTGAAGGAGCATCGCCCTTGACCATCCTTGTGCGGGTACGTCGCTCCGGCGGCGTCGAATCCGGTTGCCCCGAGTTCGCGCTGGAGCGGGGCGACCTGATCGGGCTCGACGAAAAGGAAACCATTGCGACCGATATCGCGACAGGTCGCCGACGCCACCCAGTCGAGACGCTCGACGCACAGACCGGTAGCTTGGGTCGCCCCTTCCCCGCGCGCCACGGACGCTGACGGGTTCACCTGCCTCGTGCCAATCACCCCCCGCGATAGATTACAGACCGCAGATCCCGATCCGCTCGTTCCCCGAGGAATCGGCTCCCCAGCTACCGGGGTTCGGTTCAAGCGCCCGGACCAGGTAATAGTAGCCGACGCCGCGCGGGGGCACGTCCGGATCCGACACGCAGTTGGCGGAGGTGGTGTAGACGGCGCAGCCCGCCGGGAAACTCGGCTGGTCGGATCGCACCACCTGGTAGAGCGTCGCCCCGGACTGAAGGGACCAGCAGAAGCTGTTCGGGTTGCCGACGTCGGTGAAGCCGCACTCTCCCGTGATCTCGTCCACCAGGACCGTGTGGCTCTCCGTGTCAGTGCTGGGCAGGAAGGTCGGGGGATAAGTGCCGATGGGCTCGAACTCGGCTGTCAGCGTGTGAACTCCAGCGCCGGTCAGACTGGACGTGCACGAGCCAAGCCCCGCCTCGCCCAGCAGCACCCAGTCGCAGAGGACCGTCCCGCCATCCAGCACGCGCACGTATCCTGAGGGCACGGGTCCGCTCACGTTGTCATTGGTGACGCTGTAGTTTACGACGATGCTGGCGCCAGAGGCCGATGGATCAGGCAAGTCGGAAGTGATGGTGGTGGTGGTACCGTCGATTACGACATGGCTTTCGGTGTCGCTGCTTGGACCCATCGCACCGGGGTCGGTCGGCGTGAATGCAGCCGAAAGCGTGTGAACTCCAGCGCCGGTCAGGCTGGAGGCGCAGGAGCCACGACTCGCATCGTCAAGCGGCACATCGTCGCAGATCACCATCACACCATCCAGCACATCTACCGTTCCCGCAGGTGAGCCGCTCTCGCTGGCGACGCTGAAGTTCACCGTAATGCTCTCGCCTGAATTGGATGGATCGGGCAAGTCGGAAGTGATGGTCGTGGTCGTGGCGGGTATGACGGTGTGACTTTCGGCGGGGTCGCTGCTGGCCAGGAACGCCTCCCCCCAGGGCTCGTACTCGGCCGAGAGGTTATGGAGTCCCGCGCCGGAGATTGTCGGTTGGCAGACTCCCGAGGCGGAGCTGCCGGAGCCCTCGAGCGCGTAGTTGTTGCACACCACCACGCCGTTATCGAGGACGTCCACCGCCCCGGTGGGGCTGAAGCTGCCGCCCCCGTTCGTGACTGTGTAGTACACGGTGATGTAGGTGCCGGAGTAGGATGGATCGGGCAGGTCGGAGGTGATCGTGGTCGTCGTGGCAAACGGCTCCGTGACCACGGTCAGGTCGTCACTGGCACTGTTGTTGGCGGAGTTCAGATCGCTCCAGTTCAGAGAAGCCGTGAAGGTCACCAGGCTCGGCGGCGACGGATCCACCGTGGCTTGGATCGCCAGGCTGGTGCCAGTACCTATGGACATGGAGCCGATGCTCCACACGCCGGTTACGGGGTCGTACGACCCCCCGTTGGGGAGGTTATGGTACACATAGGTCAGCCCGGTCGGAAGCGGCGCGTCGACTTCAAGATCGAAGGCGGAAAGGGACGGCCCGTAGTTCTGGACCGAGACAAACAGATCCACCGCTTCGCCTGGCACCGCCACCGCTTTGTTGATATATGCGGAAACGTCAAGGTCGGCGTACGGCTGGTAGAAATACGCCGAGCCCTGGGCATAGTCATCGCCAGGCGCCCCCATCAGCGCCGCATCATCTGAGAGGGCCACGGAGTAACCAAAATGATGGCCCGACTCGCCGTAAGCGGGGTAGAACCGCCTGGTCTCGGTATCGGTGGCCCAGCCGCCGGCCGGTTTGAGGAACAGATACGACGCGCCTCGCCCGGAGTTGTTGGGCACTCCGACCAGCGCCTTATTATCCAGGAGGGCGACGGAATGGCCGAAGGACGCCCCGACGTCGGACGCGGTCAGCTTGGCGGTTTCGGAGATGGGCACCCAGCCTCCGCCCGGCCTGACAAAAACATACGCGGAGCCCGCGAAAAAGGTGGTGTTCGGCGCCCCGACCAGCGCGGTATCGCCTGAGAGTGCCACCGAGGAGCCAAAAGACCCTGTGGTCTCCGAGGCAATCAGCTTAGCGGTTTCGGTGCCGGTAGCCCAGCCTCCGCCCGGCTTGACGAAGACGTACGCCGAGCCGTTACCAACGTTGCCAACAGTATCATGAGGTGCCCCGACCAGCACGGTATCACCTGAGAGGGCGACCGACCAGCCAAAGTAATCTTCAGGGCCCGGCGCAAAACGCCACCCGGAGCCGTCGGAGGCAGTCAGCTTGCCAGTCTCGGTGCCGGTGGCCCAGCCGCCGCCCGGCTTCACGAAGACATACACCGAGCCGTGATCGTGAAAGAGCGGGACGATATCAGCGTAAGGCACTCCCACCAGCGCCGTGTCGTCCGAGAGGGCGACCGAGAATCCAAAATTGTCGTATTGCACGGGGTCGGAGGCCGTCAGCTTGGCAGTCTCGGTGCCGGTAGCCCAGCCTCCGCCCGGCTTGACGAAGATGTACGCCGCTCCGTCGCCCACATTCCCCCCAGGCGCCCCCACCAGCGCCGTATCGCCAGAGAGGGCGACCGACCAGCCAAGCGCGTCACCCTCCGCGCCGTCCGAGGCGGTCAGCTTGGCAGCGAAGGTCCAGCTGCCAGCGGAGCGCGTGAACACATACGCCGCGCCCTGATCGGCATTTGCGCCAACATCCGCGTAACGTGCCCCCACCAGCGCCGTGTCACCAGAGATGGCGACGGCCTGGCCAAACTCATCACCTATTGCGCCGTCGCTGGCGACCACCTTGTCGTACAACGCAAGGGTAATGCTTGGATCGACCGTGATGGGATATTGCGCTGCGCGGTCCTCCACCTGGATCACGATCTGCGCCGGGTCGTAGACGAGCCAGGCGGCCAGCCCCACGCCGTTCGCGTCGTAGGCGAGCAGATGATCGTAGCGCAGCGTGCTGCCCTCAGATATGAAAGACAGCCCGCGCTCGTCCGCATCCAGCCTTCCCGGCAGATCGGTCTGCAGATCCAGGTGCAGCACCAGGTTGCCGTTGCCGCGCGGCGCTTCGGCGATCGTGAAGCCCTGCTCCACTCCCATGCTGAGGTCGCGGTACCACTCGGTCATTCTCCCGCGGCGGTACTCCAGCCGCGACTCGGTCTGCACGATCTCGGGCGCCGCCACCGGGTAAACGTCGCTGCCTCTGCCGATGTCGCGCAACGAGATGCTCCAATTGACTCCGTACGTTTGCGCCTGCAGACCTGTTGGCAACAGACTGTAGCTCAGGTCCTCATGCTTGGTAACATAGCTTGCCCCGTTGCGCTGGAACGGTTGACTGGTGGCCGCGAAGAATGCGTCCTGCAGGTCGGCCGGCATACTCGATGCCTGTGGGGCTCCCGCCAGAGCCGGCGCTGGGGCAAGCGCGGACAGGATCACGATCCCAACAATCAAGGAACGGTTTAGCACGGCATTCTCCCTTGTCTCTGGTCCTTCGCACGGTATCTGATTACCGCGTTCCGGCGGTTCGCGCGAGTCGCCATTTATGGCGACAGGCCTCTGCAACGGCGGGAGAGGGGTGTGCGCTACTTGGTGAGACGGCCGCGGAGAGAGCTCGCCACGGCCTCGGTGGCGCTATGGACCCGAAGCTTGCCGTAGACGCGTCGGATGTAGGTGTGAATCCTGTGGGTGCTGGGGTCGAGATCGGCGGCGATCTGCTTGTAGGAGTGTTCGTCGCGCCCTCGCCGGTCCCGCCGTAGCCTTAAGCCTCTGGATCACGCCGCGAGTCGAGGCGTCCCACGCCCGCGATCACATGATCCGTCCTCACGATTGACGGATTCGGCCGCCAAGAAAAGTCAGTGGACGGGTTCAGCCCCACAGTGCGCGCGGGACAAGGTGGTAAACTCCCCGCCTCGACCGGCTCCCTCCAGAGGAGAGACGCTCATGACCATGGATCGAGTGAAGGGCATCACGTTCTTCCTGTTGAGGGTCGTGTCCGGCCTGTTGTTCATGCAGGCCGGTGGCCTGAAGCTGCTGGACTGGTTCGGAGGAGTCCCGGCCGAATTCGGAGGGCACCCGCCCTTCCTGTCGCAGGCCTGGAGCGTCGACGCGCTGCTCCGCGCCCGGCGCGCCCGGCCATGACGAGCACGACGCTTCGTGGCTGGCGGGGGATGGCGATCGTGCTGTGCGGTCTGGGCGCGGGCTGCGGATCGCTGGATCCGTCGCTTCCAGTCTACAAGAGCGAGCAGACCGACTCGTCGCATCCGGGTTATCGGCGCAGCACGGTCTCGACGGCCGGGGCCACCTACATCAACGACTTCGAGGAACAGTCGCTTCTGCTCGGCGACCGGTATCCCAAGCAGGTGGTCGGGCGCAGCCAGCTCGGGAATGGCAAGATCTGCGCCATCGCCGGCCAGGATCCGTCGGCCTATCTTGCGGTGGATGTCGGCTCCGAGATGCCGGCCTACGCCGTGTACAGGAACGCGAATCTTCCGCCGTTCGACTGGCGGCACGCCGCCTTCCAGAAGCTGCGGCTGGACGTCCCGGTCGGGCCCGCGGCCAACAAGGAGACGACGGACCCGGGGCTGATCGAGGACGTCCTGCGCACCCTGCGCGACGGCACGCCCGCGACGCCGCCGGTGACGGCTCCGGCGACGTTCCTGGCGCCGCCGCCAATGGTGATCACTGAAAGTCCCACCGGCGTGTACTTCGTCCTTCTGTTCAGCGACCAGCTCCCGGGCCTGATCTTTCGCCCGTCGTTCTATCTCGACGCCTCGCGGCAGGTCTACCTGGCGGAGAACATGGTCGTCACGTACACCAGGACGGAGCAGTCGGTCCAGGCCGCGTGGATCCCCGCCGGCCCGCTGTTCGCCCGCTGGGTGCAGACGCCTTGAGCGGATGACGAGGAGGGGCGGCGATGCCGGTCGTCGAGGAGTCCCTTCAGATCCGCGCTCCGCAGCAGCCGCTGTTCGATCTCGCCCAGGACTACCAGCTCCGTTTGAGGTGGGACCCGTTTCTCCGCGACATGCGATTCCTCCACGACGCCCGGGAGGCCGCCGTCGGCGTGCACGTCTGGGTCAAGGCCTGGACGGGCCTGACGATGGTCGTGGAGTACGTCACGCTGGACCGGCCCGAGACGGTGGCGATGAGAATGGTGGAGGGGCCCCTCTTTCTCCGGCGGTTCGCCGGGAGCTGGCGCTTTCATCCCGGTCCGGGTGGATCGACGGACGTGATCTTCCGGTACGTGTTCGAAACCCGCTGGCCGTGGCTGCGGTGGCTGCTGGATCCCGTGATTCGATGGGTGTTCGGTCGTGACATCCGGGAGCGGCTCCGCGGACTGAAGCGCGGGGCCGAAGAGTCGGGCCTGCTCGATCTCCGGGGCACGCGATGACCGCGCCCGACGAGGCCCGCGCGCGCATCTACCGCCTGTGCTTCGCTCTGGCGGCGGCCTACAACGTGGCGTTCGGCGCCTGGACGATCGCGCGGCCGCGCGCCTTCTTCGATCGGCTCGCGATGGACGCGCCCCGCTATCCGGCCATCTGGCAGTGTCTCGGCATGGTGGTGGGCGTGTACGGCCTCGGATACGGCTACGCGGCCTTGAGGCTCGATCGCGCCGCGCCGTTCATCGCCCTCGGGCTCCTCGGGAAGACGCTGGGGCCCATCGGCTGGGTCGCGACGGTGCGCGGGGGGGAGTGGCCGATCCGGACGTTCACGCTCGTCCTGTTCAACGATCTCGTCTGGTGGCTGCCGTTCGGGCTTTTCCTGCTCGAGGGCACGCGCGCGGGAGCGCGCCTGCGGGCGTCGGCGCCGTACGCCTGCGCGGCGCTGAACTTCATGGCGGCCCTGGCGATGCCGTTGGCGCTCTCGCCCGGTGTGGAGCCGGCGCGCGGTCTCGCGGCGCGGATGGAGTACATCGGCGCTCATCCGCTCCTTTGGCGCGCCGGCTGGGGCCTCTGGATCGCTGCGGCCTTGAGCCTTCTCGGCTTCTACGCCTGGTGGGCGACGCGCGCGAGCTCCCGGCGCATGGCGATGACCGCGCTGGTCCTGGCCATCGCCGGCATCAGCGGCGATCTTCTCGCCGAGTCGCTCTACATCGGCTGGCTCCCCGCCGGCGACGATCGGATCGCGACCGTGGCGCGTCTCCTGACGGGCGCCTGGGGCAACACGCTCTACACGCTGGCCGGGATCCTCCTCACGCTCGGGAGCCCCTGGCTGCGCGGTCCGGCCCGCGCCTGTGCCTGGGTCATCTGGACGGCCGGCCTGGCGCTCGGCGGCTTCTCCGTCACGGGGAACTTCGCTGGGATGGCGGCGTCGATGGCGGTGCTGTTCATCCTCTTCTGTCCCTGGACCGCCTGGGTCGGACTCCTGGATCGGCGGCGGGCGGCGTGAGGGCGAGGGTCGTCGTCCTCGGTGGCACAGGGCTCTTCGGCGGCGCGGCGGTGGATCTGCTGCGCGCGGAAGGGGTGACACCGCTCGTCGCCGCCCGCAGACCCGCTCGAGGGCCCGGCCACCCGGTCGACCTGCTCGTGGACGCCGAAGATCCTGTGGCGTTGCGCCGGGCCCTCCTGCCGGGCGACGTGGTCCTCGATGCCGCCGGGCCGTTCCAGGAGCGCAGCGCCGCGCTCGTCGAGACGGCGCTCGAGATTGGCTGCGACGTTGTCGATCTCTCCGACAGTCTGGCGCACGAGCTGGCGCTCGACGCCTTGACGGGGCCCATCGAGCAGAAGGGCATCCGGGTCCTCACGAGCTGCTCGTCCGTGACCACGTTGCTCGCGGCCCTGGTCTTCGAGAGCGGCGCGCGTGAGCCCGCGCGCGTCAGCGTCTACCTTTCGCCCGCCTCGCGAGTCACGGCCACCGCCGGAACGGGCGGCGCCCTCCGCCACTCCCTGGGGCGGCCGATCCGCATCCTGCGGGGAGGGAGGCTCGTGAGCGTCCCCGGCTGGAGGGAGTCGCGGCCGTTCTCGATGCCACCGCCGATCGGCCGGGCGCGCGGGTCCCTCATGGAGAGCGTCCACGCGGTGACGCTGCCCCGCATCTTCCCGATGCTGCAGGACGCCGACTTCTGGGTGGACACCCGCGTGCCGGGCGCCAACTTCGTCCTGCGGCTGCTGGCCCGGGCGCCGGCGCTGGCCGCGCCCGTCTCCCGTGCCATGAGCCGGTCGACGTGGGTGGCGCGCAGGTTCGGCTCGGACGCCGGCGGGATGCTGGCGGAGATCGAGGAGGCCTCGGGCGCCGTGACCGAAGCGCGCGTCTTCGCGCCCCGGCGCAGCTACCCGGCCGCGGTGGCGCCCGCCGTCCTGGCCGTCCGCGCCATCGCCTCGGGGCGCTTCCCGGAGCGAGGGCTCGTGACCCACGACCGCCACGTCGATCGGCGCGAGCTGTTCGCCTACCTGCGCCGACTCGGAATCGAGTGCTCGTTCTCCGGTTGACGGAACCGGAGTCCTCATCACAAATAGCCACACGATGAAGATCACTTCCCCTACCGTCCCGAGGACCAAAACCGAAGCCACGCGCGTGAGGTCGGGTGCGAGGACCGAGACGGCAAGGTGGGCGAGCCAGGCGAAGCCCCCAGTGATCAGCAATACGCCCAGCACCTTCGGGAAGTAGGCCGACTTGGTGACCAAGTAGCCCAGAGCCAGCAGCCACAGGCCGGCGATCACCTCATTAATCGCACGCGCATTGATCTGGATGTCGATGAGCATCATCACCAACGCGTCAGCCCCAGCGTGGCCGAGCGCTGCCGCGTAGTCCGCGCGGGTCGCGATCGTCAGCGCGCTGTACTGATTGACCAGCGCAAAGATTCCCATCGGGGCGCCGACTGTGACGATGACGACCATCGTCGCAGCGGCCAGCTGATTGACGTGCTTGAGCAGCCGGTACAGAGCCAGGGCCATGAACAGAGGTCACGATCGACGCTAAATCGATCATTAGTCCGCTCCGAAACAGCGTAGCTGACGCGCGGATGTTGTCGGCCGTGGCCGCCGCGTGGCCGGGGTCAATGATGCGCGAGCGGATGGACCCGGCTCGGGAAGCCGGTTTCTCGATTCCGTCAACCAGTAAAAAGGGGGAGAGGAACGCCGAGGGAAGAGTTGGCTCCCCTGACAGAACACTCACCACGGAGGTTGTGCCGGCGGGTACAAGCTGTCCTGCGCCGGCACCTGCCGATCGTCTCGCTCCGCTCGGCCTGACGAAAAGTCGGTGGCTCAGTACAGAGTCCGGAAAAGTCGTTGGCTCACTTCACCAGCATGAGGCCCGTGAAGCCCGGCACTGGATGGCAGGCGGCGAGCGTCGACCCCGGCGCTCGCCGCCTCCGTTGGGACTCAGGGCAGGGCCTGGGGTTCGGCGTAGATGAAGTCATCCATCATGACCACGTCCCGGGCCGAGTTTCGGGGAACACGATTCCCACTGGAGATTCGCACCATGAAGATCCGCTCGCCGGCGTCGAATCCCACCCCCAGGAACGAGAGGCTGCCGCGACTCGTGGTCCCTGGGAGGACATTCTGGCTGAACACCAGATTGCCCCTGGCGTTGAAGAACTCGAGCTTCGTGCTGTCGCTGCGATTGACGTCGGTGAAGACCACGCCGAACCCTCCGACCGTCGCCCCCGTGGTGCTGCCGGGCACGAAGAACATCGTCTCCAGGACGTTGCTGCCGAGTGCGGTGAAAAGCCGCTGCGGGCTGAACGTGGTGAAGCGCTGCGGAAAGTCGGGGTGGAGGTTGCCGAAGAGCGGCGGCGTAGCCGTCGGATTGTCGCTGTCGGCGCTGACCTGGAAGCCTGTCCCGCCCGTGAAGAACACGGCCCCGCGGGGGGAATTGGCGTTGAAGAAGCCGGCCGGCAGGTCGTTCGGGGCCGAAAAGGCGTCCGGTACGGCATCCCAGTTGATCTCCCGGCGGCCGGATGGGAAGGAGCCGACCTGGTTCGGGTTGAGGGGCCCGAGAAAGTCCCGGAAGTCATCGACCGCACCCTGGATATCCGCGGGTGTCTCCCCGGACGCCTCGAAGACCACGGTGGCGGCCGAGCTGGTTGTGGGTGACGACAGCGCGAGCGCCATCGCCGCGATCAGAACGAATCTCTTCATGACTCTTCCTCCTCTTGGTTGGTGGAGTGATACTGATGAAAAGTGCTCATGGGTGGGCCCGAAGTCCCCCTCGACCGCGCGTCTACGGGCAGGTCGAGCTGAGGCGCGGGGCCACAGGCACGCCGTGTGTTTCCTCGAAGCCGTAGGGGCCACTGCCGGCCGCGTTCTCGCCGCGGACGAGGTACCAAAACGCATCGCCGCCGGCAGGAACGTCGTGATCCGTGAGCGTATCGGCCCCGGAGTTCGAGATCAGGCACCGCTCGTCGGTGCCTGGTCGGCCTACGGGCAGCCCGCTTACGTGCCCGCGCAGAACCGTCGAGGCCGTGGCACCGGCAGCGACGCTCCACCGGATCACCGCGTCCGAGCCCGTTCGCGACACGCGGACGCCGTCGTCCACCTCCGCGGGAACCGGCCCGGGATTGTCGGCGGCGCAGCGAAAGCCGATGAAGCTGGACGTGACGGCCGGCCGGCGGCCCCCAACGACCGCGAGCGGGCCCGCGCCGGTACCGTCGACGAAGGAGCCACCGCGCGTCAGCGCGCCCGGACCGCCGACTTCCGTGCTCGCGCCGGCGAGGCACATGCGGTCATCGCTCAAGCCGCCCCAGCCGGTGCACACCGATGAAAGCGGCGCCCAATCCGCCACCCACTCTTCGAGATTGCCCGCCATGTCGAACGCCCCACGCGCGGAGATGCAGGCGCCGCGCGTACCGGTGGCCGACACGATGTTGCCTGCGCTGTTGCAGTCCGTCGCCCGGTTGTCCGGCCCGGGGTCCGGCGTTCCGTTCGCCCCCACTTGCCACTCCGCGCTCGTCGGCAGCCTCTTGCCGGAGCTGGCGCACGCATCTTGCGCCTGGAACCACGTGATGCGCGCCGACGGGATCTCCGATGGCAAACTCACGGCGTAGATGTCGCCGGCGCAATTCTGTCCGTCGTCCGTGCACGGTACGTAGTCGTCCCCGCCCACGCCCAGCTGCGTCGCCCCGCCGGACGCCAGGTCGAGGGCCGTGGCGAGGCCGAACTGGATCTTCCGGACCAACGGCCCGTTCGTCGTGGTCGGATTTGGGACGCGCCACACGCTTGCCTCGTACCGGTCCAGGCACGTCGTTCCCGCCGGCACGGCATCAGGTCCGCACGTGCCTGCGGCACTCGCCGCAGCGTTCACACCCATGGCCACCCAAAGGACGAGCGTTCTCGTCATGATCGTGTGTCTCATGGTCGCCTTCCTAGCGGGCACAGCGAAAGCCGATGAAGGCCCGCGAGTTGAACGGTCCGCCGGAGCCGACCACCGCGAGCGGACCGGCCGCCGTGTGGCTGCGAAAATCGCCGCCGCGCAGCAGCGCACCCGGGCTGACGCTTGCAGTGCTTGCTCCGAAGAGGCACATGAGATCGTCACTGAGACCTCCCCAGGTGGCGCACGCCGTCGACAGCGGCACCCACTCCGCCACCCACTCGTCTAGGTTCCCGACCATGTCGAAGGCTCCCCTCGCCGATTGGCAATTCTCGCGCGCGCCTGTGAGGCTCACCGACCCCGCGTCGCTGTTGCAGTCGGTCGTTCCGTCGTCGGGGCCGGCATCCGGCGTACCGGTCGCGCCGATCTGCCACTCCGCACTGGTCGGCAGCCGCTTGCCGGCATTGGCGCACGCTTCTTGCGCCTGGAACCAGGAGATGTTCGCCGCGGGAATCACCGCGGGCAGGCTCACGGCGTAGATGTCGTCGGCGCAGTTCTGGCCGTTGGCGGTGCACGGCGCGTAGTCGTCGATGAACGTGCCCAACTGCGTCGCCCCGGCCGCCGTCAGGTCGTCCGTGGTCGCCGTCCCCAGTTGGATCTCCGTCACCAGGAGCGCGTTCGTCGTAGTTGGATTGGGCACCCGCCACACGCTCTCTTCGTACCGGTCCAGGCAGACCGCGCCCGCGGCCACCGAGTCAGGACCGCAGGCATGCGCCGCCGGCATCGCAACCATCAACATCCCGAAGCCAAGGTACATCGTCATCCCATTCCGCTTCATCGTCGTTCCTCCCGATGGTTCGTTTGTTCCCAAGTAAGTGGTCCCGAACGCCGTCGACCAGGGACACGAGCGCGACGGGAACACGCAGCAGGGTTTGCGAAGGGACGTCCAACACTCCTGCATTCGCTTGGCGGGGACGGATCTTTCACGGCGGTCGGAAAGAAATGACGGTGGGTCTACCAGTCCAGACCGAGCTCGCGGAGTTCGTGACGCAGCTTCACGAGATCCCAGATCAGGACGCGATGGTCCGAGCTCGTGGCGGCGAGGAATCGATCGTCGGGGCCGAAGGAGACGTCCCACAGGATGAACGAGCTGGCCGGAAGCCGGGCGAGCTCGGCGCCCGTTTTCGTATCGACGAGCAAGATTTCATCGGGAGGCAGGGCGACCGCGCAGAGGCTCGACCCGCGCATGAACGCGAATCTGGGGGACAACGACCGGCTCGGCTGGCGGAGGATCGAGTGGACGACGCGCAGCGTACCGACGTCGTAGAAACGGATCTCCTCCGCCCCGCCCACCGCGAGCAGGCGGCTGTCCGGACTGAACGCAATCGATGCGGAACCAGCGATCGGCAGCACGACGGGCGGATCGTGCGAGCCCATGCGTCGGATCACGGCGTCGTGCCCGTGCCAGTTCCCCCATGCCAGCCAGCGGCCGTCCGGGCTCACCCGGGGGTCGTTGCCGCCGGGTTCGAGCTCTCCTCGCGAGTCGATCTCATTGGATGCGAACCGACCCTGGGCCCACGACGGACGAGCGGCCCGCGGTTCTTTCCAGATCGACAGCCACCGCTCGCCCCCGTCGAAGATCTCCGCCGAGGTGGAATCCCGGAAGTGGCGATCGCCAAGCCCCGGAAGCTCGATGCTGTCGGCGTGCAGCCGGTTCGTCGCGGCATCCGACCTCAGCTCCCAGGCTTTCAACCGGTCCTGCGTGATCGCATAGAGCCGCGTCGAGTCCGCGCTGAACGCGATGCGCATCGCCGGTTGGTCGTCCATCACGTTGAGCACCTCGCCCGTCGTCCGGTCCAAGATCCGGATGCCGTCGGGGGCTCCCGTGGCAAGCCAGCGCCCCGTGGCGGAAAACACCGCTTCCCGAGGGCCCTTACCCTTCTCGTGCAGGGACACCTCCTCGAGGGCAAATGGCGGCTGAAGCTCGACCAGTCTCCAGTCGGCGTTGTTGGTCAGGAGAAAAACCGGGCGGTCGCCGGCCGCATAGACCGCCTGGGCCGCTTGACTCGAGAGCAGCCGGCCGTCGCGCAGATCCACGACGAACGCCTGGCTGTCCCACGCCACGGACATGAGCCAGCGCCCCGAAGGATCCGTCGCCAGGAAGACCGGCTCAGCTCGATGCAGTCTTAAGACGAGCCGGGGGGCGGTCATCGAAGGCCAGTCCCAGACACGAACCGAGAAATCGCTGTGCGCGGTGATCAGGCTCCTCCCGTCGGCGGTCCAGGCGGCGGCGAGACCCATCTCCGGAACGTCCAGCCGTCGAACCGCCGAGCCGTCGTCCAGGCGGCGAATCTCGATCTCCCTGCGCCCGAAGCCGGACGTGAGAAAAAACGGCTCTTTGGGGTGGACCGCGAGGGCGCCCGGGAGGTCGCCGATCGATTGACGGGCGGCCTCGCGACCCGACGCCAGATCGAAGAGTTGGAGGTGGCCTTCGCTGCGGACGGCGATCAGACGCCGGCCATCGGGAGTGAAGGCAAACAACGCGATGTCGCGAATCACCAGGCGTTGCGTGCGGGAAGAAAGGTTCCAGACACGCAGCACGTGGTCGTGATACTTGACCGCCAGCCACGACCCGTCGGGGCTGAAGGCGCCGAAGTCGGCAGGGGTGGCCGCGGGAGGCAGCCGCAGAAGCTCCGCGTCGTCGTCGATCGAATGGACCGAGACGGTGTTGTCGGAGTTCCATCTCATGTAGCGCCTCAGCTGGCGATCCGGCCGTGACGCCAAGACGTCGGTTGCCGGGAGGCTCCACTCCCGCAGGACGCGCAGCTCGGGGGCGGCCAGAGCGGCGATGGCGGCGTTCCGCAGATCGATTCCGGCGCGGATCTTCGCGGCGTCCTTGAGCGCGGCGAGCGCGCGCGTCCGGCGGTCCGCCTCGCCGCTGCTCGTCAAGGCGAGGGCCTGGTTCAAAAGCGATGCGCGGAGCTCCTCGCGGGCGCGGCTCTCCGCCGCCTCCGCGCGCCCGCGCAGAGCGGCCTCCTGCCCGGCCCGCGCTTCCGCCCGGCGGCGCTGCGTCTGCTGAAACCAGGAAACCGCCAGCGCCAGCAACGCCGTGAGAACGGCGATCGCGATGATCTGGGTCGCGCGCCGCGAACGGTGCTCGATCCCGTAGGCGCGACGGATCGATCGGCCAGCGAGGAGGACGTTCAGGTCCCCGGCGAGCTCGGCGGCGTTGGCGTGCCGCTGCGATGGCTTGGGGGCGCACGCGCGGGCGAGGATCTCGTTCAGCTCCAGGAGGCCGCTGCGCTCGTCGCTGGACCACGAATCGAGGTCGACGGGGAGGTCCGGGAAATCGCAACGATCCTTGCCCGTCGCCGACTCGTAGAGAAGCCTCCCCAGGCCGAAGATGTCGGCCAGCGTCGAGCCGGGACCCTCCGGCGGAATGAAGCCTTCCGTTCCGACGAACGACTTGGCCTCGTCGGCGCCGGTGACCAAGCCGATGTCGGCGAGCTTGGCCTGTCCCTCGACGAAGATCACGTTCGACGGCTTGACGTCGCGATGGACGAGGCGATGACGATGGATGTGGCCCAAGGCGCCGGCGAGCTGGACGCCGAGTGCCAACACCTCGACCAGAGGCAGCCGCCCCCGGGACTTCAGCTCGGAGGCGAGCGTGCGCGGCTCGTAGTGCGCGAGCGAAGCCGCCGGTTGCCCATCGACGGCGTCGGCGAGCTCCATGATGTAGTAGAAGTACCCCGCCGCGTCGTCGCGCCCGACATGGAGGATGTGGACGACGCCGGGGTGAGAGCGAGAGATCGGCTCGAACTGCCGGATACCGGTGAACTCCCGCTCGTAGGGGCGCTCGCTCGAGAAACGGCTGCGCGACACGACCTTCACCGCGCGCAACTGGCCTGCCGCGCTCCGCGCGAGCCAGACCCCGCCGTAGCTGCCGCTGCCGATTTGTTTCAGGATCTCGTGATCGGCCGCGCGCGGGGGAGGCGTGTCCCCGGCTTTGGTACTGCTCACACGACGCGACCCTTCATCCATTCGACTTCGATCCGCCGCGCGGCACGCTTGACGGCCTGAGACACCCGGTGCCGCGCAAGATAGACCTGGGCGGCATTCATCCCCAGGGTCGATGCGACTTTCGCGACCGGCCACTCCTTGAGCACGCAGTAATCGAAGACCTGGAAATGCTTCGGGTTCGCCTGAGCGCGCACCTGCGCAATTGCGGCGTCCAGGACGGAACGCTCCCATTCCTGGTTCCAGGCGTCGCTCAGGCTCACCCCGTCACGCATCACGATCGCGTCCGCGTCGCCCGTCTCTTCGAGCATCTCCGGACTGATGCCTGCGTGGGCCGGCTGGCGGTAGTGTCTCCGGAAGTGATCCGAAACGCGGCGGCGCAGGATCCGGAAGAGCCACTGCTTGAACGAGCCGCGCTCCGGATCGTAGTGGAACTGGGGGATCTCCCTGGCGACGGCCATTACGGTGTCTTGCACGACGTCCTGCGCGTCGACGTCATCGAGGCCGGCGCGTCTTGCGACATTGTAGAGCAGGCGCCAGTAGAGATCGAAGAAAGTCTGCCAGCTTTCCCTGTCTTCGAGGTCGCGCAGCCGACTCAACAGGGATCGTCGCGTCTGTAGGGACAGCTCCTCGGTCAAGCTCATGGGCGGTACAGTTCCTCCTCTATAAGCACATTCGCGCGCGAGGCGGACTTCTTTCAATACTCGACGGGTGTACTGGTCCAGCGACTTTTCGTTCCCACCGAGCTGGGCACAAATGGCGTCCTCCGAGTAGCTTACGATTCTCCTGACAACCACGCTACCCGAGGCCGGCATGCAGCGCAAGATTCCGCTCCCCCGCAGCTGGAACCGTCGGGTGAAGTCCGCGGTCCTTCAGATCCTGGCCCTCAGCCACCACGCCTTCACCGCCCTGCTCGCCCGCGGGGTGGGTTGCCGTCGTCCTCGATCACTTCTCGCGTCGAGTCCAGGGGTTCCAGCTGTTCGAGCAGAAGCCCGACGCCCGGACTCTGTGCGCCTTCCTGGTCCAGACCATCCGTCAGGTCGGAAGCACGCCGCGTCACCTGATCAGCGACCAGGAGTCGATGTTCACGAGCGAGGGCTTTCGTGGCTGGTGCAAGAGGCGGGGGATTTGGCTGCGTTACGGCGCGGTCGGCAAGCACGGGAGCATCGCGATCGTCGAGCGCTTCATCCGCAGCATGAAGCAGGAGTGCACTCGTCGACTCGTGGTGCCGCTGCGTCGCGTCGCGTAACCACCGCCACGATCTTCGTGTCGTGCCGCTCGGTCGACGTGCGGGCGAACGCGCCCGGCCGAGCGCTCGTGGCCGTCTGACGATCCGAATCACGCGCTGAACGGACGCGACGCTCGTCCGCGATCACGTGATCCACCCTCCAGATCGACCACCTTGGCCCGACGAAAGGTCGGTGGCTTAGTACACCGGCGACGGTCGCGTCAATCGAAACCGCCACCTGCTGCGCCTCGACGCGATTCAGGAACAGCCTAGAGCGCCCCGAATCCGAGTGGCATCCGCGATGAGGTCCGCGGCTTGAGCCTCGGTGAGTTCTTTCTTCCCCCGTTGGGCGTTGACCTCGTTGATGAAATCCAGGAGCTTGCCGCAGGCGGCCTTTTGCTTTCCGGCAGCAATGGCGGCCTGTGCAGCCTCCAGTTTGACCAGCAGGCTGTTCTTCGTCGCCGCCTTCACGCCGGTCAGCCCGCTCACCTTGGCGATCAGGTCGGCAGCTTGTTCGGCTGGGCTCTTGACCTTCACCGTGAAGCTGCAGGCCGCCGTGTGGCCACCCGCGTCCGTGGCCGTGCATTGGGTCGTGGTCGTGCCGATGGGAAAGGTACTGCCCGAGGCAGGAGCGCAGACCAGGCTGCTCACACCGCAGCTATCCGAGGCGGCGGGGGCTGGGTAGTTGACCTCCGCCCCGGCTGGCTGGGTGGCATCGGCAACCACGTCGGCCGGGCAGGCGATCGTCGGGGCGATGGTGTCGACCGCCGTCACCGTAACGTGGTCGGCGTCGGACCCCGCCGAATCCTTCACGGTCAAGGCGACCGCCGTCCCTCCCAGCGGAAAGCCGCCGGTCGGTGTCGGCGAGCTTGGATCATCGAATACGATGCCGGCCGCCTCCCACGAGAATGTGAGCGAACCGCCTTCGAGCGAGACCGACGCTCGACCATCGAGCTGGGCGGATGTCGTCGACCCCGCGCATTCGACGGTCCGATCCTCGCCCGCGTCGGCGAACGGCCCGCCGATCCACTCGGAGCACGAGGTCTCGAAGCCGCCGAGATCGCCGATCTCCTCGACCTGGCCCGTGCCGACGAGATCGCGGTGATCGCCGCCGCATGCATCCCTGTCTTCCCAGAGACGATGCGTCGCCCGCTCCGGGATGCACCACAGGGCGTGCGACGGCTTATCCTCGAAATCGTCGATGCTGTTGTAGTTGGTGTAGTTCTCGAGCTCGCGGTCGACGAAATCGATGATGATGCTGCGATCGCTGTCGGGGTCGGTATCGTCGTAGAGCTCCACCCAGGCGTCTGCGATGCGCGTGCACGGTCCGTGTGGCACGGGGCGGAACTCCTCGAACTTCACGCTGCACGGCGAGCCATTGCAGATCGGAGAGCCCGCGATCGGACCGTCGTTGTCATGCTCCGTGCCATAGAGCAGCAGCCGGCGCTCGGGGTCGATGTACACGCCTCCGGCGGCGTCGAAGTTGCAGTGGTTCTCGCCGCGGTAGCCGCATACGAGCTGCCGCTTCGCGACTTTGGTGATCCGCACGTCGTTGCTCCCGGGCACGTTGTCGAGGCGATGGAGATCCACGAAATCCTCGCCCGTCAACGAGTCCTGGTGGGTGCCGACCAGGTAGAGGGCCCCGTCGCATTGATGGACGAGGCTCAGGTTCTGGTAGTTGCCGAACTCGCAGTCGACGGGAATGATACCCCCGCACGTGCAGGGTTGCGAGGCGCAGAGCTCGCTCTGCAGCTCGTCCTCGTTCCAGCTGTCGAAGCGCTCGAAGGTCGTCGTCCGGATGTCGCTGCCGGTCGAGACGTAGAAGTCGAGGTTGTTGGCGTCGCCGCGCCCGATCACGAGAAGGAAGCGGCCGTCGGCCAGCTTGCCGAGCGACGCGGTCCCCGCCTCGGAGGAAATACCGCCCGAAACCGCGTGAATGATCTCGTTCGGGAGACGAACGGGCTGGGGCGGGTTGGAGACGTCGAAGAGCACCACCTTCGAGGGGGGATCGGTCGACTCGCCCGACTCGAACGGCACCGCGAGGACGTTGCCGAGGAGCTGCATTCCCCCGGCGTGGCTGTAGCTGCCTTCGCGCGGGACGATCGTGACGACCCTGTCCTCGGCCGGCGGCGGCGTGAACTCGAAGTCGATCGACGGCGCGAGACGATTCGATCGAAAGCGCAGGCCGTCATCGTTGCGCGTTGCCATCTCGACGACGACGAAGGAGACGTCCTTGGTCGCGGGATCGATGCTTCGTGACACGAGCAGATAGCGCGCGCCGCCACTCATCGTCCGCTGCACACCCTGCCAGTGATCCGCAAAGGGGTTGGGATCCGGCGCGTCGCCAATATGGAACCCCATGATGTCGCCGCGATTGCGGAGCGCCCGGATCGCACCCGGTACATCAGGGACGCAGATGTTGCAGTCGTCGCTTCCCCACGGGCACACGGCGAAGCCGGTGAGGGGAGGAGCGTCGGCCGCCCCGACCGGCGCGACGCTTGGAATCATGAGACCGACCGTGACGACGAGGGCGAGCACAAGGTTCGTGAGATGTCTCTTGGCCATTTGGTGGTCTCCTTCGAGGGCTGCTGTGGGTTGATATTCGAGCTGACCGGCCCTTCGGCAGACGTAACGCTCGTCGGACATTCGCCGCACCTAAGGCCGAGCGCGAATGAAGGGCTTATCGGCCTCTACTAGATATAGCGGAATTGAAGCGCCAAACACGACAGCCTGGAGGAAGCAAGCAAGGACCGTGGATTCCGGCTGTGCATCACCCCCCCCCCGCGCGATAGAGCACGGGACAGGCGTGTTCATAGACGGGGCGTGGGCCGGTTGTGCGATCGGGCCCGTTGAGTGCTTAACAGGTAAGGCCTTCGACCAGGAGGAAGGTTGGCTCCCCATCTTGGGACGCAAATACGTACAACTCCGGGGATGGAGCCGGGCACGATCTGTCCTGTCCGGTGGACAGGCGATCGACCCGGCATCCGCCGATCGTCTTGCTGCGACGCGCCGCGTAGCCGCAACCACGCTGACCACTTTCTGTAGCCGGGTCGACGTGCGTGCGAACGCGCTCAGCGTGGCCCTCGCGGCCGTCTGATAATCCGAATCACGTGCTGAACGGACGCGACGCTCGTCCGCGATCACGTGATCCGCCGTCCAAAACATCTGCTTCCGCCTCCAGAAAAGTCGGTGGCCCAGTATAGCCGTCCCGATCTAGTCCTGAGGAATCACCCCGAGGTAGGACCCGGCGGCGTTCGTGTAGTGGTACATCTTGTCGGGCTGGGCCGCGATCACCTTGGCGAAAACCGCCTCTGCCTTTGCTCGGTCCCCTTGCAGGTTCATGTAGCTGGCCTGTTCGACCATGCCGTCGTCGTCCTCGGGATCGAGCGCGAGCGCCATTCCGAACGCCGCGTCGGCCTTCTCCCAGTCCTTGGCTTGCGCGTAGACGCGGGCGATGCGGAACCAGTCGCTGTCGGCGACCTTCTTCCCGCCGGTGACGCCGTCGAAGATCTGCTGTCCCTTGGCCTTGTCGCCCCCCAGGTACCAGACCCTCCCCACAGCGATACGCTCCCAGCTGCCGTCCCCGGCGAGCACGAGCGCTTGATCGAGGAGCTTTCCGGCGATCGCCTTCGTGTCCGAGCCTTGCAGCACGGCAGGATCGAACGTCGGTTTCGGCGCCTTGGCGAAGCCGCGTTGAGCCAGTCCCCCGATCACACATGAGACGCCACACAGCAGAACGACCATCGACTTGCGCATTCGTAGTCTCCTTTCCATTGGAATCTACCGACTCAGGGTCGCGCTCCGACCAGCGGCGGCCGAAAAGCCATCCGCGTCGTTCCCTTACGGGCAGGGGATAGGAACTCCAACGTGCGTTGCCAGATAGGATACGTCCGGTAAGCACCGATCTGTCAACTAGGCGCAGGGCGTCTCGACCGGCGAGGCGGCCCGGGGAGCTGGGGCGCGGCTCGCCGCGCGCCGCTACTGGCTCACGCGCAGCAGGTGGGCGAGGAAGTTGACTGCCCAGTGAAGGACCACCGCCGGTAGCAGGCTGCGGAAACGCAGGACGAGAACCCCCGCGACGGCGCCGAAGGCGACGAGCGGCAGCGTCGCGCCCAGCGGCCGCACGTGGATGACCCCGAACAGGAGCGAGACGCTGAGGACGGCCATCCAGCTCGGCAGGTAGTGGCGAATCGTCTCCTGGAGCACTCCGCGGTGGACGGCCTCCTCGACGACGGCCACGATCAGATAATGGCCCAGTGCCGCAAGCAGCGCCACGTCCGGCCACCACAGACCTTCGGGCACGATCGGCAGGGGCCTGCCGGCCGCTCCGTGGAGGCGAACCCAGAGCACCCGCAAGCCGCTCGACAGCACGAAGAAAGACAGGAGAGCCACTCCGACGCAGCCAAGCGACCGGACGATGCCTCCACGCGGGGGAGCAAACAGGCGCCGCGGCGACTCGCGGTAGAGGATGAACGCGACGGCGATCAGGCTGGGCAAGAGGGCGACGGCGGATTCTCATTCGAAGAAGATCACGTCCCCCTTGTAGGAGAGAGCCGCCCAGACGACTTCCCTGGCGGCATCGAGGCTCCACAGCGCAACCAAGACGCCCGTGAGGAGCCCCGCGCTCCATGGTCCACGGAGCATCGACTCCCGGGGGCGGGGAGGGACGCTGCGCTGGGAGATCCAGAGCGGCGCGAGACAGAACGCCAGCGCAACCAGCTTGACGACCAGGCGTGTGAGCGCGAGGTCGAGCGCGGTCCGTACCCACGAGAGGCTATCTGGGAAGTAGGGCGCGAGCACCCAGCGGTCTATGCGGTTCATGAGGCGGTCGTAGAGGGGGCTGAACAGGTACCAATCCAGGTGCTCGAGCTCGGAGCGCGCGACCTGCGCCCACTTGGAGTTCGGGTCCACCTCCGTCAGGGCGCGCTCGAAGCACCTGCGCGCCTCGTCGCGTTCCTTGTTCCGGGCGTAGTGGAGTCCGAGCGAAACCAGCGCCCGGGCGCTCCCCTCGGTCCCGGGATACCTGTCGGGGATCCTGCGGAGCGATTCGAGGTAGGCGTCCTCGTCTCCCCGCACGCGCCAGCAGAAACCGCGGAGGAGCTCGGCGTCCGCGGCCTGCGAAGGGTCGGGATGTCCCGCCAGCAGCGCCTCGATCCGCTGAGGCGCCCCCTCACAGTCGCCGTTCGAGACGAGCCGGTGCGCCTCCTCCAGCTCGCCGGCCCCCGCGGCGGACGCCGTGGAGAGGAGCAGCGCCCAGGCGACAAGCGCGATCACCCGGCCGGAGGCGAACCTCCTCCACGGGGTGTCGAGCCGTTCCACGGCGGGCGCGCGAAGCGAGCGTCGCGACGGCGCGGGCCGGGCGCGGAAGCGGAGGCGCTAGCCGGGCGTCGGGAAGGGGATAGGTCGTTCAAGGTACGTTCGGGGTAGTAGCCCGAAGCTGCCTCCTGTCTCCCAGGCTCCGTCCGGTTCATTGCCTCTGCGACCGCTGGGATAGCTACCCGGCCGGGACCCTTACCGGGGCAGCACTCTCACCTGCTGGAACCACGGACCTTCCACGGCGCACCTGGTCCACTTGACCGCGGGTCTAGCTCAGCAGTGCCCAGGCAAGGCGGCAGGCTACCACCACGCCTCCGATCGCGCCGACCAAGGAGAGCCGCCGCATGACTTGGGCGAAGCTACCCTCCGGAGATCCAGCGGCGTAGCTCCGTGGGTCGATCCGACGAGCGTTCCACGCACAGACCAGTGATGCGGACAGAACGAAGGCCACAGTGCCCCATGACTGCGGCATCTACTGAGGCTCCCGGATGTCAGCCCGCTGCTCGAGCAGCTGGCCCAATGGAACGTCATGATCTAGGGTATTCACCGCAGGCGCCGATGGACCGCGACGGTCCTCACGACGTCCGCCTCGAGGTGAGATTCCTCGGCGGGCGCCGGCATCTGGCAATCGTCTCGCTCGCGCTGCCTGATCACGATCGCGCGCTCCGCTGCGTGCAACTGGCCGGTGGTGTGCGTGCAGGCATCGGCGCTTCGCTCCTCGAAGCGTCTACCCGGATCATCACGCGGTCAACGCACACGCCGGCAGCCTCCGATCGGGTCGACCAGCCGCCCGATCCACGGTTTCGGCCCACCAGAAAAGTCGGTGGACGGGTTCACCCCGACCGCGTCAAAGGCCCAGAGGGCAAACCGGTGCGTGATCCCCTCCGCCAATCCTGACATTCTCACACGCGTCGCGTACGCCGAAGGCACCATGGACTGATTCGGCGCCGAAGCTTACACCCAGGCATTGTCGTTCCAATACGAGACCGGTTGCGTCACCCAGTTCGTCCCGTTCCAACGGTACACCTTGTACTGTAGAACATCAGACTCCGGGGAGGCATCCCAACCAAGACTCGCCACGCCCACCCCCGGTCCCGAGGAGCCGATCACGATGACCGATCCGGCTGATCATGATGCGGCGATCTGGGTGATCACGATGAGCGAAATGCGCAGAAGGAGGAGTTGATCACGCAGGAGGCCATGGTCGATCGGATGATCGCGCTGGCCGGCGCCAGGCCCTTCCAGCGCGGGGGCCGGTCGTGACCGCAGGGTAGGGCGCGCCGAGGAAGTCGTTCTCGAGGGCGTACCGCTTGTCGGCTTGACTGGCCCGGGGGTCTTGACACAGTCGACTCGTGGGCGTACAAGGGCGATACGGTTCACGTATCCACGCGGCGCTAGCGTGTGGATATCAGAAGCCGGGAGCGGCGTGGGGAGGCCACGCGGTCGGCCCCGGCTTGGCCTGGTGAGTGTCACCGCTGCTCGAAGGGCCCACCCTGATGCATTGCGCTCCACCTGCGAGCACGGAGGAGTCGCCGATGCGTTCATTCATCTGTCCACTGTGGGACACCTTGATCACCCAGGAATGCAGGAGGCGTGCCGTGCCGTGCCGGATGTTCTCCGGCATGCGAACGGTTGCGCTTGTCGCCCTCGCCGTTCTAGCCTGCTGGTCATCAAACTCATTCGCCCAGGGCATTAGCAACGGCGACTTTGAGGGGCCCACCACCGGGCCCTGGAAAGGCTTCAACAGTGACGTGCCCGCCGGTTGCTCACGGGCACATCGCGTGGTCGAGGGGAATCCGGGAAAGGGCGCGAAGATGGGGCGGAATGCCGCAGGCAATCCTGGTTGCAACTTGACCGGAATCCAGCAGGATTTCAGCTGTTTCGTGCCCGATACCCAGAACGACTGGTGCACCGTGACGTTCCAGGCCGAGTACGCGGCGGGAGCGGCCGGAGAGATTCCGGAGGTCGAGCTATGGAACAGCCTGGGGTCCAGGAGTAAAGAGATCCCGGCAGCACCCGGGTGGCAGACCTACTCCATTTCCACTCCAATTTGTTCCATGGCCTGCCGCATATCCTTCGCGCTGAGCGGCCTCGGCCCGGGCACGGCCACCACGCTGCGGATCGACAACGTCTCCAACGAGTGCACGCTCACCGATCAAACCAGCTCCGAACTCACGGACGTGGCCGGTCCCACCATCCCCCACGCCACGGCGTACCTCGAGGACAGCGCGTCAGACGCCGTACCGACCCTCTCCGACTGGGCCCTCGTGGTCCTCGCTATCGGACTCGTCAGTGCGGGCTGGTACCTGACGCGACGTCGAGGGCGCCGGGCTGCCTGAAGCCCCCTGCGGACACCTGTCCGATGTTCGATTCCGAGCGGTTCACACACACCTATCTAGTTTCTGTTGAACAAGACGCTTCCGTGCTGAAGTGGTGTACTGGTCCAGCGACTTTTCGGTCCCGCGACGCTGGACACAAGTTCCTTCCTCCGAGTACCTTACGATTCTCCTGACTGCCACGCTACCTGAGTGCACCATGCAGCGCAAGATTCCCCTGCCTCGCCGCTGGAACCGCCATGTAAAGTCCGCCGTCCTCCAGATCCTGGCGCTCAGCCACTACGCCCTCACCGCCCTGCTCGCCCGCGGTGCCAACGCATGGGATCCTCGGACGCGTCTCCAGTCTGAGCTCGACCGGCTGGAAGTGCGCGCGCCCAGCGCTCGCCCGCGCCCAAGCCGACCCCCCTTACCTTGGTCGCTACGCCCTCGGTCGGACCGCCGGCCCCGGCCCCGGTTGACACAGCGACCCTTATCGGGCGCGTGATTACACGGAGTCGAGCTTGAACTGCCAATCCCCCTTGTTCTAGCGGCGTGCGCCTGGATGATCTACAGATCCAATGGGAGTACAAGCATGGTCTCCGCCGCGCGAAGGGCAGCGAGCGCGCTGATAGCCGTCGCCTGCGCATTGGGGAGCGCGGTGCAGGCGGTCCCCATCACCTTCACGGAACGCCTGGTCTCGAATACGGCCCCGCAAGCGGACGGCGTCGCCGCGGGGGACGTAGATGGGGACGGGGACATGGACGTCGTCGCCGGGGAGTACCATATCAGCAGCGTCACTTGGTACGAGAACGACGGAGCCTCGCCCCCGGGCTGGACCAAGCGTATCGTCGGCCCCGCCAACGGCGCGATCAACGTCGCCGTGGGGGATGTGGACAGCGACGGAGACGGGGATGTTTTCTCCGCCAACTTGAACGACGAGGGGATCAACTTCTACGAGAATCTCGGCGGCACACCGCCGACGTGGACCCGGCGGGCGCTGGCGGAGGACGGGGGAGCGTGGGGAGTGGACGCCGCGGACGTGGACGGGGACGGGGACCTCGACGGGATCGGCGGTCTGATGAACAACACCTGCGGGCCGCCGCTGTGCGTCGGGGTCAAGTGGTACGAGAACGACGGCGCCTCGCCGCCGGGCTTCATCCCGCGCGCGGTGGCCCAAGGCCCCGTCGGCGCGCTCTCGGTCCACGGGGCGGACCTCGACGGCGACGGCGACACCGACATCCTGTCGGTCGACAGCGGCAACAACCGGGTCCTATGGTACGAGAACGACGGCGCCCGTCCTCCCGTCTGGACGCAGCGCGTCGTCGTTCCCGTCGCGCTCGACCCGTGGCGCGTCTTCGCCGCCGACGTCGACCGGGACGGCGACCTGGACGTCCTCACGGCCTCGGTCGGCGATGACCGGCTGGCCTGGCACGAGAACGACGGCGCGCGGCCTCCCGCCTGGACGCCGCACCCTCTCCCCAACACCACCGACGGCCCCATTTCCGTGACCGCGGCGGATCTCGACGCCGACGGCGACGTGGACGTGGTCTGCGGCTCCAACGACACGACCATGGCCTGGTACGAGAACGACGGAGACGCAGCGCCCGGGTTCGTGGAGCATCGGATGGGAAACTGCGTGTCGCCGCTCGCCATCGACGCGGCACGCGTGGACGGCGACGCCGACGTTGACGTGCTCTGCGCTGCGAACTTCATCCCCGGAAAGGTCCATTTCTTCGACAACGATGCCGACTATCTCGAGACCGACGGCGACGGAGTGCAGGACGAGCTGGACTGCGCACCGTTCGACGCGGCGGCGTTCGCCGTGCCCGACGAAGTCCGGGGCCTGCGCTTCGCGACCGGGATGGAGCTGGTCTGGACGGCCGAAGCACCGAGGGCGGGCGCGGGCACGGTCTACGACGTCCTCGAGGGGCGCCTGGACGAGCTGCCGGTGGGGCCCGCCGACGAGTTCTGCCGGGAAGACGGAACGACCGGGACGACCTTCATCGCGGATGCGGAGGTCCCGGAGGGGACTGGCTTCTACTACCTCGTCCGCGGCGCCACGAGCTGCGGCACCGGGACCTGGGGCTTCGCCTCCTTGGGGGCCGAGCGGACTAGCGCGGCCTGCCCCTAGGTTGTGACTAGCTGAGGTGTGCTGGTCTACCGACTTTTCTGATAGCTGTACTGGTCCACCGACTTTTCCTGAATCGCCTTCCCGACCCAATCGCCGTTGCCTCAATATCGACGTCCGTTCTACACACCGCTGGAGCGCATGGCGACCCTCGAGCTGCGGGCCGCGCGGGGTTGGTCGGCCCGACAGACGGCGGACCGGTTCTTCCTGACGCTGACCACGGTGGCGGCGTGGATGTCGAGGATCCACGAAGGGGGGGCGAACGCCCTTCTGCGATTGCAGCAGCCGGTCAACAGGTTTCCGGACTTGGTTCGCTACATCGTCCAGCGCCTGAAGGTGGTGTGCCCTAGGTTGGGCAAGGCCAAGATCGCCGAGATGGTCTGCCGGGCTGGGCTCCACCTGGCGCCGACGACGGTCGGCCGAATGCTCCACGAGGATCCGATCGTCCGCGACCCGATCGTTGCCGCGGTTGCTCCCGCCGTTCGCGCCGACCGGCCGAATCACGTCTGGCACGTCGACCTCACGGCCGTTCCGACGCGCCTGGGCTTCTGGGTACCGTGGCGGCCAGGCGCAGTACCCCAACAGTGGCCGTTCTGCTGGTGGGTGGTCGTCGTCCTCGATCACTTCTCGCGTCGGGTCCAGGGTTCCGCGGTGTTCGAGCAGAAGCCGGACGCGCGAGCGCTGTGCGCCTTCCTGGGAAGGACGATTGGAAAGGTGGGAGCCGTCCCCCGCCATCTGATCAGCGACCAGGAGTCAATGTTCACGAGCGACGGGTTTCGAGCGTGGTGCAGGTGGCGCCGAATCGGGGTGCGCTACGAGGCCGTTGGCAAGCACGGGAGCATCGCGATCGTCGAGCGGTTCATCCGCAGCATGAAGCAGGAGTGCACCCGCCGGATCCAGGTTCCGCTGCGACGCGATCGATTGCGTGGCGAGCTTGGTCTCTACGTCGCGTGGTACAACAGCCACCGACCTCACGGCGCGATTGGCGTTCGGAAAGAAAAGTCGGTGGTCGGGTTCAGTGTCTACGGACCGGCCGGCACACAGGTGAAGGTCGCTCTGGCCAGAACGCCACCCTCCCTGTCGCGGGCCTCCACGGCCCACTGCCCGGTCTTCCCCAGCGTCTTGCTGCTCTGGGTGCGCCAGTCCGGCCCGCCCAGTCCGAGCTCGATCGATTGCTGGACCCTGCCTTCGTGAAGCCAGACGTGTCTAATGGGCTCGCCGGGCTTTCCTCCCAGCACGCGCGTCGAGAACCAAACCACGTCCCACTCCGCGAACCGCTCGTCCTGACCCTCGAGACGGCGCTTGACGATTCGCCGGCCCACGCCGAACTCGGGTACGGTCAGTCGGCCCGGCCCCGTCGTCGGGCCGGCCACGGGTTTCGCGGGAGATGGCGCCGCGGGAGGTTCGGCGACACCGAGGGAGCGAGGCTCGGGAGGGGGCTCGACCTGAGGTGGCTCGCTGCCCGGGCTCTCCTGCGCAATGGTCGGGACCGAGGAGGGTCCGCGCTCCTCGCCCGGCTCGAAAAAGAAGGAGTAGATCCCCACGGCACCCAGGAAGAGCCCCATGCAGAGCAAGAGGATCACCACGCTCCGGTTGTTCGCCCATCGCATCCTCGATTGGCGAGCGCTCGCCTCGGCCACGGGGACGGCGGCCGCAGCTTCGACCTGCGGGGCCTCGACGGGATTGTCCTCCCCGGTTTCCCCGGGCTCATGGTCTCGAGCGTCGGCGGGCTCGTCGCATGGGACATCGCTCGGTCCCTCCTGCTCGGCCTCCACGGTTGCGACGGCACGCTCGCGCCGGTTCCGCTCGGCCAGCTTGGACTCCCTCCAGTCCGCGATGGCGGCCTCGACGGGGCGTCGGCCGGGCTCGGGGCGCGGGGGCTCCGTCGGGGCCCGCCTCTTCTGGTGGCGTTCGCGATCGTAATCGTCGATCAGCGGCTGGGGATCGAAACCCAGCACCTCCGCGTAGGCGCGGATGTAGAGCTTACCGAATGCTCGACCGGGGAGGGCATGAAACTCGTTCTTCTCCAGCGCGTCCAGGTAGCCGGGCTCGATCCCGGTCGCGGCGCCGATCTCCTCGATCGTCGTATTGCGGGCCTCGCGCTCCTGCCTGAGCCGCTCACCAAAGCTGGGCATGGCCCACAGTTTAGGCCCCCTCGCGAGCGGCATCAAGAAAGGCCGCAACTCACGCGGCGCTGTCGGTCAGGATCTGCCGGCAGACGTCGAGGCACTCGCCGCAAATGTGTCCTGCCGGCCCCGTCAGGAGCGTCCTGTCGTTCGTCCTCCGTTTGCTGCAGAACGAGCAACGGGCCCTCGCACCTTCCTTGGCGGCCACGAGCTGGATCGCGGTGTACTGGTCCACCGACTTTTCGGTCCGGTGTGGTGGTTTACTGGCGGAGAAAAAGGTGCGGCGGGAAGGGGGCGAATCGTCGCGGCGGAGACGGCCGCGCGTCGTGCCGCATCGACGAGC
>Ga0184629_10000052_pt1 | contig 42301 bp, 35 predicted proteins | sample PLM4_32_b1_FD_133158 | JGI IMG/M metagenome (GOLD analysis project Ga0184629, IMG submission 133158) | Groundwater sediment microbial communities from an aquifer in East River, Colorado, USA - PLM4_32_b1 | ecosystem: Environmental > Terrestrial > Soil > Riparian zone | place: USA: East River...
AGAACATCGGCTGAATTGATTTTCGACCAAGGACTAGGGGATGTTTTTTCGGTAAGAATTGCAGGAAATATTGTCAATACTGATATTTTAGGAAGTATGGAATTTGCATGCAAAGTAGCAGGCTCTAAATTAATTGTTGTTCTAGGACACAGTAAATGCGGAGCCATTAAAGGTGCTTGCGATCATGTAGAAATGGGAAACCTAACCGAATTATTATCAAAAATACAGCCTGCAGTTTACCAAGAAAAAACCACAAAAGAAGACAGAACTTCTAACAATGGTCCTTTTGTTGAAAACGTAGCCAAGATCAATGTAAAAAGAAGTGTCAAAAGCATCATCGAGCGTAGCTTTATATTGGAGCAAATGGTCGAAAATGGTGAAATTGGCATTGTGGGTGCCATGCACAATATAGAAACGGGCAAAGTAACTTTCTATACTGATGTAATGTACATTCGAGACGATAAAAACCCGAAATTTTCTATTGCCGATTTAAGGCATTAAACTAAAATAGTATGAGTACAACTCGTTTTGATAAAAATCACGTTTTGCATGAACTGAAGCATTATCTTCCAACACAAACACCGTTAAAAGATTTCATTCATCACAATTCTTTACACGCGTTTCAAAGCACAAAATTTTATGATGCCATTTTCAAATCCTCTAAAATTTTTGGGCATCAAGCCACGATGCCACTTTCAGATTTTAGAAAATTATTTGAATTAGGCCGAATTCGTTCTGAAATTCTGGACAAAGCAATTGAAAACAGAATAGGTGGCGATAAAATTGCTCTTTGGAAAAATAATTTAATTGCTAAAGATTTTGACGATCACAATGAGCAACGCATTGGTTTACTTCGCCCCAACTGGAAACAAACGTATCATATTGATTTGGACAATTTGGTTCAGCCCTTTTTGTTTCGTTTTCTTTGCAGTTATCTCGATCAAGGAATTTCTATTTGGGATTTTCCAATTGGAAACAAAGGTTTTCTGGAATCGATAAAAGAATTGGAGAAAAATAGTTTTACAAGTATTTTTAAAACCAAAAGAGCCAAAACATTATTATTTCAAGAAGACATTTCAATTGAAGGTTTACTGCAAATTGTTGTTGGTGACGAAGCCTACTTTGAGCAGTATTTATTCGACCAACAGTTCAGTCATCGCGGTTGGAGCGGATTAATTGCATCGGTAGAATCCCAACCGGATACTTTATTGAGCCCAAAACAAATTACTTTACACGATTTAATTGTTTTTGAATTGTTATTAGAAATCGATAATCTTGACAATCAACTAGGAAATAATTGGAAACCCATTGGAGAAATTGCCTCGGAAAGTCCAATTAATTTATTTGAAGCAATAGAAGAAACCGAATTACAAGAGGTTTTAAAAATTTGGCAGGACGCTTTTGAATGGAGTTATTATGACGAAGTTTTGGCTGGAATTCAGCAATTGAGTGTTTCCAAAAAGAAAAATGAAGTTGTTGCCAATCAATCGAAATCGTTTCAAGCCATGTTCTGCATAGATGAACGAGAAGACAGTATCAGAAGACATATTGAAGCCATTGATAAAGACTCCGAAACTTTCGGGACGCCCGGTTTTTTCTCGGTTGAGTTTTATTTTCAAGCCTTTGGAGCCAAGTTTTATGACAAATTATGTCCTGCACCAGTAACACCAAAATACTTAATAAAGGAATATGATGTTACCGAAAAAAGAGCGCACGATTTATTATACACCAATAAAACCCATCAATTAACAACCGGTTTTTTAAGCACCTTTGTTTTTGGATTTTGGTCGGCGTTTAGATTGGTTAAAAATCTATTTTCCCCTCAAAAAGGTCCAGCTATTTCCAATGCCTTTTTGCACATGAACGCCGAAGGAAAATTGACCGTTGAAAATGAAAGTAGTGATGCTATCGAAAACAACCTTCAAATAGGTTTCACAGTTGATGAAATGGCAACTCGTGTAGCGAGCTTGTTAAACGGAATTGCCCTTACCAAAAACTTTGCCCCTATCGTTTATGTTGTAGCTCACGGAAGCAGTAGTGCCAATAATCCACATCACGGAGCCCACGATTGTGGTGCTTGTAGCGGAAGACCAGGATCCGTAAACGCACGTGTTTTTGCTCTAATGGCAAATAATGATAAAGTTAGAGGAGTATTAAAAAACCAAGGTATCTACATACCAAATTCGACTCAATTTATTGGTGCATTGCATGATACTGCTTCAGACGAAATAGAGTTTTATGATGTTCCTACTTTAAATGTCACTAATGCGGAAAACCACAAAATCAATGCTGCAAATTTTGAACATGCTTTAGACTTAAACGCCAAAGAACGTTCTCGTCGTTTTGCTTCCATTAACACAAAAAATGACATTAAAAAAGTTAGAAAAGCGATCAAAGATCGTTCGGTTTCATTGTTTGAACCTCGCCCAGAATTAGGACATGGAACAAACACACTTTGTATTGTAGGCCGAAGAAATTTAACCAAGGGGTTGTTTCTTGATCGTAGGGCTTTCTTAAATTCGTATGATTACAAAACCGATTTAGAGGGTAAATTCTTAACTGGAATTATGAAACCTCTTGGGCCCGTTTGTGGTGGTATCAATTTGGAATATTATTTTTCCAGAGTAGATAATTACAAATTGGGTGCAGGAACAAAATTGCCACATAATGTAATGGGGCTTTTTGGAGTGGCCAACAGCAGCGATGGTGATTTACGCCCGGGATTGCCTTGGCAAATGATCGAAGTACACGATCCTGTGCGACTGATGATTATTGTTGAACATTTCCCGGATGTAGTTTTAAAAGTCATTCAATCTGTTCCGGAAATGTACGAATGGTTTATTAATGAATGGGTGCATTTATCTGTAATTAATCCCGAAACGGATGAGTTGTTTTATTTCAAAGAAGGACAATTTGTAGCCTATAAACCGATGACAAACCAAATTCACTTTTTCAAAGATGTACACACACTTTTGGAAGATGCCAAAGAAATGGAAACCAACCATATCACACACGCCACACAAGAAAATTTACCAATTTATTTTTATAACTAATTATGGAACAGTTACTTCAGTTTTTCATACTCTTGCCATTGTTGGGTTTTATAATCAGTTTGTTTTTTAGAAATAGAAATGAAAATGCTATTGCAGGAATTGCAATAACAACAATGGGTTTGCAGTTAGTGGGTTTATTATTTTTTATTATTAATTGGGTATCAAATAGCTCAAACACACTTGACAGTAAACATTTTACACTTTACAAAGAAGGCAATGTTGAAATATTTATCGATTTATTCTTTGATAAAATTACCGCAGTTTTTGCATTTACAGGAACTTTAATTACTTTTTTAGTGGCTATTTTTAGCCGTTTCTATTTGCACAGAGACAGTGGATTTAAGCGGTTTTTCAATACCCTATTACTGTTTTTCTTTGCCTATTCGATAATCATATTCTCAGGGAATTTTGAAACCTTGTTTGTGGGTTGGGAATTTTTAGGCATTACTTCATTCTTGCTAATCATCTTTTACAGAGACCGATATTTACCTGTAAAAAACGGTTTGAAAACCATTTCATTATATCGTTTTGCAGATGTATGTTTGATACTTGCTATGTGGATGAGTCATCATTTGTGGCATGAAAATATTACATTTATTAAACTAAATAATTTAGATTTAGTAGCCACACACATCGAAGAACATAGTTATTACGCTTCATTTATTTTGGTTATGATTGTAATTGCTGCATCCATTAAATCGGCACAATTTCCATTTTCATCTTGGTTACCCCGTGCTATGGAAGGGCCCACAACATCGAGCGCTATTTTTTACGGTTCATTATCGGCACATATAGGCGTATTTTTATTGTTACGAACGTATCCGTATTGGGAAACAATTTTGAGTATCAAAGTACTTGTAATAACAATCGGATTAATAACCGCGATTGCTGGCACATTAATCGCAAGAGTACAATCGTCTGTCAAAACACAAATCGCTTATGGCTCGATTGCACAAATAGGTCTAATGTTTGTGGAAGTTGCCATGGGTTGGCACTTTTTGGCCTTAGCTCATTTTACTGGAAATGCTTTTTTAAGAACCTATCAATTATTAGTTTCGCCATCGGTTTTGGGATATATGATTCATGATCAATTTTTTAGTTATGTGCCAAAAAGATATGGAAAGGTAAATTCTTTATCGAACAAAATTTCAAACTCCATTTATGTATTGAGTTTGAAAGAATGGAATATGGATCCTTTTCAGTTTAATTTTCTTTGGCTTCCTTTTAAATGGATTGGAAGAAAATTGAACATTTTAGGTCATAGAACAGTTCTGATTTCATTGGTCATTATATATCTAATTGGATTATTTTGCTTTATAAATGAAGAAATGATTCCCAAACAATTGGATGAAATTTTACATTTAGTTTTTGCCTTTATTGCGATGCTTTTAATTTTAAAATCATTTGCAAAAAGAACCGATGCCATTACCGTTTGGTTCATGATTATTGCCAGTCAGTTTTACATTTTACTTTCTATCGCATTTCTCAATGATGAATATGAGTATACGGAGATTTTAATCTATTTAAGCGGACTAATAGGAGCTTCCTGTTTAGGGTTTTATTGTTTGTATAAAGTTAAAGCAATTGAAAAAAATATCGATTTGAATGACTTTTATGGCTATAATCACGACCATCCAAAATATGGTTTTTGGTTTTTAATCTCTTGTTTGGCATTTGTAGGATTACCATTTTCTCCAACATTTATTGGTGTTGACTTGATGTTTAATCATATCGAAAAAGACGAGTATTTTCTAATATTTCTCACCTCGGTAAGTTTTTTATTCATTGAAATTAGCGTTTTGCGAATGTATGCTAGATTGTTCTTAGGTCCAAGCAAAAAACAAAATCATCCTATTGCTTACCGATCTTCATAGCAGATTAAATTTAGAACCATTTTCTATTTGAAGTTGTTTAAAACATAAAAAGTCGCCAATTGGCGACTTTTTATGTTTATCATCTATTAATGAACGAATAATATCTTTTTCTAATCTATTTTATAGTAAATGTAACTCCTCCAGAAATAAAATTATGAATTACTTCATCATCACTATTTACGTATCCGTACTCGTTATAAGTATATCTAATAAAAACAGGTACACTGAATTTTTCTGAGAATTTAATCTCCTTGGCTACATTCAAACCTACATTGGAGAAAAAGAACCCCGCATTACCATCAACGTCAGTTCCGTAATACCCTCCATTAATTACCACGGCGCCCACAAATGGTCTGAAGTCGAGACCTGTTTTTTCCCAAGAATAAGTATATCCAGCTTCTGCATAAGAAGAGAAAGCTCTAGTTGTCGGATTTTCATCTGCATCATATTTATAGTCATTTCCTCCTACAATAGTATTCCACTGAAAATCCAAAGGCACACCTTTATCTGAAAAATCAAACAATACGGACAAATCTAATGTTTGAGCCGAACCTTCTGAATAATCGAAATAAGGATCTTTGGATCCTTCCAAATTATGTTTTGTTGCAGGCCAATAGTAATCACTCAACATTACTTTCATAATTGGAGTAACTTGATAGGATACATACCAATCAAATTCATTATACGCATCTGCCGCATTAGAAAAGTTGGTTGTTCCCCAAACCCCTACTGTTAATTTTTCGGTAAAAGCATAAGAAGCATAAGGCTGAAAAGCAACTTTGTTACTACTGTATTTAATCCCTCTCCATAAATAAGGGGCTACTACATCTACTGCAGCTGCAAATTTGCTTTCTTTTGCTGCGGGTTCTGTCCCTGTCGCGTCTGTTGGTGCATCTTGTGCAAATGATAAGCTACTTGTTAGCATTAATGCTAAAACTGCTACTACTTTCTTCATTTTAAATTTGGTTTTTGGTTATATTAATTTGTTTTGTATTTTGATAAATAAATTATGAGTTGTAATTATACTCTTTTAGAATTACACAAAGATGTGTGAAGACAACACAGAGATACGCCAACGTTTTTGACTGCAAAAAAAAAACTGTAATTGCCTATTTTAGATTATAAAAATCTAATTACATAATACTTATTCTTCTTTGCATCTTCTTCGTGAAATTTTGCGAAATAACTACTCAATAATCACTGATTTCATATTCATAAATTCTTTGATTCCAATTTCGGACAATTCTCTACCGTAACCCGATTTTTTGGTTCCTCCAAAAGGAATTCTGGAATCTGATCGCACTAAAGAATTCACAAAAACATTTCCAGCTTCGATTCTTCGCGCCAATTTATAGGCATTCTCTCTGTCTTCTGTCCATATTGCCGATGCCAATCCGTAACGGTGATTATTGGCAATGGCGATGGCATCATTTTCATCTTTGGCTCTAATGATTGTAGCCAATGGTCCAAAAGTTTCTTCTTGAAAAGCAATATTATTTGAGTCTACAAAATCAATCAAAGTGGGTTGGAAATTGCAATGTTCGCGTTCCCCGCCTACCACTAATTTTGCCCCTTGTTTTAGCGAATTTTCCAGTTGATGGCTTAGCTTCTCAGCCAAATCAATTCTCGCCAAAGGTCCCATGTGGATTCCGTTTTGCATAGGATTTCCTTGTTGTAAAGCGGCTACTTTATTAGCAAAAAGAGAGGCAAATTCATCGGCCACTTTTTCGGTAACGATGAAACGCTTGGCACAAATACACGCCTGACCTGCATTGAGCATTCTGGATTGTGTGGCTATGATTGCGGCTTTTTCTAAATCGGCATCATTCAAAACAATAAAAGCATCCGATCCGCCCAACTCCATAACTGATTTTTTAATGTGCTTTCCAGCCAATGCCGCTACCGAAGAACCGGCCATTTCACTACCAGTAAGGGTAATTCCATGCACAATATCGGAAGCGATTACACTTTCGACTTGTGGAATATCAATATTTATTTGTTGAAAAACGCCTTCTGGAAAACCTGCTTCCAAAAAAGCATTTTCAATAGCTTTGGCACAGCCGATAACATTTGGTGCATGCTTCAAAAGTGTCACATTGCCCGCCATAATTGCCGGAGCTGCATAACGCAACACTTGCCAAAAAGGATAATTCCAAGGCATAATCGCAAATACCGCCCCCGAAGGATCATAAACAGACATGCTCTTGAAAGGCGTATCATAATATTCATCCTTCAGCATTTTTTCTGCATTCTCGGCATAGAAATCACAGTTTCCCGCAGATTTTTCTACTTCACTAATTCCTTCGGATAAAATTTTACCCATTTCACTAGTAATGAGCAATCCCAATTCGTCTTTATTGGCACGTAAAATATTGGCTAGTTTTTTCATTTTGTCCGCTCTTTCCTGAAAAGAAGTCGAACGCCAGTTCTTGAAAGCTGATTCCGATAATTGCAGTTTTTGAGTCAGTTGCGCATTGGTTAAAACTTCATGCTCGGCAATCACTGCTTGCGTAAATGGATTTATTGATTTGAATATCATTTTTTTAAAGTTTCTAAGTTACTAAGTGCCGGAGTGGCAATGTTTTTTTTAATACATATCAAAAACAGCGGTAGCCATTCTTTTTGTAATTTGACCGTCCGGAAGTGTTTCTGTCAGAACTAATTTCTGGGCACTTTCATTATCCAAAACTTCAGGCATGGAACGAATATCTCCGCATGGCACGTTGTTTTTTTTCAATAATGGCAATAGCATTTCGCTTTCGAAAGCTGCAAAAGCATTTGCCAAAACAACACTTAAGCCATCTCTATTTTTTACCCGTTCCGTATTGGTACCGTATAAAACATTTGCTGATAAAGCATCCAAATTCAAACAATTACAAAGCGATGCAAATTGTTTGTCATTCCCTACCGCAAGCACAATTCCTTTCCCATCTCGGGAATAAAAAGTTTCGCCATAAGGCGCAATGTTGGGATGCAAACTCCCCATTCGTTGCGGTGTAATCCCACCCATTAAATAATTGGTGGCTTGATTGGCCAGTGAAGCCAAAGCTGCATTATATAAGGAAACATGCAGCGAAGCCCCTTGCCCCGAAATACTTCTTTGGTATAAAGCAATCAAAATGGCTTCCTTAAGTTGATGCGCTGCCAAAATATCAATAATGGCGATTGGCATTTTGACAGCAACACCCTCTTTTTCACCATTCATGTACATAAACCCAGCTTCTGCTTGCAATACAACATCAAAAGCCGGTGTTTCATCATTAACTCCGTAACCGCTTATTTGTGCATAAATCAGTTTTGGGTATTTTTTGCGTAAGGCATCCGCATCGAGACCCATTTTTTGGGCTGAGGAACGTCTAAAATTGGCAATAACCACATCTGCTTGAGCGATATGATTCAAAACATTTTGAATATCTTCTTGAAGAGTCAAATCGGCCCAAAGTACATTTTTATGGTAATTTACGCTGCTGTAATAGCCCGACTGTTTGTTTTTTTCTTCTGTTTCTAAAAGCCAACTTCTGGTCACATCTCCATTATTTGAAGGATTTTCGACTTTGAGAACGGTGGCTCCCAATTCGGCGAAAAACATTCCTACTGCTGGACCTGCCAAAACACCCGCCAATTCAACAACTTTTAAGCCCGCAAACAGTTCTTGTTTTTTCATCCTTGCCACTAATTTTGAGGAGGAATTATTGGTTTTTTACTTCGCTCCAGATTTCGTTGTATCTTTTTCTGTTTTTTACAGGTTGCCAGAAATTCAGTGTTTTGAACATTGAATCCATACTGGCCGCATCCATTAATTTTTGGGTTTCTGGAGTCAAAAGCGCATTGGCAGCAGGTTTAAGAGGTTTATGAGTTTAGAAGTTTAGTTTGAAACTGTACTAATTATTTATTTCTCTTTTTACTGATCACTTATAGTTTAGGAGGTTTATGAGTTTAAAAGTTTAGTTTGAAACTATACTAATCATTTATTTCTCTTTTTACTGATCACTAAAAACTAATCACTAAACACTTCTCCTTAATGGTGCTCGCTTAATTTTGTATTTGGATCTAATGGCCAATACATCAATACCGAACAATTTCCGCTACGGGGATCGTCTAAATAATCGAATAATGGCTCCACAAGGTTAAATCCACATTTGGTTTGAGCCGTTACCGTTGGATCAATTATTTCTCCTTTTATCAATTTATCACAATATTCTGCAATGTTCATTTGGTCTTTCACTTTGTCAAAACCAATTGGCATTCCGGCTGTCATTTGTCCCAAACATCCCAATTCTCTGGCTACATCTTGACGGGCATTGTATATTTGTCTTCCAATTCCTTTCCCTTGATAATCGGGATGAACCGAAACATCCAGTCCATACAGCCATTCTGCTTTTGGATCATGGGTCCCAAGCCATAAATTATCAGAAATCTCCAAAAACGTATGATGTCCTTTATGATAATTTTGCATCAAAGTCGTAGTAGAAGCAATCACTTGATCTCCATCTAAAACTACCATTTGTCCTTCGGGGAAAATCTCAATATGTCTTAGATACTGCGCTTCGGTCATTAACTCTTCTTCAGACAAAGTTGGAAAAACAATTCCTTGTAATTCTGCTTGTTGTTTTGCAGTTGCCGCTGTAGCCGTTTGCAAAATGTATTTACCTAAAATTTCTTTTTTCATCTAATTTATGATTTTCGATTTGCAGACCTGACGGATTTTAAAAACCCGTCAGGTCTAACTATTAAACGACATTTATGACATATTCCCGTAACTAACTAGTTTTAACTCCAAATATTCTTTCAACCCTTCAGAACCCGATTCATGACCGATACCGCTACTTTTCCATCCTGAAAAAGGCAATTCGGTTCCTTGTGGCGCCCATTCGTTGATTCCTACCATCCCAAACTCCAGATTTTCAGCATAGAAATTGGCCGTTTTAATATGATTGGTAAAAGCATAAGAAGCCAAACCATACTCGGTATCATTTGCCCACTCTATAACTTGTTCTTTGGTATCAAATGGAATCACAATCATTAATGGTCCAAACATCTCGGTTTTAATAAACGACTGTGTTTGTCTTGCTTCAATTAATCCAGGATGAACAAAAAATCCTTTGACCGAAGCTTCTCCGCCAATGTGAATAGTTGCTCCTTCACTTCTGGCTTTTTCAAGCATTGTCAAGGCATGTTTTTGTTGTGTTTTATTAATTAATGGCCCCAGAAAATCGATTTCTCCACCATTAATTCCAATTTTCAACTTAGAAATCTCTTCTTTTACAATCGACACAAATTGATTAAAAATAGCCGTATGCACATAGAAACGTTGTGGAGAAACACAAACTTGACCGCAATTTCTCAATTTGGCAGTTAATGCTTGTTTAGCTATGGTTTCTACATCTACATCTTTATCGATAATCACCGGAGCATTTCCTCCTAATTCAAGCGATAATTTGGTTGATGTTTTTGAAGCACCATCCATCAATATTTTCCCGACACGGGTACTTCCGGTAAAACTTATTTTTTTTAATAAAGGATTCTCCATCATTTCGGTTCCTGCAGAAACAGGTTCCGTATTAATTAAATTGAAAACGCCTTTTGGAATTCCTGCTTCATGTAAGGCCAAAGCCAAATTAAAACTGGACAAAGGAGTAAATTCAGAACCTCTTAAAACCACAGAACACCCAGCGGCCAATGCGGCAGCTACAGCTCTTGCAGGATTATATGCCGGAAAATTCCAAGCCGTGATCACTCCAACTACTCCTAATGGTTGATAAATAACCATCGAACGTTTGTCGATTCTACTAGAAGGAACTACTCTTCCATAACTGCGTTTTCCCTCTTCGGCAAACCATTCAAAAAGATTGGCGGCTACCTGCCATTCCCCTCTTGATTCCAACATGGGTTTTCCGGTTTCGCTTGTTGTATTTTGGGCAAAACTTTCTACATTTTCCCGAATAAAATTAGCCGCTTTTTTAAGAATTTCAGCTCTAAAATAGGGAGTCGTTTTTTTCCATTCTTTGAAAGAAGCATCGGCGGCATCTATCGCCAACTTACAATCGGATGCATTCCCAAAGGGAACTTTGTCTATTATTTCTTCAGAGGCCGGGTTTTGCAAATCCCATGTGGCACCATCAATGGCATCACACCAATCTCCATTTATATATTGTTTTCTCATTTTTTTATTTTTAATTAGAAACATAGTACTGTTTCTTAAGCATGAAGAAATTAGAATTTATTAAGATGGTTTGTTAAGTCTAAGCATACTATTATGCTTCATTTCCAATAACCTCTTCTATGGCTTCTTCCAAAATCATTAATCCTCTGTGCAATACTTCGTCTTCAATAAACAACGGACTTAAGATTCTGATGCAATTTCCGTACGTTCCTGAAGTGATTATAATCAATCCTTTCTCCAAACATTTATCGACGATCGCTTTTGTGGCAACACCATCCGGAATTCCTGTTTTTGGATTCGTAAATTCGATTGCTAACATCGCCCCCAGTCCACGAACATCGGTAATCGTTTCAGGATACAAGGATTGTATGTGTTTGAATTTGTCATGAACAATTTTCCCTACCTTTTTACCGGCAGCATTGATGTCATTTTTTTGCATATAATTAATGCTGGCCAATGAAGCCACACAACCCAAAGGACTTCCTGCATAGGTTCCTCCAATAAGTCCCGGTTTAATGGCATCCATTATTTCTTGTTTACCAATAACAGCACCCATAGGCATTCCTCCACCCATTGATTTTGCCCAAGTGGACAGGTCTGGTGTTACTCCATAATGCTCATAAGCTGCCCATTTTCCGGTACGTCCAAAACCAGATTGCACCTCATCAAAAATCAAGAAAATATTATTTTCGCTACAAAACTTGCGTAAATACTGGACGTATTTTTTGGAGGCAACAGTAAAACCGCCTTCTCCTTGAACCAACTCCAAAATAATGGCAGCCGTTTGACTGATCGAAACAGTTGACGAAAAAGTTTTGTGCAACTTCATAATCATCAAATCATCAAACTCATCTTCAGTCATTCTACCAATCATACTTGGTTTGTAGTACGGATATTCCAATCTATATACCTCCGGCGCATAAGGTCCTGCCCCTTCTTTGTATTTTACGTTTGAAGTCAAAGTCATCGCCATCATTGTGCGACCATGAAAAGATCCATCATAGCATATAATCCCTGCTTTTCCAGTTACAGCACGGGCAATTTTGATGGCATTCTCCACAGATTCAGCTCCCGAAAGCGTTAGCATTGCTTTTGTTCCTTCGCCATGAGGCAATAACTCGCATAATTTTTCGGTAAGATCCAAATATTGCTCATATACCGAAACATTGAATGAGGCATGAATAAACTTCTCCGCCTGTTTTTGAATCGCTTCGATAATTTCGGGAACACCGTGCCCTACATTATTTACTCCTATTCCTCCAGCAAAATCAATCAATTCTCTGCCATCAGCATCAATAATTATGGCTCCTTTGGCTGATTGAATACTGGATGGATTAAAAATCCCTAAAGCGTTTGGGACGCTTTTCTTTCTTCTTTCGTATAACTTGTCTGTACTATTCATTTTGCTTGCTTGACAATTTCGCCAACTCCAAATCGGGTTGCGCTATTTTATAAATTTTCATATACATGTTGGTTTTAGTATCAAAAACACCTTCCAAAACATGTATTTTATCTCCAATTAATTCATTCAAATGCTCCATATCCCGACACATTACATTCGCTTCAATATCAAAATCACCAGAAACAGAAGCCAAAAAACTAACTTCCGGTAAACTAGTCAACTGTTCGAATATGGAATTCATAAATGTTTTTGGCTTGACCGAAATCAAAATACTGGCATACGCATTAAAACCAATTTTGTTAGGATCTATCCTTCCAATAATTTTTAATGTTCCATCATCAACTAAGTTGATAAAACGATGGCGAATCGTACTAACCGCTACATTAATTTCTTTTGAAATTTCAGTAAATGACATTCTGCCGTCTTTTTGAAGCAATGTCAATATTTGGAAATCTAACTCATCATCTAATACACTCATCTCTTTCTTTTTATAAAAATTTAATAACAAGTCAAATGTAATTAATTTATTTACAATAAAAAATGATTATTTTGTTTTATTTTCAATAAACAAAGTTATTTTTTGTGTTTTAATTCTCCGCTAACCCAAGTTTCCCTAGTTTGCACATTCGAAACGTCATCCAAATTAAACGGATTTTGATTTAAAACAATAAAATCGGCATATTTCCCAACGGTCAAACTTCCTTTCACGTTTTCCAAATTATCCGCAACCGCACTTCCTACCGTATACGCATACAAAGCTTGTTGCAATGCGATTTTTTGGCTTTCGCCAATGACAGAACCATCAGCCGCTTTTCGAGTAATGGCCGTTTCAATATTGAACCAAGGATTGATCTCTTTGACCACAGGACCATCGGTTGATAAAGCCAAATTGATTCCGTTATCCAAAACTGTTTTACATGGATAAACCGCATCCAATAACTCATTTGGCAAAGTGCTTTTGAAATTATTGGCCAATTCATAAATAAATATGGGTTGCATCGCTGCAGTCATATTCATTCGCTTGAAATCTCTTATATTTTCATTGGATAAAAATCCAACGTGTTCTATTCTGTGTTTTAATGTTGGATCAATTTTAAATAAATCACTATATACTTTTAAAGTCAAATCGACCGCTTGATGACCGATGGCATGCGTTGCCACCGAGAAACCTTTGGCAACTGCTTCTTTGGCTGTTTTATAAAATTTATTATAATCCAATCTCAAAACCCCTTTGTAACCATCGGTGTTTTTATAAGGAACATTTATTGCCGCCGTAGCAGAACTCAACCCTCCATCAGAAAAAAACTTTACGGTTTTTATTTGTAAAAAATCCGATTCATATTTTTCCGGTAAAACCTGAATTTCATCGCTTCCATCCGGAATTCTAAGCGGGAAGACATTCATTCTCACTTTCAACAAACCTTCTTGGTCCAGTTGAATGTAAGCTGCAAGCAATTCTTCATTGGCTGCAGGATCTGTGGCGCTAGTAATTCCCAGACTTAACAAATAATCATGTGCTTCCAGAATCATGTTTTTATATTCCTCGTACGTAAATGGAGGAATATTGTTCATGATTAAACCCAGAGCTCTTTCGGTAAAAATACCTTGCAAACTGCCATCTTGATTTTTACGGATTTCGCCGCCAAACGGAACTTCGGTGGTTTCACTCACTCCCGAAATTTCGATAGCTTTAGAATTGGCTATTCCAATATGAGCGCAAGTTCTGATGACAAAAACGGGTCTGTCTGAAATTACCTCATCCAAATCTTCTTTGGTAGGCAAACGTTTTTCTTCCAGTACCATTTCATTGATTCCACGAGCCATAATCCATTCTGAGTTTGGATTTTTGGTAGCAAAATCTTTTAGTTTTTGTTTGAATTCCACTATGGATTTTACGCCACGAACATCCAACATATAGGTTCGAAGATGCCCTATTTTCCAAACATGAATGTGCGCATCGTTTAAACCCGGAACAATTGTTTTTCCTTGAAAATCGATTTCTTCTTGAAAAGAACCAAATTGATTTCGAAGTTTGGTTGCTGTCCCAATAGCTTCAATTTTTCCGGAATCATTAATTACCATGGCATCCCCTTTTGCGAAAGCAGCATCCATAGTAATTATATTGGCATTATGTAATAACTTGAAATTCATTTATTTTTTTTCTCACCCCCAACCCCTCTCCAAAAGGAGAGGGGAGCCGAGTCGTTACTATTTGATATTATTTATTCAATCACCATTTTTAGCACTGGTTTGTAGGTATCGACTCTTCTGTCTCTATGAAATTGAAGTAAATCTGCGGCTTCTTTGCAAATAGAAAAATCAACATCAGCATAGATTATTTCTTCTTCAGTTCCGCCTTTGGCCATAATGTCACCATAGGGATTGCTTATAAAACTAGAACCGTAAAAGGTCATTTCGGAATTTTTTCCTTGCTCCGTTCCTACTCTATTCACCGCAGCGATGTAAACTGAATTACAAATACCATGAGAACTGATTACTTTTTCCCAAGCTTTTGACGTACTGATATCAGGTCTATCTGGCTCCGAACCTATTGCAGAAGGATAGAAAATCAATTGTGCCCCTTGCAAAGCAAATATCCTTGCTACTTCAGGAAACCATTCATCCCAACAGATTCCAACTGCTATTTTACCAAATTTGGTTTCAAAAATATTGTAACCGGTGTTTCCTGGAGTGAAATAATACTTCTCTAAATATTGAGGACCGTCCGGAATATGATTTTTTCTGTATTTCCCTAAATAGGTTCCATCGGTATCGTAAACCACGACACTGTTGAAATAGATACCAGGTTTTACAAATTCGTACATCGGAACTATGGTAACAATTCCCAATTCTTTTGACAGTGCTCCAAAACGATCCGATGTTTTCCCCGGAAGCACTTCGGCATAATCATAATAGGCCACATCTACGTCTTGGCCTATATATAATGTGTTGAATAATTCTTGTAGGCAAATAATTTTCGCCCCATTTTGGGCCGCTTCCTTTACTTTGGCAATACTATCCAAAATGTTTTGTTCCACATTTTCGACACAAGCTGCTTGAATTAAAGCTATTTTAACTGTATTCGGCATAAAAATATTATTTCGTAATTAACGGTTTTTGTTGCGTATTACAGTGAATACCTCCTCCTCCAATATTTATGGCGCGAGGATCAATAGTTACTATTTTTCTGTCTGGAAAGGCATTTTGCAAAATATCGGCAGCCTTTTTATCTAAGGCTTTCCAAGATTCAGGGCAACCCGGTTTCCAGAATTTTTGGGCGACAACCACTTTATTTGAAATCAAGAAATTCAAATAGCTGGAAGCCAAAATTACTTTGATAGGTTTGTCCTTCGCAATAGGATTTTGCATTTTGGTACTATCATTAGACACTAAATAATCGTAAACGCCATCACCGGGTTTTAACGTTTCATAAATTGCCGGAGCAGAAGGCATAGGAACCAATTCGAATTTATTGCCATCTTGGTCTTTTGCGTTTTGCAGCACTTTTAAGTTGGCCTCCATTCTCCTTTTGTTTTCTGCGGCAATTGGATCTTTCTTAGCGTCTTCATCCGAAATAGCTGTATATAAAATTTTGTTTGGGGTTGCAAAACGAGTGTGTTCGTCCATGTGACCTCCCGTTGTGATAACGGTATAAATTTCTTTCACTCCTTTTTCGTTGGGCAATTTGGATTTGAAAGTCAAATCGTCGTCAAACCTTCCGTAAGGCAACCAAATAACATTGGTCACGCCTAATAAACGTTTGTATTCGGCCTCCATTTGTGCTTTGTTCATGTGTGGATTTCTTTGTTTCTCCACCACTTCCACCGCCATCATGGTTCCTTTTCCATTAAATTCCCTGTTACCGCCTTCGCTAACCATTTTGGAAGAAATTGTTTTTAATCCAGATTCTTTGGCTACATTTTCATCTACTTTCTCTTCAGCAACGGAATAGTCAGAAGTATTGGGTTCGTATCCCCAACCATTAAAAGAAAAATCGGCTATTTCGAGTTGGTTTTTCCCATTCACTACATAAATAGGTCCCATATCCCTCCACCATACATCTTCATGCACCATTTTGTGAAAGCGAACCTTATTTGCCGGCACATGATATTTTGCCATCAATTCCTGAATCTTCTTAATTTGGTCATCATAACTGAAACCTCTGTCTTTATTATCCGGATTCACGGCAACATCAATAAAAACAGTAGGTGCCAACGCAGCCCAAATTTGCACATGCAAATCCTCTATAGACCAACCGGCTTTATTTTCGTAAGTAGGCCATCCCATCCAAACGGATTCCTGAGGTTCAAATTCAGCAGGAAACCTTACATCGGTTACTGCAACTTTTTTTGCATCAATCTCTTTTGCTTCTGCTTTTTTACACGAGGTGATACTACTGGCTATCAAAAAAAGACCAATGCCACTAACAATTTTTTTATTATTTATTGTGAAAATGGATAATTCAAATTTTCCATTTTTTGATTTGAAAAAATTTTTCAACATTTTTTATTTTATTTTAAATTGATACTAGTGGTATTGGTTCCTTAAATTATAACCATCCTTTTTATACTCTTTCTACTAACGCTTCTTTTTCCTGTAACACTTCCTGAATTGCGTTTTCGATTACATCCATTCCTTCATTCAATTGCTCGTCTGTGATAACGATTGGAGGCAAGAAACGAATACAGTTGGTGTACAATCCAGCTCTAATTAATATCAAACCGTTTGAAACGCATTTTTTAATTACTGCCATGGCAAAATCCATGTCTGGTTCTTTGGTTTTTCTGTCTTTTACAAACTCCACCACAAGCATGGCACCCAATCCACGAACATCTCCAATAATTGAAAATTTGTCTTTCATTGCGCCCAAACGACTTGTAATTATGTTTCCAACATGAGTCGCTTTGGCTAAAAATTCAGGAGTGTTGATTTGTTTTACCGTTTCATGAGCTGCAACTACTGCAAGTGGACTTCCAGAATATGTTCCTCCCACACCACCTAAATGTGGTGCATCCATGATTTCGGCTCTTCCTGTAGTAGCACTAATAGGCATTCCAGAACCGATCGATTTTGCCATTGTTACAATGTCTGGAATTACACCACTATGTTCGATAGAAAGGAATTTTCCTGTTCTACCTGCTCCAGCCTGCACCTCATCGGCGATGAAAACAATACCGTGCTGATCACACACTTGTCTGATTTTCTCCAAGAAACGTTTGGGTACCGGAATAAATCCGCCTTCCCCTTGAACTGGCTCAATAATAATTGCCGCAACAGCAGACGGATCTACATGAGAGATTAAATTTTGATCGAATCTTTCGATACAAAAATCAATATATTCGTCTTCGGTCATGCTATCCGGTTTTCTATACACATTAGGCGAATGAAAACGGTAAATATCCGAAGCAAAACTTCCAAACCCTTTTTTGAACAAACCGTATTTACTGGTAAGGCTTAACGTAAGCATGGTTCTTCCATGATAGGCTCCTTCAAAACAAATAACTGCTGGTCTTTTGGTATAATATTTTGCTGACGAAATAGCGTTTTCCACGGCTTCCGATCCAGAACAAGACAATATTGTTTTTTTAGGAAAATCACCTGGAGTTATGGCGTTAAGCATTTCGGCAAATTCTATATAAGGTTCGAAAGTTGTCACTAACGCCCCTGTATGAATGTATTTGTCCAATTGCTTTTTTATTGCCTCCACAACGGCTTCTGGTCTGTGACCTAAATTGACCATTCCGATTCCGCCAGCAAAATCAATTAACTGATTCCCGTCTACATCCCATACCAAAGCTCCTTCGGCTTTTTCAACTACCACTTCGGTAGATTTACCTAAACCTGACGGCAAAGCTGCAGCTCTTCTCGCTAATATTTCTTTGCTCTTTGGCCCAGGAATTTCTGATACTTTTTTAATTTGAGTTCCCATTTTTTCTTAGTAATTAATTTTATTCTGTTATTATTTTTTTTTGTTTTTTTCTTTTATAGACAAAAATCTGCATCAACCGGATAATACATCAATACACTGGCGTCCCCAGATTCGGGATCATTGATGTAATTAAATATGGGTCTAATCCATCGAAAACCCGCGTTCCTTTGTGGTGTCACGGTTGGATCAGTAAACTCATTTTTCTCCAGTCGGATACAATATTCCTCAATAGCCATTTGATCTTTTACTTTGCCATAACCAATTGTCATCCCAGCAATAATTTGTCCAGTCATTCCAAACATTCTGCATATTTCCTGACGTGCTTTATACAATTCTTTAGAAAGTCCCAAGCCTCTATATTCAGTCAGAACTCCCATATCGAAACCATACATCCATTCTCCGTTGGGTTCATGTGCATTGGTAATCCATAAATTATCGCTGGATTCCAAAAAAGTATGATCATGATCCGGAAAACTAGATCTAAACGTGCTGGCAGATCCTATAACCACACCATCTTTTTCAATAACAATTTGACCTTCCGGAAATATTTTTATGTGATTAGCAAAATGATTTCTGTTCATCAGCTCCGACTCATGCAGGCTAGGAAAACAATGCAATTGTATAAACTCCATCCGGTTTGCATCTTCGGGAGTGGCATTTCTGACCACAAACTTGTCGTTTAAAATCTTTTTGTTAATCATAAATTACTTTTTAAAAGTTATTTTAAATTTTAAGATCTAATTTATACTCTTCATCCACAGGCAGATACATTAAAATACTACCATATCCCGCTTCCGGATCATTGATATAATTGTATAAAGGTCGAATCCATCGAAATCCAGCATTCCGTTGCGGCGTAATCGTGGGATCAATCAATTCGTTATTTATTAATGCTTTACAATATTTTTCAATAGTCATTTGGTCTTTTACTTTTCCATAACCAATGGTCATTCCTGCAATGATTTGGCCTTTCAAGCCTAGCGATTTGCACACTTCATTCCGTGCTTTATACATTTCTTTGGAAAGTCCCAATCCTCTATATTCCGGTAAAACTCCCATGTCTATTCCGTACATCCAGTCTCCATTTGGAATTTGCACATTAGTAATCCACAAATTATCTGTTTCTTCCAGAAAAGTACTGTCGTGTTCCGGAAAATCGCATCGGAATGTACTTGCCGAGGCCACTATAATTCCGTCCTTTTCTACAACGATTTGTCCTTCCGGGAAAATTTTGATGTGATTTGCAAAATGATTTCTATCCAAAATTTCTGATTCATGCAAAGTGGGATAACATCTTGATTGCACGTATTCCATTTGAATAGCGTCTTCTAGTTTTGCAATCCGTATCAAAAATGTATCATTCAAAATCTTTTTATCAATCATACATCACTTTTTTATTAGATTAATTTTAAAATTTATATTCTAACTTATAATTTTCATCTACAGGATAATACATCAATATGCAGGCAAAACCGGCTTCGGGATCATTAATATGATTATAAAGGGGTTTTATCCATCGAAAGCCTGCTTTTTTTTGAGGCGTTATGGTAGGGTCTGAAAATTTTTTAATTTCTAATGCGTAGCAGTATTCTTCAATGGTCATTCTTTCTTTTACTTTACCATATCCGATAGTCATTCCCGCAATGACTTGCCCTTTTAAACCCAGTTTTTTACAAATTTCCTGTCGAACCAGATACATTTCTGTCGAAAGACCCAAACCTCTAAATTCGGGTAAAATTCCCATGTCTATTCCATACATCCATTCTCCATCCGGAACATGAGCATTTGTAATCCATAAATTATCTGAAGACTCAAGAAAAGTGTCGTCCTGTGTTGGAAAATTAGACCGAAATGTACTTGCAGATCCTACAACTACCCCATCTTTTTCCAACACAATTTGACCCTCTGAAAATACTTTGATATGGTTTATAAAATGATTTCTATTTAATAACTCTGTTGGATCCAAAGTAGGATAACATTGCTTTTGAGCATACTCCATCTGAACAGCATCATCTGGTGTAGCGTTTCTTATTAGAAACTCATTAAACAGTACTTCTTTTCTAACCATTTTTTATACTTTATAAAATAAACCCAGCCAAAAGATACAGTAATGATGACGCCCCGAAAATTATCATTTGATATGGGAATTGAGAAATCCCGTGTTGCATCATATCTACTTTACAAGATTGTCCTGTTAATACTCTATTATCCGAGAAGAAACAAGCCGCTGCTCCCCATACAGTTCCGGATGCCAAAGCCCCTTGTGTTAACCAAAAATTGGCGCCAAAACTATGTGACAATAAAGCCGTTGTAGGAACCAAAATAGCATAGATTCCCCAGTTTGAACCTGTTGCCCAGCAAATCCATCCTACTAATGCAAAAACCACAAATGGCAATGTAGCACCGTTTAACCAACTAATTCCTTGTAAATGTGAAGCTACAAATTCATTAAACCCTAATGCATTTTGAACGTCTTTTAACAAATAAGTAAAACCTAATACCGCCAAGACAAATGTTATCGTTTCAAGTCCTTTCACAAAATTGTTTGAAATTTTATGAAAATCAACAATTTTAAATATTAAGAAATATAAATAGGTAAATACACATGCTGTTGCAATACCTCTCAATGCATCAATGCTGCCAAAAATGTAGTCCATGGAGAATGTAAATCCGCTTCCCCAATAATCAAAATCAAATGGATAAGGGAAAATTGTACAAAAAACCAATACTAATAATGGCATAATAAAATACAAAATCTTTCCTGGTTTTTTAGCTTTTCTGAATGGTTTCTCCACTACTTCTGCAACCACAACATTATATTCAGCCTCTTTTATTGCATTAAAATCAGGAAGCAACTCATACACCACCAAAGCGCCCAATATCAAAGAAACCCAAGCCGAAAAATTATAAGGTATGGTATACATAAATGCCTCTATAGGACTTGTTATAGCAACTCCTTTTGCATCGAGAATTCCTCCTTCAATAGCCGTTAATTGCGAACCATAAAAAATAGTCCAGGTAGAAATTGGAAAAATAATGGTTAAAGGCACACAGACAAAACTTAAGATTAAGGCCAGCTTATCTCTGGAAACACCAAATTTATCCGTGATGGGTCTCATTGTATTCCCTACTGATAATGCACTAAAATAATCATCCAAGAAAAAGAAAAAACTCAACCAATAGGTCATTAATAAAGATTGTTTTTTTGTTTTCACATGTCTTTCAGAATATTTACCCACCGCCTTAATTCCGCCGGAAGCAATTACCATTTGTACAAAAGCACCATATAGTATACATACCAAAATTACCCAAATCAATCCTTGATCATGGGCATCTCTGGCGATAGAACTAAATAAACCGTCAAACATATTCAAAGGGAAAATCATTCCTTTTCCTTCGGGAAAATATTCTGTAGACCCACCTTGGTTAGCCAAAAGTATAAATCCCATGGCGCAACCTATAACAAGAGGTTCTAATGCCTTTCTTGTCATAATTGCTATTCCCAGGACTGTAAAAGCAGGAACTAAAGCATGCCAATTGATAAAATAACAAAGCCCTGCCAAGAACAGCAAGGCGACCCCGATAATGGTTGAAATTGATTTCATAAATTAAATAGATTAAGGTTTTTGGTTTTGGTTAAAATAGTAATTTAAATTGGTTATGATTTAAACTAATAACCTTTATATGATGACAGCATTCAAACACTTTTTAATGTTGTAAATAAATCAACATATGCATGATTATTTTGTAAATCTAACAATATTTTTAATACACGCAAAAATATTTATTGTTTTTTTATTAATTATTGTATATTTGAAAAAATTAAAATACGATATTATGTCATTTAACGAAGTAAAAAACTTTATAAACGGGGAGTTTAAATCGGGAAGCTCCGCAAAAATTCATTCGGTTATCTCACCACTAGACGGTAAGGAATTAACTACTTTCAATGAATCCACTATGGGAGATTTGGATGAAATTGTAACATTTGCCCAAAAAGCGCAAAAAGCTTGGCAAAAAGTAACGATGAAAGAAAGAGCTCAGGTATTCTATAAATACAAACAATTATTAGAAAAGAATAGCGAAGAATTAACTGAGATCATCTATCGAGAAAACGGAAAGATTCATGCTGAAGCCAAAGCCGAAATTGACAAAGCCATCGAACTCACCGAATTTGCCTGTTCTTTGCCGCAATTTGTAAATGGCGAAAACATGGAAGTGAGCAAAGGTGTGTTTTGTTCATCCACAAGAGTACCTTTGGGAATTGTGGCTTCCATTGTTCCTTTTAATTTCCCTACTATGGTACCGCATTGGACCATTGTAAATGCTATTGCCCTTGGGAATGCCTTCATATTAAAACCATCCGAAGCGGTGCCTATCAGTAGTCAATATACCGCCAAACTTCTTAAAGAAGCAGGGCTTCCTGATGGATTATTCAATATTATAAACGGAACACAAACTACAGTAGAAAATATTTGCGATCATCCCGAAATCCAAGCAGTCACTTTTGTGGGTTCTACCAAAGTAGCCAAAATTGTGTACCAAAGGGCGAGCAACAATTTAAAACAAGTGTTGGCGCTTGGCGGAGCAAAAAATCACATCCTATTATTACCCGATGCCCATCCCGAAATGGCTTCGTCCAATATTGTTGCTTCTATGAGTGGATGTGCTGGTCAACGTTGTATGGCAGCAGCTACCTTAATTGCCGTTGGGAATTGCGATGCTATTCTTGACAAGCTAATTGGCGAGGCACAAAAAATTCAATGCGGCACAACACTGGGCGCTGTTATTTCAAAAGCGGCCAAAGACAGGATTGAGTCCTATATTACGGAAGCGGAACAGCAAGGCGCCAAAATAATTCTGGACGGACGCAACACCGTTGTGCCCGGAAAAGAAAATGGTTTCTATGTTGGCCCAACCCTTATAGACTATGCTACAGCTGACATGAAAATTGCACGAGAAGAAGTTTTCGGCCCTGTTTTGGCCATCGTTCGTGTGAACAGCATTGATGAAGCATTGGCTATAGAGAATGCAAATCCGTATGGAAATGCCTGTTCCGTATTTACACAAAGTGGCGGTTTGGCCAATTATGTTACAGAACACGCTTCGGCAGGAATGTGTGGTGTAAACATTGGCGTTCCCGTTCCCAGAGAGCCTTTTGGTTTTGGGGGTTGGAATGAATCTCGATTTGGTTCTGGCGATATTACCGGAAAAAGTTCAATTGGCTTTTTTACTAAAGAAAAGAAAACAACTACCAAATGGAATCCGGAAGCGGGAACGAATTGGATGAGCTAGTCAAAGATTAGATGTTAAAATGGGGATATTGTAAATCGGAGACTGTAATCTAAAACTTATTATAAAAAAATTAAGAATTTTTTCCGTAATTTTAGTTTTCAAACCATTAAAAATAATCAATTATGATACGCAAAGCTACATTAGAAGACTTGGATCAATTAACAAATTTGTTTGATCAGTACGTCGTTTTTTATAAAAAGCCCTCTAATTATGAAAAACACAAAGCCTATTTGAAAGAAAGAATAGAAAATAATGAAGCCACTATTTTTTTAGCTTGTGATGATAATAACTTGGACAAAATCATTGGCTTCGCTCTTATTTACATCACCTTTTCTTCATTGGCACTTAAGAAAATTTTGATTTTAAATGATCTTTATGTTAACTCCGAAGTAAGAAAAAACGGAATTGGCGAAAAGCTAATTCTAAGAACTGTTGAATTAGCAAAAGAGTTAGATTCAAATTTAATTCGATTAAGAACCGCAAAAAACAATATTGTCGCCCAAGGTTTATACCATAAAATGGGCTTTGTAAGGGAAGATTATTTATATAGTTATGATCTTACAGTCAATTAATTAAGAACTATAATTTTAAAAAATAATGTTAAGTAAAGAACAAATCATAAGTGACAGCAAAGAATTCAGTTTGTTTTCATGGTCAGCACAAGCAAGTGTAAACCCAATAGCGATAGAAAGAGCCGAAGGCGTTTACCTATACGACTATGACGGCAACAAAATAATCGATTTTTCCTCAGGATTAATGTCGGTAAATATTGGTCATGGCGACCAAAGGGTTACTGCGGCAGTTGTGGAGCAAATGCAAAAAGTAAGTTTTGTGACTCCAACCTGCACAACCGAAATAAGAGCCAAATTAGCTAAAAAATTAGCCGAAATATGTCCTGGCGATTTAAACAAGGCCTTCTTTACTTTATGTGGCACTTCGTCTGTGGATAACGCTATAAAACTAGCCCGTTTATACACTGGAAGACATAAAATAATTGGCAGATACCGAGCATTTCATGGAGGTTCAATTGGCGGAATGTCTGTGGGTGGAGATCCCAGAAAACTAGCCAACGATTCACAACAAATGACAAATGCGGTACTTTTGGACGACCCTTATTATTTCTTCGGAATGAAAGATTTAGACGAGGCTACCAAATTAAGTTTAAGCTTGGAGTATGTAGAAAGAATAATTTATTTTGAAGGTAAAACAAATATTGCAGCCTTTATTTTTGAAGGTGAAAGTGGTTCATCTGGTTGTTTGCATTATCCAAAAGGGTATTTAAAAGGAGTTAAATCCCTTTGCGAAAAATATGATATTCTTTTCATTGCTGATGAAGTTATGAGTGGATTTGGCAGAACCGGAAAATGGTTTGGGTTTGAAAACCATGATATCATTCCTGATATGGTTTGTATGGCAAAAGGATTAACATCTTCCTATTTACCCTTAGGATGTTTGATGGTTTCGGATAAAATAGCCGCAAAATTCGACAATACCCCTATGATGATTGGTCTTACTTACAATGCCCATCCCGTAGCATTGGCAGCAGCATTGGCAGTAATCAACATTTACGAAAGTGATCGTTTAATTGATAATACCCGAAAAATGGGCGCTTATTTGGAGTCCAAAATAGAGGAAATGCGAGCGAAACATCCAAGTATGGGTTCTTTCAGAAATACGGGACTTTTAGGTTGTTTGGATATTTTAAAAAATAAAACCACTGGAGAATTGATTGCTCCCTATAATGCCAGTGGCGATGATTTGAAAGTAACCAATCTTATCGCCGGTAAGGTAAGAGCGTTGGGATTGTATACTTTTGTGCGCTGGGGTTATATTTTTATAGCACCTCCTTTATGCATCACCGAAGAAGAGATAGACGAAGGTTTGGCTATTATATCCGAAGCTTTATCAATTGCCGATGACCATTTAGTATAAAAAATACATTCACAAAAAAAGAGGATACCAACTAAGGATCCTCTTTTTTTAAACCACAAAACTTACACTAGAAAATAAAGTCCTTTTGAAAAACTTTATCCATTAGTTCATATATTTTTTCTTTATCCAAAGGTTTAGTAATATAGCCAGCAAATCCTGCCTCCATAATTCGTTCTTTAACTTCAGAAGAAGAATGGGCAGTTTGCGCAATGACTTTAAGATCTGGTTTAGTTAATTTTATTTTTTCGAAAGCTTCATAACCGTCTAGTACAGGCATTTTTATATCCATAAAAATCAAATCAATGTTTTGATTAGAAAAACTAATATCAACAACTTCTTGACCATCTCGAGCTCTCAAAACGGTATGTTTTTTTAATTCGAGAATTGTTTTTAACAAAAAATAATTAATGTTATCATCTTCAGCAATTAATATGGTCTTAATTTCAGAGTTAACAATTATATCTGTATTTTTAATTGTTTTTTTAGTTTTTACTGTTTGATCGTATACCAAAGGGATAGAAAATTTAAAGACAGAACCAATACCATAAACAGACTCTACCTGCATTGTTCCTCCAAGCATTTCAACATACGCCTTAGAAATAGACAATCCTAATCCCAACCCACTCAAGGCAATCGAATAGTCATCTTCAACCCTTCTAAAGCGATCAAAAACAACTTTCAAATCATTTTTATTAATTCCTAACCCAGTATCTTCTACTCGAAACTCTATTCTGTTTTTTTCATTATTTAGGTAATATCCAAAAGCAACATGTCCCGTATCAGTGAATTTTATGGCATTCGTTAATAAGTTAACAACGATTTGTTTTAATTTAACTTCGTCGGTAAGAATATCTTTTTCAATTTTTTCATGTTTATCAAGCACATAAAAGTCAATTTTTTTATCTTCTGGAATAGTCACTTTCAAAGTGTGATACAACTCTTTAATACACTTTTCCAAATTCAAACTTGTGTAATTAGGGGCTATTTGTTTGGCATCAATTTTAGACATTTCGATAAGGTCTTCTATAATTGAGACTAAACTTTTACCACTATTTTTAATAATCTTTAGATATTTTCTTTTTATTTCTTCGTTTAAATTATCATCCAAAAGTAAATCAGCAAACCCAATAATCGCATTCATTGGAGTTCTAATTTCATGCGATAAATTGGCCAAAAAAGTAGATTTAAGCTTATCACTTTCCTCTGCTTTTTTCTTTGATTTCTCCAGTTTATATATGTTTTTTCTGTGATCATCAAACAATTTTCCAATATGACCAAATTCTCCCGGTTCTCTTTTTAGATGGCTTATTGAAATTTCACCATCCTTCTCCAAAATATTTGTAATTAATCGTAGTGGCATATAGACCCATTTTCTTGAGTAATAGATTGAGGCAATTAGACTCATTATTGTAGCAATAACAATTATCGAAAGAAGTTTCTTTGTTTTTTCGAAGTTTAGATGAGATGGTCTTTCAAACAATAAATTAGCCACACCCAAATTATCTGAATCCCTTAGTTTTATAACCGAAATCACTTTATTAGTATCTATACTATAGGTATCCACTTTGTCTAAAAGTTGAATATCTGAACTACAGATTTCTTTCAGGTTATTAAAATATTTTTCATCCAATAGACGCGCCATAAAAAAATAACCCGATGGTTTGGACTTAATTTTCTTTGGATCATTGGAGGGATGGATTGTTCCTCCAAAAACTTCAATTATTCCTTCGGGAACACGCATGTAAAACCTCGAAAATTTAGACCGATACAAGTGCATCATCGCTTGTTTTGGAATAAAATCCACTGATTTAAAATTAGGAGTTGCTGTACTGATAATGTACTTTTTGCCTAAATCATAAACCCCTATATAATCTACTTCATACGTTGGAAATTCATTCGCAATATGGCTGTTATACCAAGCTACATTTCTTTTCTTTGTAAAGTCTACTAATGAATCCCAATACGTAAGGTCATTTATGGTGACAATTTGTGTTTTCGAATTAAAATCGAATAATCGGTTAACTTCTGTGCTATATTGATTTGTATTTTCCTTATAGACATCTTTTTCCTGTTGAGAAATATAAATATAAAGGGAAAGAAAAAGAAATAAAAAGAGTGAGCTAATCCCAATAATTAGTAATACAAGTTTAAAGTAGGTAGTAAGTTTAACTGTAAATTTCATTTTATAAGGCCAAAATTTGAAATTAATTTTTCGCAATATAAACTATTTTAAAGTAAAAATATGCACCATTTTAGCCTAAACAGCTTGAACCTCATAATTAATAAACCATTTCTTAACATAACATCGCTTTTAATCATCTAGAATCCTACTTTACTGTTTTATTTTAAAAAAAGTCATTCGATAAAACTATCTTTTTAGGCCATTTTTTTGTGGGGCAAAAAGCAAAAAGGGTATACGATTGTATTTCATACCGTTTGCCAATTCAACAAACTGGACATAAAACCCGTACTAAAGAAAAAAAACTAAATCATCAGGTGGACTTTCTATTTAAAACTATTTCTTGTTATTGTATTTTCTTAGAAATTCTCGTGTTTTCAAGCCCGATTCTTTAAGGTCTTCGTTCTTCCAATTTCCTTCAGAACTTGTCGCTTTTTTTAAACATGGAACAGGTCTCCTCTTTATCAGAAATAGACCAAGTGACCCAACTTATTTTTCTTACTTCCATCAAATCTATATATTCTTGCCATGCCACATAATTCATTGGTCCATCTCCAGAAGCTTCCGTCCCAGCCGATTCCAAGACAAAAATGACATTTCATTTAGCGAACGTCGGAGGATTATCGTCAATCATTATGACTAAATAATAATAGAATTTAAAATAAAAAGGGAGCAAATTTAAATTTGCTCCCTTTTTTATTATCCTAAAATCTTTTCTATTTCAACTAATTCTTCTTTGGAGAAATCCAGATTCTGCAAACTGTCAATATTGTTGTTTAATTGTTCCACAGAACTAGCTCCAATCAATACCGAAGTAATCCTATTGTCTTTTAACAACCACGCCAAAGCCATTTGGGCCAAGGATTGATTTCTTTGTTGGGCAATCTCATTCAATTGAATAATTTTCTGAATTCTTTCCTCCGAAACCTCATCCGTTCTTAAATGTCCATTCGGGTTTGAAGCTCTAGAATTTTCGGGTATTCCTTTTAAGTATTTATCGGTCAAAAGTCCTTGCGCCAAAGGCGAAAAAGCAATACAGCCTACCCCTTTTTCTTCAAGAACATCGAGCAATCCTGCTTCTGGTTGTCGAACAAACATCGAATATTTCACTTGATGAATCAAACAAGGAGTTCCCAATCTTTTCAGTATTTGAGTAGCTTCTCTAGTTTGCTCAGCATTATAATTCGAAATTCCGGCATACAATGCTTTCCCGCTTCGAACGGCATGGTCTAATGCCATCATGGTTTCTTCCAAAGGCGTTTCTGGGTCAAAACGATGTGAATAGAAAATATCAACATATTCCAAATTCATTCGTTTCAAACTCTGATCTAAACTGGACAATAAATATTTTCGAGAACCCCAATCGCCATAGGGGCCATCCCACATCGTGTAGCCTGCTTTGGTCGTGATTGTGATTTCATCCCGAAGATTTCCCTGAAAATTATTTTTAAGAATGGCACCAAAATTAGTCTCCGCCGAACCCGGAACCGGCCCGTAATTGTTGGCCAAATCAAAATGGGTAATTCCTTTATCAAAAGCGGCTTTGGCAATACTTTCGGCATTTTCAAAACTATCTACCGAACCAAAATTATGCCATAATCCTAACGATATTTGGGGCAATAACAACCCGCTTTTACCACATCTATTGTATTTCATTTGTTTACTTTAAAATTGGTTTCAAAAATTCAAACACGAATTTCACTAATTTTCACGAAACAAAACAGAATAATAAAACTTATTTTTTTGAAAAAGTTTTTTAAGCAACTTTTAAAATGATAAAAATTAAAAATTAGTACTAATTAGTGACACGAGCGATAGCGAACTGGCGAAACAAATTCGTGTTCAGATTTTTTATTCAATCTCAAAACCACTTTCCAATCCTTTATCAGAACTTCCTCCAATCTTAATTTTGAAGGCTCCTGACCCCACCAAATAATTCTCGTCATTATCAAAGAAACCGGATGCTGCGCCTGTCAAAGTAAACGCTACGGTTTTGGTTTCACCCTTTTTCAGTGCTATCAATTCAAAACCTGTTAACTCTTTTATGGGTCTGGTCAAATCGATTTCAATTTGGTATTAGATACTATTTTTTTAAAATATAATCAAACTTTTTCAAGAGGTTAAATGTATAAACAAAAAAACCACCTCTTCAGGTGGTTCCTTATCCTTTTAAGCTTTTAAAATTAACTTTTTACGTCTGGTGACGCCGCTACTACTGTTCCTTTTATTGTCAAAATTTTAGAAGTCGTTTCTATATTAGTAGTTACAGATACTGTTTTGGTAAAGGCACCTGCATTAGCCGCATTATAGGTCGCTGTAACTGTACCGGATTTCCCTGGAGCAATTGGCGTTTTGGTATAATTTGTTGCCGTACATCCGCAAGAGCCTTGCACATTTGTAACTATAATAGGTGTTTTCCCTGTGTTTTTGAATTCGAAAATAATAGGCTTTGGAGTGTTTTGAGGAATCACACCCACATCTATGCTCTCACTTTTCCACACGATTAAAGAACCGTCGCTTACCTCTTTTACAACTAACGCGTTTATAGAAGCGATAGCTGAAAATGACATTAATCCTAAAGTTAATGCCAACATTGAAATTTTAATCATTTTCATAATTTATTTTTTTTTAAAATCTGAAACATTTCAGATTTTGGTTAATAGTTTGTTTTATTTGATAAATCCAAAAGTAGATTAGAAAAACAGACACCCATGTTAAGCGGTTTCAAATGTTTGTTAACGACTTGTTAATACAAAAAAGACAACCAAATTTTGACTAATATTACACTCAGAAATCATATATATGAAACTAAACAAACTGAATAGTAGCATCGTAATTGGATTAATCGCCATTATAGGAATTCTTGTGGCACAATTGCTTTGGACTAAAGAAGCCTTTACTATTGAAGAAAAAAAGTTCAGCCAAAAAACACATGTCGCCTTACTGGAAGTAGCCCGAAAATTATATCAGGGAACCAACCACGAACTTTCAGGTAAAAATCCAGTACGAAAAATTTCTAATGATTATTATATTGTCAATGTTGATAACGACTTTGAACCCGAAATTTTAGAATTTTATCTAATATCCGAATTCAAGAAAATGAATATTACCACCGATTTTGAATATGCCATGTACAATTGCCAAAGCGACGAAATGGTCTATGGCAACTACATCTCGCTATCCGAAAAAAAACAAACCAAACATTCCGTACATTTCCCAAAACATAAAAATTTAATCTATTATTTTGCCATTCGATTTCCTAACGAAACGAGTTATTTGTTCAGTTCATTACGATTTTGGTTTGTGCTTTCGATTGCGTTAATCGTCATTTTACTAGTCTACGTGTATTCTATTTTTACGCTTTTACAGCAAAAGAAATACTCCGATTTACAACGCGATTTCATTAATAATATGACTCATGAATTCAAAACGCCGTTGTCCTCCATACTAATTGCCTCTAATTACCTCATCAGGCAAAATCCAATTCTGCAAGATGAAAAATTAGAAAAGTACACCCATATTATTATTGACCAAAGCAACAAATTAAACCAGCATATCGAGAAAATTTTAAGCGTTGCAAAGTCTGATAATGCTCCCTTAGTCTTAAACAAAAGTCAGCTAAGTGTCCTGCCAATTTTAGAATCTGTAATCGAGAACATTAAGCTAAAACATCCCGAAACCAAAATAGAGATTAAAACGGATTTACCATCCGTTACCATTGAAGCCGATGAATTTCATTTCTCCAATTTGGTTTATAACCTGCTTGATAATGCGATAAAATACTGCGAAGGCAAACCCGAAATCTGCATCGCAATTACAAAAGTCGGGAAACATTTAAAATTAGATTTTATAGATAATGGCATTGGAATTTCCTCCAAAAACATTCCCTTTGTATTTGATAAATTTTACAGAATTCCAAGTCAAAAAAGCAATGAAGTAACTGGTTTTGGATTGGGTTTGTACTATGCAAAAAAAGTTTGTGACCTACACCACTGGAAAATAACTGTAAAGTGCAATCCGGAAAAAGGTTGTACCCTTTCACTACTAATTCCTCAAAATTAATGAGTACTGTTCGAATATTGTATACCGAAGACGATGCGACCCTAGCATTCCTAACCAAGGACAACTTGGAACAAAATCACTATGAAGTAACGCATTGCGAAGATGGAAATGGCGGTTTTGAAGCCTTCAAAAAAGGCGCTTTCGACATTTGTATTTTGGATATAATGATGCCGAAAATGGATGGATTTGAACTGGCAACCGAAATTAGAAAACTCGATTCGGATGTTCCTATTATTTTCCTCTCGGCAAAAACCCTAAAAGAAGACCGCATCAAAGGTCTCCGATTGGGTGCCGATGATTATCTGGTAAAACCTTTTAGCATCGAAGAATTACTCCTTAAAATCGAAATATTTTTGAGGCGTTCCCGCAAAAATAATGCAATTGAAAAATCAATTTATGAAATTGGGAAATACCAATTCGACACCAAAAACTTCATCCTATTCAATGAAATAGAAAAGATACCCCTCACCCAACGTGAAGCAGATCTTTTAAAATTATTTCTCGACAATAAAAATGTAGTTTTAAAACGAGAACAAATCCTAACTTCCCTTTGGGGCGACGATGATTATTTTATGGGGCGCAGTCTCGATGTTTTTATTTCCCGCTTACGCAAAATTTTGGTAAACGAAAAAGGAATCGCTATCGAGAATTTACATGGAATTGGGTTTCGGTTTTTGGTGGGTTAAAGTTCATTGCGAAGAAGATTTTATACGAGTTATTCCTCTTAATATAATCTTGTCATCCTATTATCCAGACTTGAAATCCATAAAAACAAAAAACCAACAAAATCATTTGGCTGTTTTTCAGGACTAGACATTTACAATACTGCTTTTAACTAAAAAATTTATTTTTTTTCCTCAAGAGTAAAATCGATTGTAATAGTAACGTCTTCAGACACTTTACTTCTTACGACTTTAGGTATTTTTATATTAAAATCTTGCGCCTGAACCGTAAAATTACAAGTGACCTTTATTTTTCCATCGTTTGAAACTAAAGTAATTTTAGTTCTAATCTTTTTGGTCACACCATGAATGGTCAGATCCCCTTCTAAATCGTATTTTGCGGAAGTAGTTAATTTTGAAGCATCAAAATTTATGATTTTCCCTTTAAAAGTTGCTTTTGGATACTTGGAAGATTCGATATAATTTTCATTAAAGTGCTCTTCCATCAAGGGAACTTTAAACTTGAAAGCTTTCAACAAGGCCAATGCAGCAAATTCTCCATTTGACACGTCAAGGATGGCGGAAACTGTATTATTTACGGCCGCAACGGGTTCAAAAGCGGGCACGGAAGCCTCAAATTTTATTTCCCCTGTTCGGGTCATCATCTTTTGGGATAAAATTACATTTCCCACAAAAAAACATATCATCAAGAGTGCTGCTTTTTTCATCGTTTTAGCTTATTCTTTTATAAATCCGTTAGCTACCCAAAGTTTTATCAAATCAATATCTGGCTGAGGCAATTTCCCTCCTTGAGGCATCCTTTCCCCGCAGGATTCAGATTCGATTCTACAAACTAAATTAACATTAGTACAAGCATTTTTTACCCCCTCATAGGTTTCTAAGTTAGGAAACTGATTTGCTCCATAATGGCAACTAAGACAATTATGCTCTATAATATGCTCTATGTTTGCTACGTAAGTAGGGTTTCCTGTTTGTTTACTTATCTCACTATAGGTATTTGATTCGCAGGAAACAATGAATACACCAGATAATGCTATCAAAAATATTTTTATTTTATTCATCAGAATATCTTATTAATTTTTTAAAAAACCCTGTACAAATTAAACCCAAAATAAAGGCTTCCTCCATTCCATTTTCCGGTAGCATTAGAAAACACATAAACGTCATTCATCGTCTGACAGTTTGAGAACACTAGCTGAAAAATATGTCCTCCAGTATCAATGTCCAATCCTACCGAAAGTAAATCATGATATACCGTGTTTTCCGGTGCATTTATTCGAGGGGCGTATTCTAAATTCAAACTTAATCTTTTTGTGAATTTATATCTTCCGCCAAGTCCAACTATCAATTGATCTTCCCTTTCGGTAGTTTGATCATATAGATTTTTGTGAATATAAATTGGCGCTACTTCAAGAGAAATTGCTTCTGAAAATTTTCTTGAAATTAGTAATTGGGTAGTATAGGCCAAACGATTATTAAATTCTAAATTCGGATATATATCGGTGCTTAAGTTTGAATTGATATCCATAGTATTGTATCCCACAATAGTAACGGGAAAGCCATCAGTTTCTTGATTTTTAAATCTATATTTAGTCGTTAATTCATAAATTTTATTATTGGTTTGCCTTGACGCTCCAATCGACAGCCAATTTGTTACTCCATAAATCCCCCCTAATTTGGTGTATGCATCATCCAACCCAAAAAAATTATCCAACCCCTCGGTTAAATCACCAAAACGGTGTGAAATCAACACATACCATTCGCCTTTGGAGGTTAATCTTGTCGATTGCATATTACAAATTTGTAGCCCTTTGAAAGTTGCAATTTCAACTTGTTTTTTTTTTGATTTTACGGTGTCCAATTCCTTTAATAAATCGTCTTGTGCTGACGCATGACCGATGACCGAAAGGCCAAACACCAAGGATAGAAATAATTTTACGTTCATTTAATTTAATTTTTGATTACAAAACATTGGTCCAATTTTAATTCGCCCATCAAATCATCATAACCCACAACCCGTCCCTTTACGGTTAGCGTTTGGTCTTTTTTGATTGATAAATCCGGCTTTTTAAAGCTACAAATAACAATCCCGTCCAAGATAACTTCAGTTCCATTAGAAGCAGTGATTTTTCCTTTTATCGCTACTGCTTTTTCGAGGTATTTTTTATTTGCCGTTTCGATATTTGTGGTAAATTCCGATGTAATGGACGCTGAAGTAACGGTGAAATTCGTTTTTTCGATTGTCAAATTTCTAGTGCCGCCATGCATTACATAATTATAAGCAAAAAAGCCAATCAGGCCAATTACGACTAGCGTTAAAATAATTATTTTGATTTTTTTACTCATTCCCCTTTCTTTTTTAGTTTTCTAAATTTAACATATTTTTTGTTTTAATTCGGTAAAAGAAAAAAAACAAGACCTTATTGAACTGTAAAATTGATTTTTCGGGGCCAGATTCGCCTTTAAATATACAAAAGCCCCAAATCAAAATTGATTGAGGCTTTTGTATATGGTTAATTTATTTTGGCCTTAAAATAAATGCATGTCCAACTTTTACATTTTCATCAATCTTTTAATTTGGCATCCCGTTAGCAATCCATTTATTGATCAAATCAATATTAGCCTGTGATAATTTTCCTCCTTTGGGCATCACCATTGGGTCTCCGGCCGGTTTTTCAATTCTTTCTTTTATATCCGAAGCTCTGGCACTCACTTGTTCATAAGTCTGAAGCGGATGACTGCTTTGCTCTCCACCCGGACCATGACAAGACACACAATTCCCATCAATAATTGCTTTAATATTAGCCGTATAGGTTGGATTGGTTCCTGTTCCGCCACCGCCCGGTGCTGGTGCGGGCGAATCATCACCACCTCCACTACATGACATTGTTGCTAAAACTACAACTAACGCTGAACACACTGCTTTTATTTTTTTCATAGTCAATTAATTTATTTGATTAATATAAATAGATCTCCAACCTAAAATCGAATAGTTCGGCCTCTTCCTTAATAATATATTTCCAATCAAAGGCAACTATATTTAAAACAATTGAAAGATACTCAAAAAAAATTTAACGTAAAATTATCAAATATCATTAACTAAATCACAATATTTTTAGATTATAATATAATTAATTCCGAATTTATTATAAAATCTGTTGCAGTCGCTAAAAACCATTTAAACAACTTGTGGCGATTCCTCCTCCGTCGGAAGGACAAAATGAGGAGGGGGATCTATTGTAACAAACTTAATATCGGAATTACAAATAAGATGATTCTACCTGACTCCTAAAAACAAAAAACCACCCTCATCAGGTGGTTTTTCAGTTTATAAAATTTATATAATTGACTACAAAGGAATATTCCCGTGTTTTCTATTAGGTGTTATGCTTACTTTATTTTCTAGCATGCTAAATGCTTTTATCAGTTTGCGTCTAGTGTCTTGCGGGAGAATGACCTCATCTACAAAACCACGTTGGGCAGCCGTGTACGGATTGGCAAACAAATCGGCATATTCGGCTTCTTTTTCCAAGAGTTTTGCTTCGTGGTCTTCGGCTTCGTTGATTTCTTTTTTAAAGATAATTTCAGAGGCGCCTTTGGCTCCCATTACGGCAATTTCGGCAGTTGGCCAGGCAAAATTCATATCGGCACCAATGTGCTTGGAGTTCATCACATCATAGGCACCACCATAGGCTTTTCGGGTAATAACGGTGATTCTTGGCACGGTTGCTTCGCTTAGGGCATATAGCAATTTCGCTCCATGAACAATGATTCCGTTCCACTCTTGGTCGGTTCCCGGCAAAAAGCCCGGTACATCTACCAATACCAACAACGGAATATTAAAAGCATCACAAAAACGGGTAAATCGTGCCGCCTTTTTTGAACTGTTTACATCCAAACAACCTGCCAAAAACATAGGTTGATTGGCTATAATTCCGATGCTCTTTCCTCCTAGTCGGGCAAAACCTACAAGGATATTTTCGGCATAGTTTTTATGAATTTCGTAGAATGAATCTTCGTCAATAATCCCTTTAATCACCTCATGCATATCGTAGGGTTTATTCGGATTATCTGGGATGATACTGTCTAAATTTGTTCGTATTTCATCATTCAATTCATACGGCAAATTGCGTGCTGTTTCTTTATTGCTTTGGGGTAAGTAACTCAACAATCGTTTCAAATCTTCCAGACATTCCACATCATTACCGGAAGTAATGTGAGCCACACCAGACTTTGTAGAATGTGTGCTTGCACCACCCAATTCTTCTGAAGTTACGGATTCATTGGTCACTGTTTTTACCACATTCGGACCCGTAACAAACATATAACTGGTGTCTTCGACCATTATGGTAAAATCGGTCATAGCAGGAGAATAAACGGCTCCACCAGCACAGGGTCCCATAATTGCCGAGATTTGCGGAATCACGCCACTGGCTTGTACATTTCTAAAGAAAATATCAGCATAACCGCCCAAAGAACGAACGCCTTCCTGAATACGTGCCCCACCAGAATCGTTCAGTCCAATCATAGGCGCACCCATTTTGACTGCCATATCCATGATTTTGCAAATTTTCTCGGCATGTGTTTCGGATAATGAACCTCCAAAAACCGTAAAATCTTGTGCAAAAATATAAACCAATCTTCCGTTGATGGTTCCGTATCCTGTAATGACACCATCGCCATAATACATTTCTTTTTCCATCCCAAAATCGGTAGTTCGGTGCGTCACCAACATCCCGATTTCTTCAAAAGAACCTTCATCCATCAAATAATCGAGGCGTTCCCTTGCCGTTAGTTTTTTGTTCGAATGCTGTTTTGCGATGCGCTTTTTACCACCACCCAAATGGGCTTCGGCAATTTTATCGTTTAGTGTTTTTATTTTGTCTTGCATACTATTCTTTTTTAACCGCTAATTTTTATTAACCATCTTACTTTTGGCTAAAGCCAATTTAACATCCATTCCTTATCTTCTAGCTAAAGCTAAAAACAATTTTAAAACCATTAAGAGATTAAGAAAACTAAGTTTTGCTCATTCTAAATGAAACTTAATTTCTTAATGGTTCAAATAAAATTTTCAATTTGGTAAGCGTACGATTTTTTGATCTTCAAAATATTGCTTCAATGCCATCAAAGCAGCAATTTCGGCTTCTTGTTCCATTTGAATTTTCAATATATCGGCGCTGTAATATTTTTTTACAAAGTGAGTATCAAATTTTCCGGAACGAAAAGCTTCGTGTTCAAACACAAATTTCCCGAAAGGCAAAGTTGTATGAACTCCTTCCACCTGATACCCTTCAATGGCTTTCAACATAATTTGAATCGCTTCTTCACGGGTTTCGCCATAAGTGATTAATTTGGCCAACATCGGATCATAATAAATCGGAATGTCCATGCCCTGCTCAAAGCCGTTATCCACACGAATACCTTCGCCAACTGGCAATTGATATACGTCCAAATGACCAACACTTGGCAAGAAATCATTCATAGGATCTTCGGCATACACACGCAATTCCAGCGCATGTCCTTTTATTTTCAAATCGTCTTGTTGGATGGTCAATGCTTCTCCCCTAGCGACTCTAATTTGCAGTTCGACCAAATCGGTTCCCGTAATTAATTCCGTAACGGGGTGTTCTACCTGCAAACGGGTATTCATTTCTAGGAAATAGAAATTATTGTTTTCGTCTAATAAAAATTCGACCGTTCCTGCTCCCAGATAATCACAAGATTTAGCCACTAGAACAGCAGCTTCACCCATTTTTTTACGCAATTCTGGCGTTAAAACAGCAGAAGGTGCTTCTTCAACCACCTTTTGATGGCGACGTTGGATACTGCATTCTCTTTCGAATAAATACAGGACATTTCCATGACTGTCCGCCATCACCTGAATTTCGATATGTCGCGGAGAAGCCACATATTTTTCGATAAAAACCGAACCATCACCAAAAGCCGAAATCGCTTCACTTATGGCACGATTCATTTGGGGTTCAAAATCAGCTTCACTTTCTACCACACGCATTCCTTTTCCACCACCACCGGCTGATGCTTTAATCAAAATTGGAAAACCAATGGATGTTGCGGCTAACTTTGCTTTTTCGATATCGGTAATCGCTTCGTCAATTCCTGGAACCATAGGAATATTATAGGCTTTCACGGCATCTTTGGCCGCCAGTTTACTTCCCATTATTTTAATGGCTTTCGACTTTGGACCTATAAATATAATATTATTTTTTTCGGCTTCTTCGGCGAAATCCGCATTCTCACTCAGGAAACCATATCCTGGATGAATGGCATCGACATTTAATGCTTTGGCCACTTCTATAATTTTGCTTCCCAACAAATAGGATTGACTTGAAGGGGCTTCCCCAATACAAACGGCCTCATCGGCAAATCTTACGTGGGGTGCATTCCTATCGACAGTAGAATAGACTGCCACGGTTTTAATGCCCATTTTTTGTGCAGTTTTCATCACCCTAATGGCAATTTCCCCTCTATTGGCAACTAATATTTTTTTCATATTTTAATAGATAAAAGAGGAAAGACCGCTTCGCTGCAAGAGTAAAGACAAATTATCTTTAACCCTTTTCTCTCTTCTTGCTTCTTGCTTCTTGCTTCTTGCTTCTTGTTTCTTGTTTCTTGTTTCTTGTTTCTCGTTTCTCCTATTCGAATTCAATTAATAATTGTCCCTTATCTACGGCATCTCCTATAACCACCGAAATTGATTTGATCACACCATCGCGTGGTGAAAGAAAACTATTCTCCATTTTCATGGCGCCCAAAATGATCAAGTTGTCGTTTTCCTTTACGGTTTGTCCCACTACTACACTTATTTCCAGAATTAATCCAGGCATTGGTGCTTTGATGGCATTAACCTGTTTCGTCAACCCGACTTCGAATCCCATTTCTTTGATAAGTAAATCCAGTTCGTTTGAAATAGCCACCGTATAATTATTGTTATTCACTTGAACGGTATAGCTTTTTTGATTGAAATCGGAAGTGATGATTTCAGCACTATATGGAATGTTTTGATGTAAAATATGGAGTTTTTTTTCATCCACAGCAATGGCATCGAGTTGTAAAATGCTTTTCTTATCAATATCAAATTGAAAAGTATCATTTACTTTTACTTTAAAGGCTGTACTCATAAATGTTGGTTTTAGTGCTTACAAAAATAACATTAAATCGACATTTTTATGACCTTTAGAAAGAAATCTGTAAAATAATTTTACATATCGTCAAAAAAATTATTGTTTTCACAAAACCATTACTTTAAAAAACTGGATTGTAAAACGCTTCAAACAATTATGGCTTTTACTTTAGAGAGAAAAAAATTTGTTCAGTGACAAAAAATACATTTGTTTAATTCCAGGCATTTGAATGAAGAATCGTCTTTAAAAACCTAAATGCCGATGTTTTTTTTTATTTACAAAAGAGCTTGATTTAAAAAAAGCAGAAAAACTTACGCCCCGTTTTCAATTTTTTTCCCTTTATTCAACTGAAATGCTTTTTCAATTCTATCAAATAATTTTTCTTTATCGATAGGTTTTGTAATATATCCGAAAAAACCCATCTGTTCAATTTTCTCCTTGTCATCAATTGAGGCAAACGCGGTTTGGGCTATTATGGGCAATTCGGGTCGGAAGACTTTTATTTTTTCAAATGCCTCAAAACCATCCATTACAGGCATTTTTATATCCATTAGAACTACATCTATATTTGCGTTTTTTATGCAAATAGCTACAGCCTCTTGACCGTTTATAGCTCTTATGATGGTATATTCCTTGGATTGCATCATTTTTTTCAACAAAAGAAAATTAATATTATCATCTTCAGCGATTAATACAGTCCCGCTTTCTACTTCCTCAGAAACTGCTAGATTGCAAATAGGCTGCTGATCTTTTTTATTAATACGATTAATTTTTAAAGGGATCGAAAAAGAGAAAACAGAACCTTTCCCAATATTAGACTCCAAAGTTATTGTTCCATCCAACATTTCCACATAAGCTTTAGAAATGGCCAATCCAAGGCCTAAACCTCCAGCTTTAATTGACATGTCACCATCTATCCGTTTAAATCTGTCAAAAATGTATTTATGCTTATTTTCATCAATCCCCAGACCGGAATCTTTTACCGTAAAATTTATTGTTTCATTTTCTTCGTCAATCACATATCCAAAGGCGACAAACCCTCGATCCGTGAATTTGATTGCATTAGTGGCTAAATTGACAATAATTTGCTTCAGTTTAGTCTCGTCTGTTAAAACACTGTAGTTTTCAGTTTTATGATTTTTGATGATATGAAAATCTATATCCTGTGATTGGGGAATCGTAATTTTTAGGGTTTCATATAATTCACTAATACATGATTCCAGATTCACACTGGAGTATTTTGGTGTTATTTGATTCGCATCAATCTTGGACATTTCAATCAGGTCGTCAATAATTGAAACCAGGTTACTTCCGCTTTTTCTGATTACACTCAAATATTCCGAACGTTCTTTGTCTTTTAAATTTTTTTCATCAAGCAAATCAGAAAACCCCAAAATCGCATTCATTGGAGTTCTAATTTCATGGGACAGATTGGTTAAAAAAGATGTTTTTAGCTGATCACTTTCTTCCGCTTTCTCCTTTGCTTTTTCTAATTGTTCCCTTTGGTTGCAATTTTCTTCAAAAAGATCCCCAATATGTTTAAACTCGCCAGAAGTGGCTTGCAACTCTTTTATGGTAGCCTTATTTCCCGTTTCTAGAATTTTTATAATTAAATCCAAAGGATGATTTACTAACCGTCTTGAATATAGCAACATGATGATCAGATTAACAAAAAAAGCAATAATGATAAGATATAAAAGGTTCATTGTTTTTTCAAAATAAACATCAAAGTTTCTCTTGAAAAGCAATTTTGTCACATCCTTATTTTTGCAATCTTTCAGTTCAATTGTTGCTAAAACTTTATGCTTATCGATTGCTGTTTCTTTGTTTGCAGTAACAAAGCTTATTTCCGAATGCGTTACTTTTTCTAAATTCTTCAAAAAAGGTGCATCCAAAACCCTTACCACGAAAAAATAACCGAATGGCTTCGTCTTTTTCTTAAAGGGATCGTTTGAAGGATGAATTGATGCTCCAAAGACTTCAATTATGCCTTCGGGTATTTTCATATAAAACCTTTCATACCCTAATTTATCCAATCTGTCCATGGCTTGCTTGGGAATGAAGACAGCCTTTATCTTGGGGGTTGCCGAACGGATTATAAATTTTTTGTCAATGCCATAAACACCAAAATAGTCTGCCTTATATATTCCTAGTTCGTTTGTAATTGTTTCATCAAACCAATGGAAATCCTTAGTACTAATGAAGTCCACAAACTCATCCCAATTGGTATCATTATTAATCGCCACCGAAATTGGCTTAGAATCCAGCAGTAACAATTCTTTGACTTCATCCTTAAAGTGTTTGCTGGAATTGGCATAAACCTGTTTTTCGACTTGGGCGGTATAACCATAAAGTGCCAAATAGAGCAGCGTAAAAAAAACACTTGACGAAATAATCATCAATACTATTTTGGGATAGGTTTTTTTTAGCTTCATTCTATTTCTAAATTCAATTTTTAAATATATAAAAACCTAATTTAAAATAAATATTTACAAAAACAATTAGCCCTAAAAACATTGGACGCCAATATGCCTCAAGTTGTCTTTTTTAGACAATCTAAAGAATTAATTTTAAACACAATAAC
>Ga0184629_10000053_pt1 | contig 41916 bp, 42 predicted proteins | sample PLM4_32_b1_FD_133158 | JGI IMG/M metagenome (GOLD analysis project Ga0184629, IMG submission 133158) | Groundwater sediment microbial communities from an aquifer in East River, Colorado, USA - PLM4_32_b1 | ecosystem: Environmental > Terrestrial > Soil > Riparian zone | place: USA: East River...
TAGTGATTGATGGCTTTTCAAAACTTCTTCTACACAGCGAAGTTTAAATTCATAATTGTACTTGATTTTTCTTTCCATAAAAATACCCCCAAATAGTGTCTAACTTTTTGGGGGCAGTGCATTTAGGCCTATCAGCCCAATAATCTCCATTTTATTAGAGAGATCTTTTATTTGCTTTAAATAGTCTCCAAAAACTTTATCTTAAGTAATCATTTTAGAAACTACAGTTCCACCAATAGTGAAAAGACGAATTTTCTTCGAAAGACTTTGGATTTTTATATGCAGCTGGTTTGTTTCTTTTTTTGGAATTGTCGGCATTTTCAAATCCATCGAAAAAAAATAATATCTTAAGTACTGCTAGACTTTTCTTAATCATCGGTATCGTAATTTAGTTTTTCAAAAGTAATTTTAAAAAAACCAAACAACATTAACTAACTATTACCTTATCATTATTATAAAAATTCGGTTATAAGAAAAACTGAAGTAAAAAAAAATGTAGCTGACTAAACTATTTTAAAATTAAATCGATTGACTATATTTGTGCCTCTTACAATTTGAACTAAATTATGACTGCATCATCAAGAAGATTCCCCGCAGAATGGGAAAAGCAACAAGGTATTTTATTGTGTTTTCCTCATAACGGCAAAGATTGGCCAGGGAAATACGAAGCCATACAATGGGCTTTTGTCGAATTTATAAAAAAGGTGGCTACTTTCGAACAAGTATTCTTGGTCGTTGCCGATGAAAATCAAAAAAAGAAAGTTGCTGAAATGCTTGAACAGGCGCACGTTCATTTTGAAAATATTTCTTTTATCATTCATAAAACCAATCGTAGTTGGATGCGCGATTCGGGACCAATTATCGTCAAAAATGGTTCGGAAAGAGAAGCTTTGAATTTCAACTTTAATGGTTGGGCAAAATACAAAAACATCAATTTAGACAAACACATCCCTGCTAAAGTAGGTGAATCTCTAAATATTCCTGTCACTCAAGTGATGTACAAAGGAAAACCGGTAATTGTTGAAGGCGGAGCCATCGATACGAATGGAAAAGGAACATTATTAACTTCCGAAGAATGCTTAATGCATCCCGATATTCAGGTTCGGAATCCTAATTTCGCCAAAGAAGATTACGAAGCCGTTTTCAAAGAATATTTAGGTGTTACAAATGTGATTTGGCTAGGAGATGGAATTGAAGGCGATGATACTCACGGGCACATCGATGATTTATGCCGATTCGTAAACGAGGACACCATTATAACCATAGTGGAATTAGATCCAAATGACAACAACTATAAGCCATTACAGGATAATTTAAAACGCTTGCAAAATGCCAAATTAGAAAATGGAAAATCACCAATTATAGTGGCGCTACCGATGCCAAAACGCATTGATTTTGAAGGATTGCGTTTACCAGCGAGTTATGCGAATTTCTTGATTTTGAATAACTGTGTTTTGGTTCCAACGTTTAATGACGCTAATGATAGAAATGCTTTAAATATTTTGGCAGCATGTTTTCCAGATCGAGAAATCATCGGGATTAATGCCATTGACTTAATTTGGGGATTTGGAACCTTGCATTGCTTGAGTCAACAAATTCCTGAGTAACTTTTTTTTGCAATCTAAGAAATGTAAGCCCATTTAAGTTGGACTTTTGATCTCATAAAAAGCATTACACTTTTAGAATTTTAAATTAAAACCCATAAAAAAAAAGACTTGCAGAAACAATTTCTGCAAGTCTTTTTTTATACCCAAAAAGATATTAATCTCTTGTGAAAGGAATTTTTTGGTTTTCATCAAGAATCATATCAAATCCAGTTTTGGCTTCGTTAAATTGAAACTTAACCCCTGCCTCTTCAGATTCAAAAGTGTCATTGCCTATAGGCGTTAATGAAAACTTAGGATAATCGGTAATTTCTGCAAAAAGAACATTGTTTTTTTCCGTGATTTCAATCTTTCGTGGCGATCCCTTTGTAGAAAATTTACCAAGATAACCATCCAAAATCAAATCTTTTTCAACTATACCTTTATCCGATTTCCAAGTATTGTTGCTTTCATTGCAATCTGGGAATACATGATCTGGATCAATTACAACGCTTACGATTTCTTCTGTAGTATTGACTTTGAAAGACCAATCCACATTTCTTTGCCAAATTTCCACCGGTAATTTTACGCGCGTCACTTTTCCGCTTTTGGTTTTTACGTCTAAAATTATTGGCATTGCCATTTTTTCAAAGTTTTCGATGGTTATTACCGAACCTTTTGCTGGGTCATTTTTTACATATTTCACGGAACTAACCCCTTGATCCAGACGCCAGTTATAAACAAACCAACCTCTCCAAAACCAACTTAAGTCTTCCCCAACCACATTTTCCATTGTTCTAAAAAAGTCATCCGGAGCCGGGTGTTTAAAAGCCCAACGCTCTACATAGGTTCTAAAAGCCATGTCAAAACGCTCCGGTCCTAACACTTGCTCCCTTAAAATGATTAATCCAGAACTTGGTTTAAAATAACACAAAAGACCAATATTGGCTTCTTTCATATTATCAGGAGAACTCATTATCGTTTCCGTTTTTGGATTGGTAAAGTATTCTGCATTTCTATGAAGATCCGTTACTTTACTTTTATATTCTCCATTATTAAAATCAACCGAACTTACTGAATTTATAAAAGTATTGAACCCTTCATCCATCCAACCGAATAAACGTTCATTTGAACCTACAATCATAGGAAACCAACCATGACCAAACTCATGATCTGTAACACCCCATAAATCTTCTCCTTTCGATTCCCATCCACAAAAAACGATTCCTGGATATTCCATTCCGCCTTCATTTCCGGCAACATTGGTAGCCACTGGATAAGGATATTCAAACCATCTTTTGGAATAATTCTCAATCGAAGTTTTGGTATATTCTGTAGCGCGTCCCCAAGCTTCTTTTCCTGCACTTTCTACTGGATAAGCCGATAATGCCAATGATTTTTTACCGCTTGGCAGATTAATCCTGGCTCCATCAAGAATAAATGCTGGAGATGATGCCCAAGAAAGATCACGAGCATTCTTGATTTTAAAATGCCATGTTTTTTCAGAAGTAGTTCCTGCTTTCGAAGCATTTGCCGCAACTTCCTCGGCAGTACGAATCATAACCGTTTTTTCGCTATGTGCAGCTTGTACAATACGTTTTTGTTCAACAGCCGAATAAACTGAATTTGAATTTAATAATTCACCTGAACAAACCACAATATGATTGGAAGGCGCCGTGATGTTTACGTCAAAATCTCCATATTCTAAATAAAACTCGGAAGCTCCCAAATACGGATTAGTATTCCAACCTCTTAAATCATCGTATACACACATACGCGGGTACCACTGAGCTATGGTGAAAATTTTACCATTTTTGGTATCCAAAACTCCCATTCTATCCGATCCTTGTTTTGGTGAAATGAAGGAGAAATCGATTTTAATTTTTACAATTCCACCTTTTGCATTCAAAACTTCAGGAAGGAAAACTTGCATTCTGGTGTCGGTAATTATGTATTTGGCATCAGCCTCAACTGATTTCCCTTTAACCGTAGAAACTATTTTTACCGATTTTATTTTATGACCTCCGTCAAAAATTTCTCCTTGCGCTCCGTTACGGCTTCCAGTTAATGGAACAACTGCGTTTCCTCGAGAATCTGATTTGAATAAATTCTGATCCAAATTCATCCAAACAAAATCCATTTTATCAGTACTATTATTGGTGTACGTGACAATATCTGTTCCGATTATTTCATTGTTTTTTTCGTTCAATTTTGCCGTCAATTGATAATCGGCTCTGTTTTGCCAATATTCATAACCAGGTTGACCACTAGCAGAACGAGTATTTGTACCATTATTTACATAAAAAAATGGTGCAAAAGCATCGTGATAATCATATTTTGAAATTGGGTGGACACTTGCTGTGGTTGATACTTCCTGAGCCCAACCTGTAGTAATTCCTAATAGGAAAGCCAACTGAAGAACGGCTTTGAAATAGTTATTTTTCATTTTTTTTCATTTTTCTACAGCAAATAAATAAAAAAAATATGAAAATTAAAGAAATTCACACAAATATTATGCAAATCATGTTTTCTAAGTAAGTATAAAAAATGTATGCCTAAAAAGGTTTTTCTTTTATAAAATCAAAAAAAAAGCCTTCCCTCAAATTAATCTGCACTTATTTATTTTAAACTATTTTATAAATTCTCTTAATTGGGATTTCAACTCCTTTTTTTAAAACAACAGTAGTATTCGTCACTGCCCAAACTGTAGTTTCAACCACTTTCTTAGATTCATTGTCTTCAAAGTAAATTTTCATTTTTGAATGCTCCAGATTACCAAGAGACTGAGCACGAATTAAATCACTATTTCGAAGATACTTATCTTTTCCTTCCACTAGAACATCAGAATCGGGGAATTTCAAAAACGGAATACTTTCTTTTTCTATACTCTCGAAAATTTCGTTCATAATAGTATGTTTTAATAATATAAATTAGGGATAGTGAAAATAATGAAATATTTTTACAAAACAAAGCGAAACAATCAAATACATTTTATGTTGACTACAACCATTAAAAATTCAGACTTAACAGCAGTTATAAAAAATACAGGAGCCGAATTATGTTCCTTAAAAGACAGTTCTAACAAAGAATATATTTGGGATGGAAATTCAACTTTTTGGGGGAAGCATTCTCCTGTTTTATTCCCCATTGTAGGAACCCTAAAAAACAATTCCTTCTTGTATAATGGCATCAAACATCAATTGTCCAGACACGGTTTTGCTCGAGAAATGGACTTTGAATTAATCGACAAACAAGAGAATAGCGTTATTTTTTCTTTAAAATCCTCGGATGAAACTTTAAAAAAATATCCGTTTGAATTTGAATTACAATTGATCTACACTTTAGAAAATAAAAGTCTAAAGATCGAATACAAAGTCATCAACAACGGCAAATCACAAATGCCTTTTTCAATTGGGGCGCATCCAGCATTTGCTTTACCGGGAAATTTTGAAAATTACAGTCTTGAATTTCAAAAAGAAGAACCATTAGAATACTATCTTTTGGAGGATGGTTTAATTTCTAATTCTACGGACAAAATAGAATTGGATAAAAAGCAATTGTCATTAAATTATAAATTATTCGAAAACGATGCTTTGGTTTTTAAAACGATTAACTCAAAATCTTTGACGATTTTAGAAAACTCAAATCCATTATTAAAAGTGAATTTCGAAGGTTTCCCTAATTTAGGAATTTGGACTTCCAAAAACGCTCCTTTTATATGTATTGAACCTTGGTTTGGTTATTCCGATACAACCGAAAATTTCGGAAACCTTTTTGAAAAAGAAGGGATACAGATTCTCGATGAAAATGCAACTTTTTATTCCGATTTTAGTATAGAAATCTTATAACCAACGAAAGCAGTTTTTTTTAGGGGGGATGAAACTATTATAACCGAAGTTCGTAAATAAATCAAACTATGCGCAACTTACCGTTTTTATTATTCTTTATCTTCTTATTATCGGGTTGTTCCGGTTATAGAATAGTTCCCGATTATGTATTTAATTCTTTAGATAAAAAAGCATTATATATCAAATCATACGACGAAACATTAAAATTATGGGGTGTTCCTTTTGAAGAAACGGATGTAACGACAAATTATGGGATTGCACACATCATCATCAGCGGCCCTAAAACAGGTGATCCTTTGGTTTTATTCCATGGTACGGATGCCAGTTCCACCATGTGGTATCCTAATGTAAAAGAATTTAGTAAAGAATATAGAGTTTACGCAATTGACTTCCCATTGGAAGCGGGAAAGTCATTATCAAACTGTATAAAGTTAACCAATAAACAAACCGCAGTATTTTATAATACTATTTTTAAGCACTTTCAGATGAAAAATATTAATTTATTAGGAGTGTCAAGAGGTGGTTGGATGGTAACCTATCTCGCCTTACAGCCAAATACCGTTATTAAAAAAATAGTTTTATTGAGTCCCGCGCAAACTTTTGGAGCAGTCGAAAACTTAGGAAAGGTCCTCTCTGCAGTAAATCTTAAAATGTTTCCAAGCCCAAAAAGTACGAATAAATTTTTTGCCGCCTTTTCATACCATCCGGATAAAATTAGCAGTGTTTTTAAAGAACAACTTTATTTTGCTTACAAATATGGGAACAGTAAACCCCGATTATTAAACATGCTGCCGTTTTCCAAAAAAGAATTAAAGTCACTGAAAATCCCAGTACTGGTCTTGATTGGCGACCATGATATTGTGAATAACGAAAAAATATTCGTCAGGGCACATAAATTCATCCCGAATGTAGAAACTGCCGTTATCAAAGACTCCGGACATTTTATATCCATTGATCAATCAGAAATTACAAATAAAAAAATTGTCGAATTTTTAAATAAAAGCGAATAATGTTAGAAATAAACTTTACCCCATTCCCAAATCTCGAAACTGAACGTTTGTCGTTAAGACAAGTAAAAGCAACTGATGCCGAGCAAATTTTGGTGTTGCGTTCGAATGATGAAGTCATGAAATACATTCCGAGACCTTACCTAAAAAGCAAGGAAGATGCATTGGAACTTATCGCAATGTTTGATGACAAAATAGAAAATGGGATTGGCATCAACTGGGGTATTTACTTTCTAGACAAACCCCAAAAACTTTTGGGAATCATTGGTTATTATCGAATGAACCCAGAGCATTATAGAGCCGAAGTGGGCTATATGCTGTTTCCGGAATACAATGGAAAAGGAATCGTATCGGAAGCATTACAAAAGGTGGTGGAATATGGATTTAAAAACATGAAACTGCATTCGATAGAAGCTATTTTGGATCCAGAAAACAAAGGCTCGGAAAAGGTTTTATTGAAAAACGGCTTTGTAAAAGAAGCGCACATACTAGAAAGCGAATACTATGAAGGCAAGTTTCTGGATAAAATGATTTATTCGCTTTTGAATAGATGATCATTAATTTCAATTATTTAAAAATGAAAATCAAAAAAGCAAGTATAAATGACAATGAAATTTTGACAGAAATAACAAAAAGGTCAAAAGCATATTGGGGATATTCCGAAGAACAAATTTTAAAGTGGGATAATAATTTAACCATTTCCAAAGATTATATTGAAAATAATCCTGTTTATAAATTAGAGAATGAGGACAAAATAATCGGCTATTATTCTTACATAATAAAAGAAGAAAAGAATGTAATACTTGACAACTTATTTGTTTTACCTGAATATATTGGAAAAGGATTTGGGAAATATTTAATGACCGATTTTTTAAATCGAATGAGAAACGACAAGTTTGAAAAAATAACACTCGATTCTGAACCAAATGCTGAAAATTTTTATCTAAAAATTGGATTCAAAAAAATTGGAGAGTTCGAAACTTCAATAAAAAACAGGTTTATGCCAATTATGGAAATGAGTCTTTAAAATAACAACAAAAAACCACAGTCAAAATGGATTTAGACAATCAAAAAGAATATTGGGACGAAGTGGCAGAAATCAAAACATTTACACATCCAATAGATTTAGAATTAATAGATCTTTTTTTGAACAAACAAAGCATAATTGTTGACTTTGGATGTGGTTATGGAAGAATTGTAAAGCAATTAACTGATTTAGGTTATGAAAATGTTACTGGATTTGACACTTCCAAAGAATTAATTGCGAGAGGTATATCCGAAAATAATTTGAACCTTTTCCATATTGAAAACCCAACTGATCTGAAACTTGAAGATAATTCCGTCGACTTCATTATTCTTTTTGCTGTTTTGACATGTATACCGTCTAATGCAGGACAAAATAGTATCATAAATTTATTGTTGTCTAAACTCAAAAAAGGCGGAATACTATATCTAAGCGATTACTATTTACAGGAAAAATCAGTTGAAGTTGGACGATATGAATATTTAAATGGAGACAAAAACAATTTTGGGGTTTTCACACTTCCGGAAGGAGCCACTTTTCGTCATCATACAAAAGAATGGATAAAAACATTGACTGCAGCTTTTGAAATTTTAATAGAAAATCCCCTAATTGTAACCACCATGAATGGAAACGTTGCGAATGGATTTCAAATAATAGCTAAAAAATAACCGGTCATTTTATGAAAACGAATGCCCTAGCCCAGATGGAAACGGCATCCTTATTGTTTTTTCTTTAAAAACAATAAGATATAATGGACAGCTGGATTAAGCTCCTTCCCCCCGCTACACTCCTGATGACATCTTATTTTGAATTTTTCTGAATCGTTTTTACATACAATTCTTCTACTTGTTTTCTGGCCCAATCTGTTTTTCGTAAAAAGGTCAGACTTGATTTTATACTCGGATTATCATTAAAACACTTAATTTTAATCAATTCTCCCAGCGTATCAAACCCGTAATGTTCGACTAATGTTTCGAGGATTTTTTGAAGTGTAATTCCGTGAAGCGGATCTTTTGATTGTTGCTTTTCCATGGTGCAAATTTATAGCATTTTCTCAAAAACAATTGGTCTTTCATTAATTTGTTCCTAAATTTGCGGTACTATGCTAAAAACTGTCAACATACTCAATAAAAGAGCCCGATTTGATTACGAAATAATTGAAACCTTTACTGCTGGTATTGTTTTGGCCGGAACCGAAATTAAATCTATTCGATTAGGAAAGGCAAACATTACCGAGAGTTTTTGTGAATTTAGTGGTACTGAACTTTTTGCGATCAATACCTATATAGAAGAATATACTTTTGGAAATCAATTTAACCATAAAGCAAGGAGCGAGCGTAAATTGCTTTTGACTAAAAGAGAATTGAAGGGATTATTAAGAAGTGTTCAAGCCAAGGGACTGACCATCATTCCGTTAAAATTATTTACCAACGAAAAGGGAATGGCTAAACTACAAATTGGGCTTTGCAAAGGTAAAAAGACCTACGACAAAAGAGAATCTCTTAAAGAACAAGATACAAAAAGGGATCTTGACCGAATAAAAAAGGCTTTTTAGTACAAATTTGATTAAAATTTAATCTAATAGTTCAGAGGATTTGTAAAATTATAATTACTTTTACTACATTAACTCTAAAACTAAAAATTATGAAAAACCTTTTTATCGCATTTGTCTGTATATGTCTTACAAGCTGTGGAAGTAACACCTCAATTGTTTCTAGTTGGAGAGATCCAAATGCTTCTTTAGCAAAAGAAAATTTCAAAAAAGTATTAGTTGTGGCCCTGGTTAAAGATGAAACGAATAGAAGAGTTGCTGAAAACAGAATTGCATCGGCTAATCCTTCAATCATGTTTCCTTCTTATAATTATTTAAATCAACAAAATTTAAACCTTACGCAAGAGCAAAAATTAAGTGCTATACAATCTGAAGGATTTGACGGTGTGATTACCATCCGACTTATGAGAGCGGATAAAGAAACGCAATACGTTCCTGGAACATCAAATTATTATGGTGGTATGGGATATCCTGGAATGGGATATGGTTATGCTGGCGGATATGGAATGGGATATGGTGCTGGATTTGGTGGTTGGTATGGAGCTTATGCACCCGCTTACTATAGCCCTGGATATTACGAAGAAAACACCTATTACTATGTTGAAACAAACATTTTTGACTTAAAAAACAACAAACTGGTTTGGAGCGCTACAACAAAATCTTTGGATGTAGCTGACACCAACACTACTATTGACGAAATTTTACAAGCTTGTGTAAATGAAATGAGAAAAGACGGTTATATGGCTCCAAAGGCGAAATAATATTTGATCTTCTTTTATTAAAGAGATTGTTTATCTAAAAAAGCAACACTAAAATATTTTAGTGTTGCTTTTTTTTTTAGGGAAGATGTAAATCTATCGGATTAAGTATTCATTAATTTGAGGATATTTAAAGAAAAGCAGATATATACAAAAAATGAGTTCAATTTTTTATAAAAATTAAACCCATTTTTTTGTAAACGTAAATTAAAAAGTAAAGTTGTTTATCTTCCGAAAAATCTACTAAAAAAACCTTTATTTTCTTCTTCCTCTGCCATTTCTTGTACACCTGCTTGTTGTGGTGCATTTTGTAATTGTTCCAGTTTTTCGTTATCCACCATTAATTTTGTAATTAAATCAACATAACTAAGTCCTTGTTCTTCTAAAAAACCAATCAAATATTTTTCGCTGGCACTGATACCACTAACTTGTTCAATCTGCAAAAGTTTTTTATATAAAGGCTCAATATGCTTGGTAATTACATCTTGAGGTACCGCTTTTCTTCTTGCTATATAATTAACGATGTTGCCATTCTCGTCTCTGGAGTATTCAAAATTGGTAATTACCCAATAATACCTTCCAGATTTAGCCAGATTTTTAACAATCCCATGGAATTGATTTCCTTTTTGAATGTTTTCCCAAAGAACTTTAAACACAATCTTTGGCATATCTGGATGTCTAACAATATTATGGGGTTGAGACATTAACTCATAATCCTCGTAACCACAGACATCAACAAAAACTTCATTTGCATACTCAATCGTGCCATACAAATCCGTTTTACTCATAATGGTCTGCGTTTTATCCCATGATACCTCTTTATCAATTGGAATTGGTCTCTTGATAATTTCTTTTTCTACATTCATACTTTTTTTATTTATTAAACAAATTCAGCACATTCCGAATATTTTAACTATTCGATGCTTATTAAAGCAAAATTAACACTACTGGTTTATTAAAAATATGATAATAATCAGTTTTGGAATTTTATCATAAAGTTGAATATCTGTTTTTATCTAAATCTAAAAAAAAGTCCACAATTTAAAATATTTTGGCATAAAAAATCAAAAAATGATATAAAAAAAAACACTTTCTAGACACCTATAGAAAACAAAAAACCCATTCAAATAATGAATGGGTTTTATGGGACTAAACTGTACTGGATTAATTCTTATCCTCCAATAAAGGAACAAATCGAAATTCTCCAAACTCATGTTTCTCAAATTGCGTTTCATTTTTACGAATTAATAAAGTCATAATCTGAACGTCTTCGCCAAGTGGAATAACAAGTCTTCCTCCTATTTTGAGTTGTGCCATTAGGGGCTGTGGAATCAAAGGCGCACCTGCCGTAACTATTATACTATCAAATGGAGCATGATTCGGCAATCCCTTGTACCCATCCCCAAAAGAAAGATGTTTAGGACGAATTCCAAGCTTAGGCAATAATGCCGACGTTTGTTTGAACAATTCATTTTGTCGCTCTACGCTATAAACTTTGGCTCCCATTAAACACAAAACGGCTGTTTGATAACCCGAACCTGTGCCAATTTCTAAAACTTTATGATCTTTACTAATTTCTAACAACTGAGATTGAAAAGCTACAGTATAAGGTTGCGAAATAGTTTGACCTGCTGCTATAGGAAATGCCTTATCTTGGTAAGCGTAATCCGCAAAACTTGAATTTAAAAACAAATGGCGCGGAATCTTTTTTATGGCATCCAAAACTGTTGCATCAGTAATTCCTTTTTGTTGTAAGACACTTACTAACTGATTACGAAGTCCTTGATGCTTGGCGGTATCTTTCAAAATTTATTATTTTATATCGGCAAAAATAGAAAACTAATTCAATAAAAAAGGAGGATTATTATTTTTTAAAATAACTTAATAAATGTTCCTAATCAACAATAATTTAATCATTTAATTACTATTTTTGTGGAAATATCATTATTATGCTGAAAATTGGAGTATTAGGTGCTGGACATCTCGGTAAAATACATTTGCGTTTATTACAACAATCTGAAAAGTATGAATTAGTTGGTTTTTATGATGAAAATCAAGAAAACGGAGCAAAAATAGCCAAAGAGTTTGGCTACAAACAGTTCTCAACAATAGCTACTTTAATCCATGCGGTTGACGTAATTGACATTGTCACTCCAACACTTTCCCATCATAAATGTGCCAAAGTAGCCATCAAATCAGGGAAACATGTTTTTATCGAAAAACCCATTTCGAATACGGTTGCAGAAGCCGAAGAAATCATCGCTTTAGCTGCAGCATACAATGTGAAAGGTCAAGTGGGTCATGTCGAAAGATTTAATCCCGCCTTCATTGCAACGAAAAACATGATTGAAAATCCCATGTTTATTGAAACACATCGTTTGGCCGAATTTAATCCTCGTGGTACTGATGTTCCAGTAGTTTTGGACTTAATGATTCATGATATTGACGCTATTTTAAGTGTTGTACATTCGAAAGTAAAAAATATTAATGCAAGCGGAGTTTCTGTGATAAGTGAAACACCTGATATCGCCAATGCTAGAATCGAATTCGAAAATGGTTGTGTGGCAAACTTAACAGCAAGCAGAATATCTTTGAAAAACATGCGTAAATCTCGTTTTTTTCAAAAAGATGCGTACATCTCCGTTGACTTTCTTGAAAAAAGATGTGAAGTTGTCAAAATGAAAGATGCTCCAGAAGTACCCGGTGATTTTGATATGATTTTACAAAATGCCGAAGGAGTAAAAAAACAAATTTACTTCTCAAATCCAGATGTAGAACCAAATAATGCTATTCTGGACGAATTGGAATCGTTTGCCGATGCCATTGTTAATGATACAACTCCAGTGGTTACGTTGGAACAAGCAACTGATGCTTTAAGAGTGGCGTATCAAATTATCGATTGTTTTAAAAAATAATAACTCCATAAATCACATTAAAGTTTAAGATTTAAAGTCAATCATTTGGTCTTTAAATTTTAAACTTTTTTAACTTTTAAAAAATAAAAAAAATGAAAATTATAGCTGTAATCGGAGCTGGAACAATGGGTAATGGAATTGCTCATACTTTTGCACAAAGTGGTTTTACCGTAAAATTAATAGATGTTTCCGAAAAATCATTGGACAAAGGGATGGCAACTATTGCTGCCAATTTAGACCGCATGGTTTCTAAAGGGAGCATAACCGAAGAAGACAAAGCAAAAACAATAACAAATATTATTACCTATACAGACATTAAAGATGGTGTTGCAGGAGTTGATTTAGTAGTTGAAGCCGCTACCGAAAACGTTGAATTAAAACTTAACATTTTCAGACAGCTAAACGACGCTTGTTCGCATAATACTATTTTGGCAACAAACACTTCTTCTATTTCAATTACACAAATTGGAGCTGTTGTATCGCATCCAGAGCGTGTAATTGGTATGCATTTTATGAATCCTGTGCCCATCATGAAATTGGTAGAAATCATTCGTGGCTACAATACCAGTGACGAGGTGACAAAAATCATTATGGATTTGTCCGAAAAACTAGGAAAAACACCTGTCGAAGTAAACGATTATCCTGGTTTTGTGGCCAATAGAATTTTGATGCCAATGATCAATGAAGCCATTGAAACTTTATATAACAAAGTAGCCGGTGTTTATGAGATAGACACTGTAATGAAATTAGGAATGGGACACCCGATGGGACCTTTGCAACTAGCCGATTTTATTGGGCTTGATGTATGTTTAGCTATCTTAAATGTAATGTATGATGGTTTCAAAAACCCAAAATATGCGCCTTGCCCCCTATTGGTCAATATGGTAAGAGCAGGAAAACTGGGAGTGAAATCCGGTGAAGGTTTTTATGATTATAGTGAAAGTAAAAAGGCGGAGAAAATTTCTAAACAATTTATCTAAAAGTCATAGTTTCCAGTCACAGTTTTTTAGATCTAAAAATTAACTAAAAACTGTGGCTGCAACTAAAAGCTAAAAAAATGGCAAAAATAGTTCCTTTTAAAGCAGTTCGACCCACACGAGACAAGGTATGTCTTGTAACGTGTCGTTCCTATGAAGAATACTTAAATGCCGAGTTAGCTGCCCAATTGGATTTTAATCCATTATCTTTTTTGCATATTTTAAAACCAGCCTATTCCAATCAGGAAACGGTTTCATATGAGAAACGGTTCAAACAAGTATCTCAAAAGTATCAGGAATTCAAAAAAGAATTTATTTTAGTTAAAGATAAAAAACCTGCTATCTATATTCATAAAATCAGAACTAAAACACATTCTTTTACAGGCATTATAGTAGCTACCAGCATAGACGATTACCGAAATAATATCATCAAAAAACACGAAGGCATTATTGCTTTTAGAGCACAATTGCTAAAAGAATACATGAAATATTCGGAGTTTAATACGGAACCCGTTTTAATGACCTATCCCGATAACAAAACGATTGAAAATTGGATTTTTAATTGCACCCAAAAACTGGCCGATTTTGAATTTTCGACTACCAAAAAAGAAATACATTATTTGTGGAAAATTGATGATGAACTAGAAATTAATTGGATTCAAGGAATTTTCGAAAAGACAAAAAAATTATACATCGCAGACGGGCACCATAGATCAGAAGCATCCAAATTATTATCGGAAGAAAATGAAGATCCGGAAAACACAACAAAAGACTATCTTTTAAGTTACTTGATTTCTGAAAATAATATCAAAATATACGAATTCAACAGACTAATAAAAGATTTAAATGGTCTGTCTAAAGAAGATTTTATTCAGAAATTAAACGCCTTTTTTATTGTCGAAAATAAAAACCAACAACCTTTTCAGCCCATGGAAAAACACCAATTCGGAATGTATCTTCACCGAGAATTTTATAGTTTACTTTTGAGACCAGAGCATTGTTTTTTTGAAACAGTTTTAGATAGTATAGATACTCAAATTCTCTACAAAAATATACTTTTACCAATACTTGGCATCCAAGATTTGCGTAATGATGAACGAATTGAATACATCTCCGGTAAACACTCCATAGCAGAAGTAAAACAAAAAATAGATGAAGGGGAATTTGAAATTGGATTTATCATGTTTCCTTCAAATATCAATGAAATAAAAGACTTGGCAGATGCAAATTTAATTATGCCCCCAAAAAGTACGTATATAGAACCTAAGTTCCGAAGCGGATTAGTGATTTATGAATTTTAAAATCAGATTACACATTAAAAGATTTAGAAAATGTCAATAGCTATCAATTTACAAAATATAAAATCGACTCTTCCGGAGCATGTCACTTTGGTAGCAGTTTCAAAAACAAAACCCATTCCAGATTTGATGGAAGCTTACAATGCAGGTCAACGTATTTTTGGCGAAAACAAAATCCAAGAAATGGTCGACAAATGGGAACAAATGCCCAAAGATATTGAGTGGCACATGATTGGTCACGTACAAACCAATAAAGTCAAATTTATGGCACCATTCGTGAGCTTGATTCACGGTGTCGACAGCTTGAAACTATTAGAAGAAATCAACAAGCAAGCCTTAAAAAGCGGTAGAATTATAGATTGTTTACTTCAAATGTACATTGCGGAAGAGGAATCCAAATTCGGACTTGATGAAGAAGAACTTGCTACACTCCTATCCTCAGATTCTTTTCTAAAAATGAAAAACATTCGAATTGTAGGCTTAATGGGAATGGCAACTTTTACGGAGAATCAAAACCAAATCAAGAAAGAATTCACCCATTTGAAAACCATTTTTGATGGATTAAACGACACAAACGCCCAAGGTAAAGATGCACTGCAGTGCATCTCTACGTTATCCATGGGAATGTCTGGCGATTATCAATTGGCAATTGCATGTGGAAGTACAATGGTTCGGATTGGAAGTAGTATCTTTGGAGGACGATAATTCGACATTTGATTGAAGAATGTCAATTTTCACCCCAGATTTAAAACTGAATACTAAAAAACTGTAAACTGAATACTGATTTTGTACGCAATACTTGACATAGAAACCACAGGAGGACAATTCAACGAGGAGGGAATTACAGAGATTGCCATTTATAAATTTGATGGACACGAAATTGTTGATCAATTTATTAGTTTAATCAATCCAGAAATCCCCATTCAACCTTTTGTTGTCAAACTCACTGGGATAAATAATGAAATGCTTCGTGGCGCTCCAAAGTTTTTTGAAGTTGCCAAACGCATTATTGAAATGACCACAGATTGCGTTCTTGTTGCCCATAATGCTTCTTTCGATTATAGAATACTCCGCACAGAATATCGTCGTTTGGGTTATGATTTTAATGTAAAAACCCTTTGCACAGTTGAGCTTTCACAAAGATTAATGCCGGAACAACCCTCCCATAGTTTAGGTAAACTAGTGCGTGCGCTAGGTATTCCTATGGCCGACAGACATCGTGCCAGTGGAGACGCCATGGCAACGGTTAAACTCTTCAAGATGCTTTTAGACAAAGACCTCGAAAAAACAATTGTAAAAGAGCTCATCAAGTTTGAAGTCATTAAAGGAGTTTCTCCTAAGCTTTTAGACATCATAGAAAAACTTCCTTCGAGAACCGGAATTTATTATATTCATCGAGAAGACGGTAAAATTATCTTTATAGGACAAAGCAAAAACATCAAAAAAAGGGTGAATCAGCATTTTACGGGAATTACCAAAAGTGCCAAGAAAATCCAAACCGAAGTGTTTACGGTAACTTATGAAGAAACAGGCAGCGAATTAATTGCTTTTTTAAAAGAATCTGAAGAAATAAAGAAAAACAGGCCCATTTACAACCGAATGGCTCGCAAAAACAATTTTTCTTGGGCTATTTATGCCGAAAAAGATGAGAATGGTTACTTAAATTTAAAACTTCAAAAAGCGGATGGCAGAAAAAAAGAAATCACTTCTTTCTCATCCCTCCAAGAAGGAAAAAGCGCTTTGTATCGCATTACATCCAGCTATCAATTATGTCCGAAACTAACAGGCCTTTCTGATTCAAAAACTGCTTGCAAGAAACAGGCTACAAACGAATGTGATGGAGCATGTATACAAAAAATTACAACCGAGGAATACAATGACAGAGTTCAAGTCTTTATCTACAAAAACCTTTTCGAGAATAAAAGCATGATTATAATCGATAAAGGTAGAAATATCAGCGAACACAGCGCCATATTAATAGAAAAAGGCGTTTACAAAGGATATGCTTTCTATGATTTGAATTATCAGATTCACAATCCCGAAATTCTAAAAAACATCCTAATTCCTATGCCTAATAATCGAGATACCAGATCATATATCCAAGGGTATTTAAGAAAAAACAAAGTCATCAAGGTTATTCATTTTTAATCTTACAAAAAATAAATATTTTCAAAACCTAATTAGGAGCTAATCCAGCTGTACACTGCAACTCCTCATTATTCGAGTTGTTTTTCTAAGGCATAAAAGGAGCTTCTTTCAGTCGCTCTTTTATACCAAGAAAAACAAACTGGAATAATTCCGGGGTTTTCATTACCATCTGGGCTAAAACAACGTATGAAATACCTAATTACCATAGTAGGACCAACAGCCATAGGGAAAACAGCCTTGAGCATCGCCCTGGCCAATCATTTTAATTGCGAAATCATTTCGTGCGACAGCCGACAGTTTTTCAAAGAAATGACTATTGGAACTGCCGTACCCAGCCTGGAAGAATTAAATGCGGCAAGACATCATTTTATACAGAACAAATCAATTTTTGATACCTACACCGTGGGGAATTTCGAAAAAGAAGCACTCGCAAAAATTGAAGAATTATATCAAAATAATGATTTTGTAATACTCGTTGGAGGTTCGGGATTGTATGTTGATGCCATTTTAAAAGGTTTCGACGAATTTCCACCTATAGATCCTTCGATTCGAGAAAAAGTAAATGCTGATTATGAAATATCAGGAATCGAATATTTGCAACAGCAATTAAAAAAATTGGATCCTGATTATTTTGAAACCATAACTTCCGAAAACCCACAAACTTTACAAAACCCACAGCGAATGATGCGTTTTGTAGAAGTATGTATTGGTTCTGGAAAACCATATTCTTCTTTTTTAAATCAAAAGAAAAACAATCGAAATTTCATTCCTATCATCATCGGTTTAGAAGCCGAAAGAAGTGTTATCTACGATAGAATAAACCAACGCGTAGACATCATGCTCAACGAAGGTCTTTTGGCGGAAGCTGAAAAATTATATCCAAACAAGGAATTAAATGCCTTGCAAACCGTCGGATACAGGGAACTATTTAGTTATTTTGACGGTGAGTTTACATTACCTTTTGCCATTGAAGAAATCAAAAAAAATACCCGAAGATTTTCTAAACGCCAACTCACTTGGTTCAAAAGAAAAGAAAACACAAAATGGTTTGATTATTTAACCGATCGAATCGAAATTATAAAGTATGTAGAGAATCAATCAGAATAAAGACACATTCAAAATAACAAACTCTTACTAAGTACACAGAATTCTAAAATCTGTAATCATAAATCATAAATTTCCATGCCAATAGATCCAAATTTCACTTCCGTTTTAAGCAAAGACTGGGAAATTAATTTTACCCAATGTACGCCAAATGGGTATTTAAAATATACTGATTTATGCAATTTATTGCAATTAACCGCCGCTGCACATTCAGAAGTTGGCGGTATAAGTTTTACTGATATGCAAGAATTCAATCAAGCTTGGGTACTCAGCAGAATGCGTGTAGAAGTAACTGCATTGCCAAAATGGCGAGATGTTGTCACCGTAAAAACCTGGATCAACTCTTTAGAAAATTCCCGTTCGGTAAGAGCGCTTGAAATGTATGTCAACGGAAAAAAAATTATAGGATCAGAAACCTTTTGGGCCGTTTTTAACACCAAAACCCGCAGACCGGAACCATTGGCTTTACCGTATCAACATTTTGAATTATTTCCTGAAAATAAAGCTACCGAATTTGGTTTCTCCAAAATAAACATCACTCATGAAAAAGAAATGATATTCGAAAGAAGCATTTTCCTATCCGATTTAGATATTGTAAATCACGCCAATAATGTGAAATACTTAGAATGGTGCTTGGATTTAGTCGACGAAAAAAAGATACTCAATCAACAAATAAAAAGCTTTGAAATGAATTTTTTAAAGGAATTATCATTTAAAGACAAAGTAATTATCCACGAATGCCTGAATGAGACTAATGCTATTTTCAGCATCACCAAAGAAGATAAAACGAGTTTTGCATTACAACTCAATTGGAAATAACAAATCGTAAAACAAAAAAGCTTCGAAATCAATTCGAAGCTTTTTTGTTACATGCTATTATTTACTTTTAACTACCAATCTGAAACCTTCACCATGAATGTTTAGAATTTCAACATCTTCATCCAATTTCAAGTATTTTCTAAGTTTGGCTATGTAAACATCCATACTTCTGGAAGTAAAATAATTATCATCTCTCCATATTTTTGTCAAAGCCAATTCTCTAGGCATTAAGTCATTTTCATGAAGAATTAACATTTTTAGTAATTCATTCTCCTTTGGTGATAACTTAATAGGCTCTTCATTATTGAAAGTTAAAAAACGAAGTTTTGAATTAAGGTGAAACTTACCTACATTAAATTCAAATTGAACCGCTTCAGTTTTCACATCAGATGCTTTTCTTTGAATAATGGCTTTAATTTTCATCAACAACACTTCAGAATCAAAAGGTTTATTCAAATAATCATCTGCACCTGCTTTATATCCTTTTAAAACATCCTCTTTCATGGATTTTGCAGTAAGGAAAATAATAGGCACTTCATTATTTTTCTCTCTTATTTCTTTAGCTAAAGTATACCCATCTTTATACGGCATCATAACATCCAAAATACATAAATCGAAGGTATCTTTTTTAAATTTTTCAAATCCTTCCATTCCATTTTTTGCCAATGTTACATCAAAATCATTCAGCATTAAATAGTCTTTTAGTACGGCACCAAAATTAAGGTCATCTTCAACTAATAGAATTTTTTTATTCGCGTTTTCCATATTTTAATTTATTAATGGTAATTTTATAATGAAGGTACTTCCTTTTCCCTTTTCACTTTCTACATAAACCTGACCATTATGGTCGTCAACAATTCTTTTTACATAAGCAAGTCCTAATCCATGTCCTTTTACATTATGTATGTCTCCAGTATGCTCTCTGTAAAACTTCTCGAAAATTCTTTTTTGAGCTATTTTACTCATACCAACCCCATTATCCTTAATTTTAATAAGAACCATGTCTTTTATATTTTCAGTGTAAACGTCAATTTTAGGAACACCCGGAGAGTATTTTATGGCATTCTCTAAAATATTTACAATTACGTTTGTAAAATGCACGTCATTGAGCAACACCGTTTTTCTAATAGCATTAAAATGAGTGTTAACGCTACCTCCTTTATCTTCCAAAATCAAACTCACATGCTCAATTGCATCATTTACCACCTCTTCGATATTGCTTGACTCTTTTATTATGTTTAGTTCCTTTTTCTCTAATTTGGAAATCCTCAACACATTTTCAACCTGGGCATGCATTCGTTTATTTTCCTCCCGAATCATTTCTAAGTACTTCAAAACTTTTTCTTTATCATCAATAATTTTTGGGTTTCGAATGGCATCTAAAGCTAAATTTATGGTAGCAATAGGCGTCTTAAACTCATGTGTCATGTTGTTAATAAAATCAGTCTTAATCTCCGAAATTTGTCTTTGACGTATTAATTGATTTAAAGCACTGGTATAAGCAATTATAATAATTAACGTAAAAATAATAGACAATATCGTAATGCTCACCAATTCAGATAATAAAAACTTCTTTTTATGAGGGAAAGTAACCAGCAATTTGTACTTTTCATTTCCTTCATTATCTGTTAAAATCGGAATAGAATAAGTTGCATCTTTATCGTATTTAAAATTATCCGATTTTACTTTGGTTTGTATTCCATTACTTAAAATTCCAAATTCAAATTTGGTTTTCACACCATATTCTTCCAATTCTTTTTTAAGAAGATCTCTTAATACCTCTTTCGAAATTCTTTCTTCAAGAGGCATTGCCGATGCAATATCTTTAAAGAAAATTTCAAATTGGGCATTATCCAAAACATCCAGATTACCCGATTTCTCAATTTTTACATCTGGAATTAAACTTTGTTGTAATCCTGAGTTATCCAATTTATTATTATTGTAGACTTCAGTAACTCTTTTTGAACTGAAATTTTTAAAACTTCCTGTGCCAAATTTCTTATCAAATAGACCATCTGAAATTTCAAAATCTTCTGATATCATATTACTTTTATAAACAATAACATCATTAGTCTCTAGATTCTTTTGAACATAATAGAACTCTAATAAATCATCTCTTTTAGGGATTTTACCAGTACTATCTTTATAATGATTGTATTTATCATAAAAACTATACGCTTCCCTACTTTGAAGCTTATCCGCTACATTACCTATTACTTGCTTAACATGGAACTTAAATTGCTCATCATTATTCTTAAAAGAAGTATTAAACCAATGCACCTGAACAAGTATTATCCCTATCAAGGACAAGCTCATTAACAAGACAAGTAATCTAAAAAATAATTTATTCATTCGAACAAAATTAGTATTTTAACAATATATTAAATAATGCATTAACCAAACATTAACATTTAAGCCTTGATTTGTTTAATTCTTAAAAAATTAAGAATTTTAACAATTCCCAACTTTACCGACTCCAAATTAACATTTTCTATAATAAAATCACTTTTTGATGATTTTTGTTCATCATTCCATTGATTTTTCATTCTATCTAAAACTTTTTCACGAGTAGTATTATCTCTCTCTATTACTCTTTGAATTCTTGTTTCAAGAGGTGCAACTACATTAATTATAAAATCACAATCCTTATAACTTCCACTTTCAAATAATATGGCACTTTCGTAAATGATAAACGGAACATTTTCATGATTTAAAAGCCATTCCTTAAAATGTTGTTTTACTACAGGATGTACAATAGCATTGAGTTGTGCCAATTTATCTGTATCATTAAATACGATTTCTGATAATTTCTCTCTTACCAAAACATTATTGTCAAAAATTGAAGTTCCAAATACATTTTTAATTTTATCTAAAACTTCAGCAGTTTGCATTAAATTCCTTGCTTCCTGATCTGTAATATAAACTGGAATCCCAAAAGACATAAAAAGATTGGCTACGGTAGTTTTCCCACTTCCAATCCCTCCAGTTAAACCAATGATTTTAGTCATTTTAAATTTTAAAAAATAATTCTGGAAAAGCCTCTTGGGGTTTTTCTTTCAAAATAATCACTTTTACAAAAGATTCCAAAAAACCAATTCCATAACCGTAAAATTGTTTCCAAGTTGCTATTATTGATAGATAGCCAATTTTAATACTCTTATTCTGAATAGAAGAGAGCAAAAATAATGCCACAAAATAAGTAAAATAAAATTTAAGAAGAAAATCTTGATTAAAAACCAACAATATTAAAGATACAAAAAATCCTATTATAAAAAACGTTGGAAAGAAAAAAGTTAATTTATTATATTGCGGATACCAGCTGTTAAGAATAGGCCTGGCTTTCCCAAATTTATTTACCTGGACAGAAAATTTATCCCAATCAATGCGTCTTTTATGATATACAAAAGCATTTGTAAAAAGTCTTGTTTCAAAACCTAAGTTCCATAAACGAATAGATAAATCCGGATCCTCTCCTGGATGAATATTTCCAAAACCATTCGATGCCTCAAAAGCTTTTCTCGATAATCCCATATTAAAACTTCGGGGCTGGAATTTTCCAATTTTTTCAGAACCACCTCTTATACCTCCTGTGGTAAGGAAAGAGGTCATTGCAAAATTAATTGCCTTTTGTATATCCGAAAAACTATCCAAAGCTTTATCCGGCCCTCCAAAACAATCCACATAATTTTGTTTTAAGGCCTTATCCACTTCCGATAAATACGTATTTGGAATGATACAATCCGAGTCAAAAATAATGAAGTAATTTCCTCTTGCTTTTTTCATCCCATAATTTCTGGAATCCCCAGGCCCTGAATTTTCTTTATAATAATACGAAATATCCAATTTATCATCATATTTCTGGGCAATTTCTTGACATCTAATTGTAGACCCATCTTCTACAAGGACTATTTCGAAAATTTCATCATAAGTGGTTTGCGATAAACTTTCTAAAAGCTCATCAACTTCATCAGGTCGGTTATAAACTGGAATGATTAGTGAAAATAACATATTTTTATAGAGGTATTAAATATTTTTTTATTTCAAAATTTTAACAAAGATAATCTTTATCCACAAAAAAACCATCAAATTAATTTTGATGGTTTTTAAATAAACAACACTATTTTCTTTTGTTTACTCAAACATTTCCATTACTTCTTGACTTACACCCATGTTGGAAAAGCCTCCATCATGCAATAAATTTTGCAAAGTCACTTTTCGAGTTAAATCGGAGAACATAACAACTATATAATCCGCACATTCAGCAGCTGAGGCATTTCCTAATGGCGACATTTTGTCAGCAAATGAGATAAAACCACCGAATCCTTTTACACCTTGGCCCGCTCTTGTTACAGTTGGGGATTGTGAAATAGTATTTACTCTCACTTTTTTGTCTCTCCCGAAGAAATAACCAAAGCTACGTGCTATTGATTCGAGATACGCTTTATTGTCGGCCATATCATTGTAATCCGGAAAAACGCGTTGAGCAGCCATATAAGACAATGCAATAATGCTCCCCCACTCGTTCATAGCGTCTTTTTTGTATAATACTTGCATTACTTTATGAAAAGAAACGGCGGATACATTCCATCCTTTCTCCGTAAATTCATAATTCTGATTGGTATAATGATTCCCTTTTCGAACATTGACTGACATCCCGATAGAATGCAAAACAAAATCGATTTTACCCCCGAGAATTTCGACTGCTTTGTCCACCAAATTTTCTAAATCGGTTACAGAAGTTGCATTCGCCGGAATAATTTCGCATCCTATTTTTTGTGCAAGCGCATCTATATCTCCCAATCGCATCGCCGCTGGAGCATTGGTAAGCACAAAAACACCTCCCTCGGCATGAACACGCTCTGCCGTTTTCCATGCTATAGAATTTTCATCTAAGGCTCCGAAAATAATTCCTCTTTTTCCTTTTAATAAATTGTACATAACGATGATTTTTTAAACAATGTTCTAAAAAAAAACACCTTATTCCCTTGATTTTATAACTATCAAGTAATAAGGTGTTTTGAAAATTACAGATTTTAGATTTCAATACATCTAAAATTATTCTGCTATACTTGAAATATTAACCATTTCGTTTGTATCCGCTTTATAATCCACATTATCGAATCCAAAACCAAACAGATTATTAAAATCTTTTCTATATCCTTCCAAATCGCCTAATTCTGCAAGGTTTTCAGTAGTTGCGTCCAACCAAAGTTTAGCTATTTGCTCTTGAACATCGGCACGCATTTCTAAATCATCAATACGAATTCTTCCTTTTTCATCCGTGATCATTCCTTTACCAGTATAAAGTCTTTCTTGATACAAACGTTGAATTTGCTCAATACATCCTTCATGAATTCCTTTTTCTTTCATTATTTTATACAATAATGAAATATACAATGGAATTACAGGAATTGCAGAACTGGCTTGAGTTACCAATGCTTTGTTTACAGAAACATACGCTTTTCCGTTAATATCAGCCAAACTATCCGTAATAGTGAATGCTGTGGCTTCAAGATGATCTTTGGCGCGACCTATGGTTCCTTTTCTATAAACAGCCTCCGTCAATGATGGCCCAATATAAGAATAAGCAACTGTTGTAGCTCCTGGAGCAAGTAAATTTTCCGCTTTTAGAGCATCAATCCACATAGCCCAATCTTCACCACCCATTACAGCTACCGTATTGGCAATATCTTCCTCATTACAAGGCTCGATAGAAATGTCAGAAACTTTTCCTGTATGAAAATCAACTGTTTTGTTAGTAAAAGTACTTCCAATAGGTTTCAATACAGAACGATGTAAAACTCCAGTATTTGGGTTTAATCTAACTGGGGAAGCCAAACTATATATGATTAAATCTATTTGACCTAAATCGGCTTTTATAAGATCTAATGTTTGTCTTTTTACTTCGTTTGAGAAAGCATCTCCATTGATACTTTTTGCGTACAAACCAGCTTTGTGAGCTTCATTTTCAAAAGCAGCCGAATTATACCAACCTGGTGAAGCCGTTTTACCTTCCATAGGTGGTTTTTCAAAAAACACACCAATAGTAGCGGCATCTGAACCAAATGCACTTGTAATTCTTGAAGCCAAACCAAAACCAGTTGATGCTCCAATAACTAATACTTTTTTAGCACCTGCAATAGGTCCTTTTGATTTTATATATTCAATTTGATTTTTAACACTTTGTTCGCATCCTTTGGGTTGGGCTGTCAAACAAATAAATCCTCTCATTCTTGGTTCTATAATCATATTAGTCTATTCGTTAATTTATTTTTATTAATCTTTAAATTAATTTATTTGTATTAATACTATTAAAATTTAAGGAGCAAATATAGGTCATTTTTTTAGTTCAACAAGGCTTTTGCATGATTTAAGGCCGAATCTGAAATAACAGTTCCAGACAACATTTGCGCTATCTCAACGATGCGTTCATCATCAGTCAATAATTTCAATTCGGATTGGGTATCTTCACCAACAGTCGATTTGAATACTTTAAAATGTTCCGTCCCTTTTGCCGCAATTTGCGGTAAGTGCGTAATAGCAAATATTTGCATTTCGCTACTCATCTCTTTCATAATTTCCCCCATTCTATTGGCAATTTCTCCAGAAACCCCAGTATCAATTTCATCAAAAATCAAAGTGGGAAGTTTTGAATATTGCGCCAAAATAGCCTTAACAGCCAGCATAATTCGAGACATTTCACCTCCAGAAGCCACTTTTTTTAACAATCCAAAATCGGTTCCTTTATTCGCTGATATTAAAAATTGCAATTCGTCTTTTCCGTTCTCGTAATAAGACGCACTACTGGTAATTTCCATTTTAAAACGAACATTCGGCATCCCCAATGTTTCTAATATGGTCACCAATTTTTGAGATAAAACGGGAATCGATTCAATTCTGTTTTTATGAATTACATCGCAAATTGAATCTAATTTTTTTATTTTTTCTTCAACCGAAACGGACAAACTTGAAATTTCTTCGTCTAAATTTCCAAGCTCCAAAACTGAATTTTCCAAATTGGTTTGAACAGCTATTAATTCGTCTACCGAAACAACTTGGTGTTTCTTTTGCAAATTGTATATAAGTTGCAACTTTTGGTTAATCAAATTTAATTGTTCCGGATCATTAATTAATTTCTCGGAACAACGGTTTAATTCGATTGCAATATCTTCAAATTCTATTTTTAAACTTGTAATTCTTTCAAACAACAGATTATAATCGGATGAGAAAGCGGCAATTTTTTGTATTGCGTTTTTGATTTCATTCAAATTATGAAATACTCCTATATGCTCTTCATTGGCTATAGCCAAAGATTTATCAAGAGATTCTTTGATAATCTCCACATTATTTAATTGCTCATAATCTGCTTCAAGAGTTTCTTGTTCACCCGATTTTAATTTTGTGGACACCAATTCCTCCAAAAGAAATGTATTGTATTCCTGCTCTTTTGAGGCCTCCGCTTTTCTTTTGAGCAAGGCATTCAATTTAGATTTATCCGATTTATAGGTCCTTAAAATGGATTGATATTCAAAGATTAGATTTTGATTGGCCGCAATTGCGTCAATAATTTTAAACTGAACATTCTCATCAGACAATTCTTGGGTTTGCTGTTGCGAATGAATATCTATTAAATACAAACTCAATTCTTGCAATTCTTGAAGATTTACGGGACTGTCATTTATAAAAGCCCTTGATTTTCCGGAAGGCAAAATTTCTCTTCGAATGATGGTGTCATTCTCGTAATCTAAATCATTTGCTTCAAAAAAAGGAAGTAAATTATACTTTGAAATTTCAAATTGGGCTTCAATAACACATTTCTCCTCTGCATTTTTCAGAGAGGTCAAGTCGGCTCTTTTTCCCAATGCCAAACCTAAAGCCCCCAATATTATCGATTTACCCGCACCTGTTTCCCCAGTTATTATTGAAAAACCTTTTGAAAAATCGATAGATAATTTTTCGATTAATGCATAGTTTTTTATCGATAGTGACGTTATCATTTATATATTTTTAAGAAGTAATTTGCTTAGACTAAATGGAATTGTAATATAAACTAGTATTTAATTAATTGCCATTTACTGGAATTCAAGGGTGAGGTTTTATTTAAACTATCCACCAAATCTGAAATTGGAATAGTAGGACCGCCAGAAAAAATCGAAACGATTTCGTCTGCTTTTGAATCCATAAATATTCGTAAAAGATAGGAATTGGGTTTCGTGGAATTTAATTTTTCTAAATTCAGCAATGAACCTTTTATAATTTCTTTCGATTTTTTCAGGTCCTGATGCATGGTATCCAAACCTAAATAATATTGAAAAGCAGATTGTTTAATTTCTGAAAAAATGGGTGACATCAAATCATTAATCAAAGTAAATCTACACAAAGGCCCATCTGATTGATTCCAACCTTTATATCCGCCTTGCTGTGCAACATTCGATATATTTAAGGCTTCTTTGTAATAAGTACCACCATATTCAGGAATAAAGGTGTCTGCATCCATTCCTAATATTATATAGCAATAAAAAGATATCACCGAAACTAAATTCGAATCATAACTCGTTGGGTTATAAGTCAAATTCTCAAACTCTGTATAATTAAAGTTAAATTCTTTATCATTTAAATTCAAAACAGGGGATGAATAGGTTGAATTATAAATGCGTCTTGAGGACTGAACTTGAATGTTGGCTACAAATTGATCCGAAGAATAATTTGAAATCGTTATATACATGGAACAATTTACCCTTTCGCTTTGTTGCAATGTTTGTCCCGTCCAATCTGTTTTATTCACAAACTCATTTAAAGCCGTTTCTAAAGTTTTAAAAACTTGCTGGTTTGCATTATTCACTTTCTGGGCATTTATTGTAACGGTACAATTAAGCTGTTGCGCTTCAATAACGCCACAACACATCAATAAAAGTAAAACAAATTTAGTCATAAAAGTGCGCTATTACTTTGTTTAATATATCATCCGCAACTGCTTCCTTAGATTTCAGTTCCATTGGTTCAATATTGAATGCACTATCAATAAAAGTAACTTTATTGGTAGCTCCACCAAAACCGGCACCTTGATCCTGTAGTGAATTAAGAACGATCAAATTTAAGTTTTTTTTCTGAATTTTAGCTTTAGCATTTTCAATTTCATTTTCTGTCTCTAAAGCAAAGCCAATTAAAAACTGATTCTTTTTTAATTCTCCAAGTGAAGCCAGAATATCTTTTGTTTTTTCGAGCTCAATTGTAAAATCATCCGCAGCCTTTTTAATCTTTTGCTGCGCAACATTTCTAGGTTTGTAGTCTGCCACAGCCGCCGCTGCAATAGCCACGTCCACATCTGCATAATATAAATGGCAAGCATCGTACATTTCTTGAGCAGACACAACATTGATTAATTGAATTAAGGGATGATTTGTTTTAAGGTATGTAGGCCCAGAAACTAATATAACCGATGCCCCTAGGTTTGCGGCACTTTGAGCTATGTCAAAACCCATTTTACCAGAAGAATGATTCCCTATGAAACGAACAGGATCAATCGCTTCGTAAGTTGGTCCAGCTGTAATAAGTATTTTTTTTCCTTTTAAAGGCAATTTACTTTCTAAATCGGATTCTAGGAAAGATACAATATTTTCTGGTTCAGCCATTCTTCCTTCACCAGATAAACCACTGGCCAATTCACCATTTTCAGCAGGAATCATTGTATTTCCAAATGTCTTTAAGGTTTTGAAACTCTCCAGGGTAGAAGGATGAATATACATATCCAAATCCATTGCGGGGGCAAAATAAACGGGACATTTGGCAGACAAGTAGCAGGCAATTAATAGATTATCACACAATCCATTTGCCATTTTCGATAAAGTATTGGCAGTTGCTGGAGCAATGATCATTAAATCTGCCCAAAGACCTAATTCTACGTGACTATTCCATTCCTCGTTTTTTTTATCTTTATCATAAAATTCTGAAAAAACGGGATTCTTGGATAAGGTCGATAAGGTAAGAGGAGTTATAAAATCCTTAGAAGCAGGTGTCATTATCACTTGGACATGTGCACCTGCTTTTATGAATAATCGAACTAATGAAGCCGTTTTATATGCAGCAATTCCGCCAGAAATTCCTAGCAAAATCTTTTTTCCGCTTAAAACTGACATTATATATTATTTATTTGCGTCTCTATGGTAGATTTTACCATCTAGCCATTCTTGTACTGCTAAAGCATGCGGCTTTGGTAATTTTTCGTAGAATTTTGAAACTTCGATTTGTTCTTTATTTTCAAAGACTTCTTCCAAACTATCATTATAAGTAGCGAATTCTTCCAGCTTTTCAGTCAATTCTTTTTTAATTTCAGAATTGATTTGATTTGCTCTTTTAGCCATAATTGTTATCGCCTCATACACATTTCCAGTAGGTTCTTCAATAACTGTTTTATTGTAAGTTATTGTATTTACCGGAGCATTTGTCTTTTTTAAATCCATGACTTTATTTATTTATTATATTTTTGTAATTCTAAATCAATTTGCGCTGACATTTCATCTGCTTTCTTTTTATATTCTGTACCAGATTTAAATTTAACTAAATTTAAATAGTACGTTTTTGCCGCATTTAATCTTTCTTCCATTTTTGAAGGCACACTATTCATCGCTAACAAATAAGAGGAATCAAACTTATAGTATAATGCTTTTTCTTTGTAAGGTGTTCCAGGATAATCTGCAATAAAATTATCGAAAGCTATAATAGCTGATTTATAATTTGAAATTCTATTGTATTCTAAAGCATTTTCATATACTTTTCTTTCAATTTTATCACTCAATTTTCTATACGTTGTATTTGCATCAACAATATATTGAGAATTTGGATATCTATCAATAAATGCTTGCATCTTATCCAAAGCTTTAAAAGTTTCTGTTTGATCTAAACTATAAACTGGGGACAGCATGGAATAACTTTTGGCTCCCAAATAACTACATTCCTCAGCCTTTTCACTTTTTGGATACCCAGAAACAAAACTATCAAATTGGTATCCTGCCAAATAATATTGCTTTGTTTTATAACATGCTTGTGAATACATGTAAAACAACTTTTCTCCTTGTGGTTTACCTCTATATGCGGGAGCTAATTGCTCAAAAAGTCTAATTGCTTTGGTATAACTTCCGGCATCATACAATTTTGTGGCTACATCAAATTTGACTGCAACATCATCCTTCTTCAAAGCACTTTGATATTCACTACAGGAGTAAAAAAAGAAGACAACAAGCAATACAGATATTATTTTTTTCATTTTTTTACTTATTTTTATTTTATTGGACAATTTCAATCCATATAAAACGACACCAAAGTTTTGGTGGCAAATTTAGTTATTAATTTAGCTACTACAAAATATTTCTTTGTATAAAAAAAGTCAGTTTTTTTTTATGAGTTCTTATTAATATTTTTTACAAAAATATTCAATCGACTTGCCAAAGATTCATCCACTGTCACAAGTGGTAAACGCACTACGTTCTCAGCAATTCCTAATGCCTTAAACACTTGTTTGATACCAGCAGGGTTACCTTGTTCAAAAATCATATCAATACAATCCGCTAATATATATTGAGATCTATAGGCTTCATCTACTTTTCTATTCAAACCTAAACGAATCATTTCAGAAAATTCTTTTGGAAAACCCTGCCCTATTACGGATATAACTCCCGCTCCACCTGCTAATACAATTGGCAAAGCAATCATATCATCTCCTGAAATAACAAGAAAGTCTTTCGGCTTATTTTTTAATAATTGCATGGCTTGAACCATATCTCCAGCTGCTTCTTTAATAGCAACAATGTTATCAAAATCGTTGGCCAATCGCATCACTGTTGATGGCAGCATATTACTGGCTGTCCTTCCAGGAACATTATACAAAATAACTGGCTTTGGAGAAGCTTCTGCAACAGCCTTAAAATGTTGATAAATCCCTTCCTGAGTAGGCTTGTTATAATAGGGAGAAACGGAAAGAATGGCTCCAAAAGCAGACAAATCCCTTGTTTTTAACTCCTCAACCACCTTTAATGTATTATTCCCTCCAACTCCAAGCACTAAAGGCAATCTGCCTGCATTTGTTTCAACTACAGTATTGACGACCAGTTCTTTTTCATCCTGAGATAATGTAGCATTTTCAGCTGTTGTACCAAGCACCACAAGATACTCAATACCTCCATCAATCGAAAAATTCACAATTCTTTTTAACGCATCAATATCAATTGTAAAATCTCCTTTAAATGGTGTGATTAGCGCAACTCCTGTTCCTATTAATGATTGCATATTTAATTTAAATTATATTTTGTTTAATATTTTTAAGTATCTAAATAATTCTTGTGTGAAACCTTTATAATCCACAACATCAATATTGACCATTAAATGATTAAATCTTTTATCGATCGATGAAAAACCAACTTTAAATTTTGCTTTGGAATTATTTGTAATTAGAAGTAAAACTGGGTTCTCCACATCGTAATAATTGATTAACAAATCGAATTCCTCATTTATAAATTCGTTTATTTTTGGATGAGTAATTTTACCATTAAAATTAAAACTTCTAATATCAAAAGTAGGTTGTGTAAACACTTCTTTTCTTTTAACAACATTTCTGTAAACTATTATTTTTAGATTATTTACATCAATCCCATTGGACACAATTTCGTTTATTAAATTTTCTTTTTCAAAAAAATGACTTTCATCTATAAACAAACCAACCGTTTTAATTGGTCCTGAATACTCAACAGTCTTAACATTATGCAAGTTTCTTTTCAATAACTTCTTAATCAATAAACGCTTCAAATAATTTATAAACATAGCACCTTTATAAGATTACAAACTTAATTAAATAAGTTCCATTTTGAAATGGTAAATCTAAAAAAGTATAATGATGTTTTGAAACTTTTTGTTATATTCTTAACACTTTTTCGTCATCTTCCATGACATACAAAACTATTTTTTCCTATAATGTATTGGATTAAATCTAATTAAAGTAAATTCAACTAATTATCTGACTCTGTTGTATTTTTTCTTTTTCTATAAAATAATTCACCATAAAGAAATAAGACAACACTTGAGTTATTATACTGATTAAAGTAAAAACATAGAGATTCATATAAAAGTTATAAATCACAAAAAAAACATCTGTTATAATAAAACACACACACATCAACATCAAATTAAAAAAGGCATAACTTCCTATTTTGATGTAATTTGTAATTGAAATGACACTCAAAAGACTCAAAACTATTCCGAAAACAACATATAATGAAAAACTAAAATTCAATTTTTCTAATTTCAAGTTTAAAACGGAGTAACAAATAGTGACAATTAATAAAACCAAAATTATAATTGAAGCACTATCCCTATAATTGAATTTCAAATACCTAAAATCCTTAAGGGAAAACTTCAATAATAATAGATAAACAAATAAAATACAAAGGAAAGACCCTATCGCAGATTCTTTAATATTCAATAACACAAAAACATCCCTCATAAAACACAACAAAAAAATCAATGCTTTTGTAAGTGTTATTCTGTAATTATTTAAAACAAAATAATAAATGAATAAAGAAGGTATTATGATGGATTTCGTATAAAGCATTAATGAAAAATAATCCATTGCCCTAAAAATAATAGCTAAAACAGAAGCAACAAAAAATAAAATAAGAGACGGTGTGCTAGCTTTCATTTATCATGTTTATAAAATCATCTTCTGTAATAATAGGAACATTGAGTTTATTGGCTTTATCTAATTTGGCCGGCCCCATATTATCCCCTGCTATTACAAAGTCCGTTTTTACAGAAATAGAACTACCCACTTTTCCACCATTCTCTTCAATGGATTTTTTTAAATCATCTCTCGAGAATTTAGAAAAAACGCCTGAAACCACGAATATTTTTCCAGCAAGTTTGACGGTAGCATTTGGATTTACCTTTTCTTTAATTTCAAACTGTATTCCGTAACTTTTCAATCTTTCGATTATAATTTTATTTTCTTTATTTTCGAAAAAATCAATCACACTTTGGGCAATTCGTTCTCCAATTTCATCCACCAAAACCAAATCCATAAGACTTGCTTGTTGCAAAGCATCAATATTTTTGTAATGTTTGGCTAACTTTTTCGCAACAGTTTCACCAACAAATCGAATGCCCAAAGCAAACAAAACGCTTTCGAAAGGAATATTTTTAGAATTCTCCACCCCCTTCACTAAATTCTCGGCAGATTTCTGCGCCATTCTATCCAAAGGCAAAATTTGTTCTACAGTCAACTCATACAAATCGGCATAATTATGGACCCATCCGTTATTAAAAAGCAAAGCAACGGTTTCTCCTCCCAGACCTTCTATATCCATGGCTTTACGAGAAATATAATGCTGAATTCTTCCTATAATTTGAGGAGGACAGCCATAAAAATTAGGACAATAATGATTGGCTTCCCCTTCTCCACGAATCAATTCTGTATTACATTCTGGACAATGGGTAATATATTTTGTCGGTTCTGAATTTTCTGGACGTTTACTTAAATCGACAGCAATTATCTTTGGAATAATTTCTCCTCCCTTTTCAACGAAAACAGTGTCATTGATTCGAATATCCAGTTTTTCAATCTGATCCGCATTATGCAAAGAAGCACGTTTTACAATAGTTCCAGCCAATTGAACGGGCTCAAGATTTGCCACAGGAGTAATCGCACCAGTTCTTCCCACTTGATACGAAATAGAATTCAATCGTGTAGCTACTTGCTCCGACTTAAATTTATAAGCAATTGCCCAACGAGGGGATTTGGCAGTGTATCCCAATTCTTCTTGATGCTGAAAAGAATTCACTTTGATCACCACTCCATCTGTTTCATAAGGCAACTCATTGCGATGTACATCCCAATAGTCAATAAACTCAAAAACCTCAGATAAATTCTTTGCCAATTTAGCTTCTTTTGGTGCTTTAAAACCCCAGTTTCTAGCTGTTTCTAGACCTTCAAATTGTGTTTTGAAAGGCAAATTATTTCCAATTAAAAAATACAATAAACAATCCAAAGGCCGTTTGGCAACCTCCGCACTATCTTGCAATTTCAAACTTCCCGAAGCCGTGTTTCTTGGATTGGAATAAGGTGTTTCCCCAATTTCAATTAAATCCTGATTCATTTTTTCGAATCCGGCAAAGGGCAAAATAATTTCACCTCTAATGGCAAAATGTTCCGGAAAATCCTCCTTTAATTGCAAAGGAATAGATTTGATTGTTTTTATATTATTTGTTACGTCATCCCCTTGAAAACCATCCCCACGCGTCACTGCACGAGATAATTTTCCATTTTCATAAGTTATACTTATGGAAGCACCATCGTATTTTAATTCGCAGGTGTATTCTAACGAAACGTTTCCTAAAACTTTCTGGATACGAACTTCCCAATCTATTAAATCTTCTTTGGAATACGAATTATCCAGTGAATACATACGGTATTCATGTGGAACGGTTTGGAAATTTTTGGTGATGGTCCCTCCCACTCTTTGCGTTGGAGAATTGGCATCAAAAAATTCGGGGTGTTTATTTTCTAAGTCTTGAAGTTGTTTTAATTTGATATCAAACTCATAATCAGAGATGGTAGGTTTGTCCAGTACATAATAATTGTGATTGTGAAGATTGAGTTCCTCCCTAAGAGTTTGAATGGTCTGCAGTATATTCATAAAACAAAATTGGCTATTCCAGTACATTAAATAATTTACTAAAATAGCCAATTTAAAGTTTAAAAATCAAATTAAGATTCAATAATCGAATTAATTTGTTGGTACAATTGACCGTCGCTCAAAAAAGAACCTTGTTGTATCAATCCAAAAATAGAAAGGTTACGTTCTTCCGTAAATTCTTTTTTACCCATTTTCATTTCGATGGTATCCGTAAACATATTATCGCTAAGCCATTGTAATCCTTCCTTGGTCAAAAAATCAATTTCAGGAACCAATGATTTCAATACAATGGATTGAACATAGGTATCGAAAGACTGAAAAAGGAAAATATGGTTTTTGGAAAAATGTTCTAAATATTCGGCTCTTGTGAGTACGCCTTCCCAAATCAAATCTGAAAAAACATCCAATTCTTGTTCCGCAACTTCGGGTGTGTCGATTTTTATTTTATCCCATTCCGCCTTATCAATAGCTTGTGTAGCCAGAAAAGTACTGAATTCTTGGTTTAATTCTTCAAACTGTTCTTTTGTTAATCTTGTATATTTCATGTATTCTTTTTAAATCTCGCCTTTAAATATAAATTCTAATTTTCTCTTTTGAAAATTCCATGCAAATTTAGACTTTTTAAATCAAAAAAAAGCCCTCTTTTTCAAGAAGGCTATTTTTTTGATTTGAACTAAAATCTAGAAAATATATCTTATTCCAAATTGCATTTGCCATCTAGAAGCTAAACTAGAATCGTAAGCAAAAGTTTTAGTTTGAGTCCCATTAAATGTATAAGTAGGAATTGTTTTTGTAGCATCGTCTAGTTTTACACCAATTGGTTGCACACTTACAGGAACTTGAACCAATCCCCAATCAGAGTCTAATAAGTTACTGAAATTTAAAATATCAATACTGAATTGGATTGTATTCTTTTTCTCAGAAGCAGATGAAACTTTAAAATTATAATCTTGTAATATTTTCATATCCCATCTTCCTCTCCATGGAGATAAAGCACCGTAACGCTCTACGTACTGACCTCTTCTACCACTTAAATAATCATCTTGGTTGATGAAATTGTCATAAGCAGTACGTTGAGCTGCTTGAGAAGGATTTACTGATGATGCATCGAAAGTCATTGCTCCAATTTCCGCAGTGGTTGGTATATAAATTAAATCATTTCCAGCAGACCCGTCATTGTTGATATCGCCTCCGTAAGTATAATTGAAACGACCTCCTTGAGCATATTCAAATACTGTAGAAACGGTTGTAGCCCATTTGTCTTTTCCGTATTTCCATTTTTTAGAACCTACACCAATAAAACGATTCTGATCTCCATATTTAGAATTAGAGAGAACATCATTATTTACATTTCCTAAAGCAGGATTGAAATTGAATGCATCTCCAGTAATTTCAGCTTCGATAGAGTTAACATCCAGTGATTTCAAATAGTTATAAGCTAAACTCGCAAACAAACCATTTTTAAAATTCTTTTGTACTTTTATAGAAGAATTGAATGCACTTCCTTTATCAGAATTGGTTAATACATAAGCATGAGCTCTTGCTGGAAACCCATAATCATTCCATACACCATAATCAGCAGCTCCGTATATAGCTCTATTATCTGCACCCGACAATTGGCTGGTTGGTTTTTTCAACCCCCAGTCTTGAACGTGAACAGCATTTATATCTTTATTATAAGACATATCAACCGTTACAATGAAATCATTTTCGAATTTATGATCGAAACCTAAACTCGTTCTCCACACTTGTGGAAATTTAAAATCTTCATCAACCACTTCATAGAAAAATGGATCAATTCCTCCTACTTGATTCCCAATCCAAACAAATGGAAGTCTTCCTGTAAAAATACCGGTTCCTCCACGTAATTGAGTGGTGCTATCTCCATTTGCATCCCAATTAAATCCTAATCTAGGAGACCAAAGCAAAGCATCTCCAGGCAATTTTGTTGAGTCAAAATAATGATCTGCTCCTGTTATTGGGTCATAATATTTAATTCCAGGAAGATATCCTTCTGAATTATCTGTATCAATAAATTTTTGAATTAAGTCAGAAGTATTAAAATATAAAGGTTTATCAGCTCTCAAACCAAAATCCAATTTAAAATCATCATTAATATTCCATTCATCTTGAATATAAAAAGCTAATTGTCCTACATTTAATTCCGCTAAATTCCATCCTCCATCAGTACCAGCTTGCAATTTGTTTTTTGCATCAAAAGTAGCTTGAGCATTTGCAAAAGCAGTAGCATAATAACTAGGAGCTACTGGATCACCTGGATTGGGAGGTGGTCCTGGAAGCAAATTAGCATCAAAACCTGCCATATCAACACTTCCAAAAACATCAAAACCATATCCTTTCAAGTTGAAAGAGTTTTTAAACATAAATTTTTCGAACGAAAAACCAGCTGTAAAAGTATGATCTCCTTTAACAATATTCAAATTATCGGTAATTTGAAAAACATCTTGTTCCAATGTATTATGAATCGAAAAAGGTTCATGTCCGGCAATGATGTATGGAGAACCATCTTTTGTAATTGTAATTACAGGAGCAGGAGCAGAAAACGGGTTTCTAAAATCATTAAAATGAGTATAACCCGCTTGCATTTTATTGCTTATCACTTCGCTGAATTTTGAATTTAATTCAACTAAGAATGAACTAATTTGATTATTCATCTGATACCCTGAATTTTCGAATTGCATGGTATTAATATCTGGTCCTCTACGAAATATTGCCGTAGGGTGAGCCGGTTTATCCTTTGAAGCATCCAGGAAATTGTAAATAACTGCCAATTTATGGTTGTCATTAATATTCCAATCAAATTTTACAATTCCTTTATTAGAATTTTGGCTATGGGTAAATCCTTGATATGCACCAGTATTATAACCTAATTTACCTAATTCTGTAGAGACATGCATCAAATCTGTAGCCAAAACTCTAGATTCATTTACTCCTGTTGTAGCGTTTCCATCATTTCCAACAACGTTTGATCCCGAATCAGTTCTTTGATCGATTTCATAATTAGCAAAGAAAAATAATTTATCCTTGATAATTGGACCACCAATACTGAAACCTGCTTGAGTTTGTTCTAATGAAGGAACAAATATTTTTTCTCCGTTAACTTTACTTCCGGTCAAGTCTTCATTTCTAAAATAACCGTAAGCAGTACCATGAAATTCATTAGTACCTGATTTAGTAACTGCATTTACAGAAGCACCCGTAAAACCGGATAAAGTTACATCATAAGGAGCTGTTGCCACTTGAATTTGATCGATCGCATCCAACGAAATAGGTTGAGAACCGGTTTGTCCGCCTGGAGTTGCGGCATCTAACCCAAAAGGATTGTTGAAAACGGCACCATTCAATGAATAATTATTGTACTGATCGTTTCTACCTCCAAAAGAACCTCCACTAGCGGTTGGCTCTAAACGAGTAAAATCTTCTGCAGATCTTGAAATAGATGGCAAAGTAGCTAATTCTTTTCTACCAATTGTTGTTTCGGCACCTGTTTTATTACCTTGAAAAACTTTATTTTTAGTAGTAGTCACTTTTACCTCTTCTAATGCTTGGCTTTCATCAACCAAAAGCACTTCAAGATTGTAAGCTTTACCCAAATCCAGATACACATCATTAATTTCTTGCGATTTAAACCCTACGAAAGAAACCACAACTTTATATGGTCCGCCAATTTTCATATTCAACATACTAAATCTTCCGTCTACATTAGATGCAGCGGAATATTTTGACCCCGTAGGAGTATGAATTGCCAGAATCGAGGCTCCAGGAAGCGTCTCGCCAGTAGAAACTTTCACAATTCCCTTAATACTTGAAGTTGTTGTTTGTCCCACTACTGAATGAAGACTAAGAACAAAAAACAATAAAGTAATGATTTTTTTCATTTATTTTGGTATAAATTTGTTTAAGCGTCAAAATTAAACAAAAAAAAAATCACTCCGAAGAGTGATTTTGATATTTTATTAACATATTGTTAACTAAATGTTATTTTTCAGCAACGATTTCGTAAGCTAATTCAATAATTACATCTCTGTGTAATCTTACAGTAGCTGCATATTTACCAGTACGTTTAACAATACCAGAAGTGATGAATTTTCTATCAATTGCTTGACCACCTTTAACCAAAGCTTCAGCGATATCAATATTTGTAATTGAACCGAATAATTTTTCACCACCTGCCTTTGCAAAAATTTTGATTTCGATAGCTTTCAAAGCTTCTGCTAATGCTTTTGCATCTGCTACCACTTTAGCTTCTTTATGAGCTCTTTGTTTTAGATTTTCAGCTAATACTTTCTTTGCAGAAGAAGTTGCTAAATGAGCGTGTCCTTGTGGGATTAAAAAGTTACGACCGTAACCGTTTTTCACAGAAACGATATCATCTTTAAATCCTAAATTTTGAACATCTTTTCTTAAAATAAGTTCCATGTTGTTGTCCTTTATTTGAGAAGTTAGGTTTCATATTTCAGAAAACCAACAACTGTTAATTTTTAATTATTTTAATAAATCGGCCACGTATGGCATTAAAGCTAAGTGACGCGCTCTTTTTACAGCTACAGACACTTTTCTTTGGTATTTTAATGAAGTTCCCGTTAAACGACGAGGAAGAATTTTTCCTTGCTCATTAACGAATTTCAATAAGAAATCAGCATCTTTATAATCAATATATTTGATACCTGATTTTTTGAAACGACAATACTTTTTAGTTTTGTTAGTTTCTATGTTCAAAGGCGTAAGATATCTGATATCCCCGTCTTTTTTTCCTGAAGCAGATTGTTGTAATGTTGCCATGATAATTAAGCTTTTGTAGATTTAAGTTTCGCTCTTCTTCTTTCAGCCCAAGAAATAGCATGTTTGTCAAGACTTACAGTTAAGAAACGCATAACTCTTTCGTCACGTCTAAATTCAGTTTCAAAAGCGATAAGAACCTCACCAGCTACTTTGAATTCGAATAAGTGATAAAAACCACTTTTTTTGTTTTGAATTTCGTAAGCCATTTTTTTAAGACCCCAATCTTCTTTCGATACCATCTCTGCTCCTCTACTAGTAAGAAAATCTTCAAATTTGCTTACTGTTTCCTTTACCTGAACTTCAGATAAAACGGGATTTAAAATGAAAACAGTTTCATAATGATTCATAAATGTATATTTATTTGTTAATTTGGCTGCAAAAGTAATCTTTTTTTTTAAACACACAAGCAATAAACCTATTTAATCGACGAATGGCGAAAAAAATGTTCTTTATGTTAGGTAGTAAAAAAAAAAAAACTATTTTTACTATACCAAATCTAAATTATGAAATTATGAAACTAAACTGTGTAGTTGTAGATGATAGTTCAATACAAAGGATGATAATTGCAAAATTAGTTAATAATCATACAAATTTAAACCTAATAGGCGACTTTTCAAATGCCATAGAAGCTAAAAGTTGCATGACGGTACATAATGTAGATCTAATCTTCCTTGATATTGAAATGCCCGTAATCAGTGGTTTTGACTTTCTTGACGGTTTAAAAACTAAACCTCAAATTATCTTTATTACTTCTAAGGCAGAGTACGCAATGAAAGCTTTTGATTATGATGCGACTGATTACCTTCAAAAACCAATTTCTGTTGAGCGATTTAATGCTTCGGTTCGAAGAGCAATTGAAAATTTCCTCCTTAAGAAAGAAAATAAAGAAGATGAAGGTGAACATATTTTCATCAAAAGCAATCTTAAAAAATTAAAGGTCTTCACCTCTAAAATAAAATGGATTGAAGCTTTTGGAGATTATGTAAAAGTTGTCACTGAGGATGACAGTAATTTAGTACTTTCTACAATGAAATCTTTTGAAAATGATTTGTCAAAAAATAAATTCATCAGAGTACACAAATCCTTTATTGTTAACATAGACAAAATAGATCGTTTTAACAGCAAGTTTGCCGAAATTGGACCAACAAAAATACCATTGAGCAGAAACAAAAAAGAAGATCTTATAAAAGCCTTAGCCTATTCTTAAACTTTACTTAGTAAAAATCGACGTTTGTCGTAACTTTTATAGCTCTATATTGAGCAACTGCCTCAAAACTATTCAATATTTTTTGAATAGTTTTTTTTGTATTACCAATCGAAGTATTCTGTGGGATTTTAATTATTATCGTTCGTATGTATTCATTACGAATTCTACTAATCACGGGTTCTTCCGGACCTAGAACTGGCATGTCAAGATTTTGACTCAATACTTGATACAACCACATAGCACCTTCCTTAAGCTTATCAAAATCGCGCTGCTTTAATGTCAACTTTATAATTCGAAAGTAGGGTGGATATTTATAAATTTGTCGATCATACAACTGCTCCGTATACATTCCTGTATAATCTGTATTGGTTACCTGCTGTATCGTATTGTGATCGGGATTATAGGTCTGAATTATCACCTTCCCTCTTTTCTCTGATCGTCCGGAACGCCCTGCCACCTGTGTCATCATTTGAAAACTCCTCTCAAATGCACGAAAATCAGGATGGTACAACATATTATCGGCATTCATAATTCCGACGAGACTCACATTTTCAAAATCCAAACCTTTGGCTAGCATTTGCGTCCCCACAAGAATATCGACTTCACGGTTCTTGAAACTGTCAATGATTTTTTCAAAACCAAATTTACCTCGTGTAGTATCCTGATCCATTCTTCCCGTTTTTGCCGTTGGAAAAATAGTGATTAATTCTTGCTCAATTTGTTCGGTTCCAAAACCTTTGGTGGTTAACTCAACACTGAAACAGGCATGGCAATGGGTAGGATTTGCCATGGCGTATCCGCAATAATGACAACGCAACTGGTTTTTATGTTTATGATAGGTCAAACTTACATCACACTGCTGGCAATGCGGCACATGCCCACAAGTTATACACTCTATGATAGGCGAATACCCTCTTCTATTTTGAAATAAAATCACTTGTTCATTCAATGACAAAGCCGTAGTAATATCTTCTATCAAAGTATCACTGAAATGGCCATTCATTTTTTTACGGAAGTATTTATCTTTCAAATCCACCAATTCAATTTCTGGCATTTTTACATTTCCGTACCGTTCCGAAATTTCAACAAAACCATATTTATCTGATTTTGCATTATAATAAGTTTCAATGCTTGGTGTTGCCGACCCCAAAAGCACTTTGGCATGATGTGCATTAGCTAAAACTATTGCCGCA
>Ga0184629_10000054_pt1 | contig 41694 bp, 30 predicted proteins | sample PLM4_32_b1_FD_133158 | JGI IMG/M metagenome (GOLD analysis project Ga0184629, IMG submission 133158) | Groundwater sediment microbial communities from an aquifer in East River, Colorado, USA - PLM4_32_b1 | ecosystem: Environmental > Terrestrial > Soil > Riparian zone | place: USA: East River...
CACCGATTACTTCGGCGTCGACTTGGCCCGTGGCGCCAGGCTTTTCGGCCGAGGACCTCGCAGGCCGTCCATGCAGCCGGGGGCGCCGGTGGATTCCGGCTTGCGCCGGAATGACGGTGAAGGCGGCGATTGCCGTTCCCCTCCCGTTCCTACCGCGGCCCCCTCCGTTGTCCGGTTCACCTCGGGAGAATCTGACAAAGTAGTGTTGCGCCGGAATGACGGTGGTTGGGGCGATTGTCTCGCGAATTCCGTCGCTCGCCAGCTTCGTCTTGGATTCACTCGGGAGAATCTGACAAAGTAGTGGGGCGCGGGAATGACCACCAATTCCGCCGGTGCTACCCCAGCGGTTGCAGCAGCGCGTCGATGTCGGCGGCGCTCAGGGGCGCGGAGCCATCGGCGCTGTCCCCGAGCACGCCGCGCGCGAGATCCCGCTTGCGCGCCTGCAGCGCGAGGATCCTCTCCTCCACGCTCCCCGCGGCGATCAGACGGTAGACGAACACCGGCTTGTCCTGTCCGATCCGGTGGGCGCGGCCGGCCGCCTGATCCTCGACGGCCGGGTTCCACCAGGGATCGTAGAGGATCACGGTGTCGGCGCCGGTCAGGTTGAGGCCGGTGCCGCCCGCCTTCAGGCTCACCAGGAACAACGGGACCGCTCCCTCCTGGAACGCGCGCACGGGAGTGGCGCGGTCGCGCGTTTCGCCCGTGAGCTTCACGAACTTCACCTTGCGCGCCTCGACCTCCTTCTCGATGAGAGCGAGCATGCTGGTGAACTGCGAGTAGAGCAGCACCCGCCTGCCCTCCACCAGCAGTTCGTCGAGCAGATCGAGCAGCGCCTGGAGCTTCGCCGACTCGCGCACCCGCGCGGCCTGCGGCAGCCTGACCAGCCGCGGGTCGCAACAGGCTTGGCGGAGCTTCAGGAGCGCGTCGAGGATCACGATGCGGGAGCGGTCGAACCCCCGGCGCTGCACCTCCTCCGCCACCCGGCTGTGCATTGCCAGGCGGATCGTCTCGTAGAGGTCGCGCTGGGCCCCCTCCAGATCGACCGCGTGGGTCACCTCGGTTTTCGGCGGCAGCTCGGACGCGACCTTGTCCTTCGTGCGCCGCAGTAGGAACGGACGCACCCGGGAGGCGAGCTGCTCGCGCCGCATCGTATTCCCCTGCTTCTCGATCGGGGTCGCGAAGATGCGGCGGAACCGCCGCTCGTCCCCGAGCGCTCCGGGCAGGACGACGTTGAAGAGCGACCACAGCTCGAGCAGCCGGTTCTCCATCGGCGTGCCGGTCAGGCAGAGGCGCTGGCGAGCGCGGATGCCGGCCGCGACCTGGGCCGCCTGGGAGCGGTGGTTCTTGAGAAACTGCGCCTCGTCGAGGAACAGGAGGTGGTACTCGCGCGCGAGGATCTCCTCGCGGTCGCGCCACAGGAGCGGGTAGGTCGTCAGGATCAGATCCGCCCCCGCACTTGCCTGCTGCTGCTCCCTGCGATCCGGCCCGTGGTGCAGGTGAACCCGCAGTTCCGGGGCGAACCGCTCGGCCTCGCGCCGCCAGTTCACGATCACGCTCGTCGGTGCCACGACCAGGCTCGGACGATCCGCCCGGCCCGAAGCGATCTCGATCAGCAGGTGCGCCAGCGCCTGGACCGTCTTGCCGAGCCCCATGTCGTCGGCGAGGATCCCCCCCAGCCCGTGCTCGCGCAGGAACTGGAGCCACGCGAGACCGTCGCGCTGATACGGGCGCAGCGTGGCCTGGAGCGCGGCGGGCGGACTGACCGGCGGAATCCCGCCGGTCTCCCGAAGGCGGCTGCCAAGATCGCGCAGGCGCGGATCCCCCGACCAGACGAGCGCTTGCGCCCCCACCGCTTTGTCAAGCTCGTGGAGCGCGGTGGCCTGGAGCGGCGAGACTCGCAGCTTGTGCGCGGGACCCGGGTCGCCGCCCTGGTACAGGTTCTCCAGGATCTCGAGGATGGCGCGCACCCGCGCCGCCGGCACCGGCAGCAGCCGCCCATCCTCGAGCCCGACGAGGATCTCCGTCTCCCGATCCCCCAGGGAGTTGAGGCCCTCCATCATCTTCTTGCCGCTCTTCTGCAGGGCGTTGAGCAGGATCGGCAGGAGGTTCTCCCGCTTGCCATCGATCTCGACCCCGAGCTCCAGGTCGAACCAGTCCGAGCCGGTCCCGGCGGCGAGGTCCGCGTACCACGCCGGTGCCCCCTCCACGAGCCGCAGCGGAAACGACTCGTCCACCTCGATCACCCACCCCTGCTGCCGCAGCGCCGGGACCCGCTCCTGCACGAACTCCAGGATCGACTCGATCTCGTCGAACTCGACCGGGGCATAGTCGCCCGGGCCGAGTTCCAGGCCGTCGACTCGCTCGAAGTCCTCAAGCGGCATCCACATCGCGTCTTCGAGCTGGTCGCAGAGGCGCGCCTCCGCGGAGCGGTCGCGCCGGATTCGGTAGACGACGCCGTCGCGGAACGCCTTCGCTTCCGCGGACACCCGCTCCACGGGCAGCCGGTGCTCGCCGTACGCGAATGAAAGCGTGGCGACGGATACCATCGTCTCCGGCATCCCGCGCGAAAACCCGCGCCCTCGGATGCGCACTCCGTGCAGGCGCAGGTGCGGCACGGGTCTACCTGGCTTCTCGATCCGTTCGATCCGGATGGATGCCGGCGGAGGGATCCCTGCCCCGCCGCCATCCCCCAGCGTCTGGCGCGCTGCCGTTGCGGCGTCCGGGTCGAGGGGAGGCGCACCGAGGAGCGTCGTGAGCAGGCGGGGCTGCACCCCCGTCTCCAGCAAGGCGCACTCACCGGACAGAGGATCCACGTAGTACGGAGGCTCGAGAGGCAGCCCCACGAGGCCAGCGTCCGCGGTTTCGAGGATTGGGCTTTGGCTGCCGTCCGCCTCGAGGCGCCACCCCAGGCGCGCCGGACGCGCCGGGCCCGGTCGCAGGATCGGCCCATCGACACTGCCCCAGTGGGCCCGGGCGGTCGCGATCAGCCGATCGAGGACCTCCCCGGCGCGGCGAGGGGAAAGCGGCCGCGGGTCCTTGCCCGCCCCGCCGTACCCCCCGGCCGCGAGATGGGCCAGCCCGAGGATCGCCTCGTCCGCGGGTCCGCAGCAATCCGGTGTCGCGTTCCCGCTCCCCGGGGTCCAGGCGAGCGGACGTGGGGAGCCGAAGCCTCCGCGCTTCATCCATCGCCCCACCAGGGCCTGGACCGTGAGCACCTGTCCCCTAATGGCGTAGTAGGCCGCGTCGCTACCGATGCGCACGACGTAGACGAGCCGCGTGGAGGGCGGCTCGGTGCGCCCCGTGTCGTCGTCCTGCGCCAGCGCCGCCCTCAGCCGGCCGAGCCACGCGCTGGCGGCGCGATCGAGACCCACCGCGCCGTCGAGGTCCCGTTCACTCCGCCCGCCGGGCCGCCTGGGTAGATCGTCGGAGCGCCGGGCGGCAACCGCCGCGAGCCTGGCTGCCAAGCGGAATCGTCCGGGCAAGGTAACGGGAGTGGGGTCGTCATCGAACGCCAGGTCATCTGCGTCCGGTTCGAGATCGCTGTAGTCGGGGTCGAACGCAGCCAGCAGCAGCGCCGCCACATGGGCGCAGTTCGCGCCTCGCGCGCAGGAGCAAACCCCGGAAAGCCGCGGCCGGCCCGTATCCGACGCCTGCACCTTGGCCGACACGCGCAGGTGGTGGCGCCCATCGACGACGACTCCGAGCGCGACGCCAGCGCCCGGACGGGCGTCCGCGACGTGGACCTGGCCGTCATCGGCCAGGCGCGCCCCCTTTCCCGCGGCGGCGGAGCCGAGCGCTGCCCTTATATCCGCGGTCCGGAGCTTCATTGGCACCGACGCTGGTGGCGGTCGCTCACCATGGGCAGGAGAACTTCCTCATCGAAGGGGACGGCGGATGGTACCGCCGGGTGGCCCAGGGAAGCAAGCGCGGTGGCGCGAACCGTCCTGCTATAATCCGGTCGCCGCAAGCGCTGCACCCACGGACGCTCGGAGCTCCGCATGGATCACTTCCAGCATCCCCTCGCAGTCGTGGAGACGAGGACCATCGATCCCCGCACGCGGGTCTGGGCCTTCGCCCATCTTCTCCCGGGGGCGAAGGTGGGCGCCGACTGCAATATCTGCGACCACGTCTTCATCGAGAACGACGTCCGGGTGGGCGACCGGGTCACGATCAAGTCGGGGGTGCAGCTCTGGGACGGCGTGACGCTCGAGGACGACGTCTTCGTCGGCCCGAACGCCACCTTCACCAATGACCCGTTCCCGCGCAGCCGCAAGACCCCAGAGCGCTTCTCGCCGACACTCGTGAAACGCGGCGCCTCGATCGGCGCCAACGCCACGCTCCTGCCGGGGCTCACGGTGGGAGAGAAGGCGATGGTCGGCGCCGGCGCGGTGGTCACGCGCGACGTGCCGGCGAACGCCATCGTGGTCGGCAATCCGGCGCGGATCGTCGGCTACGTGGACGCCGCAATCGAGCGCGCCCCGCTCTCTCCCGCCGCGGCCGCAGCGCCTCGACCCGCCGGGAGCCGCGTGCGCGGCGTGACGCTCCACACCCTCAAGCGGGTGGATGACCTGCGCGGCTCGCTCGTGGTCGGCGAGATTCTGAAGGAGGTGCCGTTCGAGGTGCGGCGCTTCTTCATGGTGTTCGATGTGGCGAGCGAGGAGATCCGCGGCGAGCACGCGCATCGCACCCTGCATCAGTTCCTGGTGTGCCTGCGCGGGCGGGTGCACCTGATGGTGGACGACGGGATGCTCCGCCAGGAGTTCGTGCTCGCGGACCCGACGTTCGGGGTCCACATCCCGCCGCTCACCTGGGGCAGCCAGTTCCGCTATTCCCCCGACGCGGCGCTGCTGGTGCTGGCGTCCGACCTCTACCGCCCCGAGGACTACATCCGCGACTACGGGGAGTTCCTGACGGTGGTTTCGCCTCGCGCCCCCGGTGGACCGGCCCGTGATCCTGCTGAATGACTTCAAGCGGCAGTGGGCCGACACCCGCCGCGAGGTGCTCTCGGCGCTGACGTCGGTCGGCGAGAGCGGCTGGTACGTCCTGGGTGGAGAGGTGCAACAGTTCGAGGAAGCGCTTGCGCGCCTGTGGGGGCTGCGGCACTGCGTCGGGGTCGCGAGCGGCCTCGATGCGATCGAGATCGCGCTGCGCGCCGCCGGCTGCCGCGCCGGCGACCGGGTGCTCACGACGCCGGTCTCCGCATTCGCCACCACCCTTGCGATCCTGAAGCTCGGTGCGATCCCGGTCTTCGCCGACGTGGACGACGCTGGACAGATCGATCTCGGGGCGTGTGAAGCGCTCCTCGCGGACCGCACGGATATCCGTTTCGTGGTGCCGGTGCACCTCTACGGCCAGGCGCTCGACCCGGCGGCGCTCGCGGCGCTGCGCGATCGCCGGGGCGCCAGGATCGTGGAGGACTGCGCGCAGTCGATCCTGGCCCGGCGCGGCGGCCAGCCGACGGGCGTGGCCGGGCTGGCGGCGGCGACTAGTTTCTATCCGACCAAGAACCTGGGCGCGCTTGGCGACGGCGGCGCGATCCTGACGAACGATCCGGCAATCGCCGAGGTCGTCCGCCAGCTGCGCGACTACGGACAGGCCGCGAAGTACGAGCACGAGCGGATCGGGTACAACAGCCGGCTCGACGAGATGCACGCCGCGGTGCTGCGGCGCGCGTCACTCCCTCGCCTGGCGGACTGGACCGCGCGGCGCCGCGACATCGCCGCCCGCTACCGGCGCGAGATCCGCCACGCCGACATCCGCATCCCGGCCGCCCCGGACGGGGCGGATCCGTGCTGGCATCTCTTCCCGGTGCTGATCCCGGCCGGCAAGCGTGCGGCGTTCGAGTCCTGGCTCAAGGAACGCGGGATTGCCACCGGCCGCCACTATCCGACGGCGATCCCGGACCAGCCGGCCATGCGGGCGGCCGCGTTCGAGGCGCCGCTCGGGATCGAGCGGGCGCGGACGTTCTGCGCGTCGGAGGTCAGCCTGCCCATCCATCCCTATCTTCTCGACGACGAGGCGGGGAGCATCGTCGAGGCGGTCAACACTTGGAAGAGTTGAGATGCAGCTGCGGCTGGTATCGACGGCGGCCGCGGTTGCGATGCAGAATGGGTCGCGGAGGCGGGTTCGGCATGTCCGAATGCGCAGTCGCGGCATCAGCGGCTACGACAGAGGTGAAACAATGAGCACACAGATCCCCATCGACCGCCAGGCGATCGAGCAGTTCAGCCGGCGATGGAAGATGACCGAGTTCTCTCTCTTCGGATCGGTCCTCGGCGACGACTTCCGCCCCGACAGCGACATCGACTGCCTTGTGAGCTTCGCCTCCGAGGCCCGTTGGAGCCTGCTGGACCTGGCCAGGATGGAGGAGGAACTCACGGCGTTGTTCGGGCGGAGAGTGGATCTGGTGGAGAAGGAAGCACTTCGGAACCCCTTCAGGCGCCATGCGATCCTCACCACACGGGACGTGATCTATGCGGCCTGAGGACCGGGACCCGGCGTATCTTTGGGACATGCTTGAAGCAGCGCACCAGGTCCGAGAGTTCACCGAGGGGACGACGATGGAGGGGTTCCTGGGCGACCGCAAGCTGCAACTCGCGGTCGAACGGTGTGTGGAGATCATCGGCGAGGCGGCGCGGCGGATCTCCGAGACGTTGAAGGCGGCCATCCCTCACGTACCCTGGCGCGACATCGTGGCCCAGCGGAACGTGTTGGCCCATGACTACGGCGAGATCAGGCAGGACCGGATGTGGGCAGTGGCGACGGAGGGAATTCCTGCCCTGATTCCGCTCCTCGAGTCGCTGCTTCCGCCCCTTCCGACAACGTGATGAAGGCCGGCTGAGATGCTCTCGATCGTCATCCCCGTCTACCGCAATGAGGCGAACCTCGACCGGCTGCTCCCCGCGCTCGAGGGGGTCGCCGACGCCTGCCCGGTGCCGCTCGAGGTGGTGTTCGTGGTGGACGGCAGCCCGGACCGCTGTCTCGAACTGCTGCGCGAGCGGCTGCCGCGCGCCTCGTTCGCATCGCAGCTGGTGGCGCTGAGCCGGAACTTCGGGTCGTTCAACGCCATCCTGGCCGGCCTCGAGGCGGGGCAGGGGGACCACTTCGCAGTGCTGGCGGCCGACCTGCAGGAGCCGCCCGAGCTGGCGCTGCAGTTCCTCGACATGATGCGGCGCGGCGAGGCCGAGGTCACCTTCGGCGTGCGCGCCGGCCGCTCCGACCCGCTGCTGTCCGAGGCCTCGGCCCGGCTGTTCTGGTTCCTCTACCGCCGCCTCGTGGTCCGCGAGATGCCCCCGGGCGGGGTCGACATGTTCGGCTGCACCCGGGCGGTGCGCGACCGGCTCCTCTCGCTGCGGGAGGTGAACGTCAACCTGATCGCGCTCCTGTTCTGGATGGGGTTCCGGCGCGGCTACGTGCCGTACGACCGGCAGCCGCGGCTCGAGGGGAAGAGCGCCTGGACGCTGCGGAAGAAGCTGCGCTACTGCCTCGACAGCGTCTTCAACTTCACGAACCTGCCGATCCAGTTCCTGCTCTGGGTGGGGGGAATCGGCACGACGGTCGCGGTGCTGTTCGCCGGCGTGCTGCTGGTCGCCAAGCTGACCGGCAGGATCGAGGTCCCCGGCTACACCGCCATCGCCCTCGCCGTCACCTTCTTCGGCGCGATCATCAGCCTGGGGCTCGGCATTCTGGGGCAATACCTGTGGCTCGCGCTCCAGAACATCCGCGGCAGGCCGAACTACTTCGTGGCATCGGCCGAACGCTACCGCTCGTCCGCGCCGGGTGTACGCGAACCGGCCGCCCCCGCCACGACGGAGACCCAGGCTGGACGCTCGGGGCGGTGACGCAGCGGCCGACGGGAGCGAGAAGGGGATGATCGCCCCGGGCCGGCGCCCGGCGCGCGTGTGGCCATGGACGTGCGGCGTCATCCTCGTCGCAGGCTGGCTCTGTGCAACGTTCGTGCGCCAGGAGCGGATCTTCCCGTACTGGGATGCCGCGATCTACCACAACCTGACCCTGGCGCTGACCGACGCGTTCACGCGTTCACCCGCCGACGGCCTCCACGAGCTGCGCGAGTCGCTTCCGGAGGACTACAACTCCCTCTTCGCGCTGCCGCTCGTCCCCGGAATCATGGTGGCGGGGGAACGGCGCCTCGCGTTCGTGCTGCTCGTCTTCGTCGTCTACTTCATCCCCTACTTGCTGGCCGGGGCATGGCTGGCGCGAGGGCTGCTGCCGCAGCATCCCCAGCGCTCCATGCTCGCCGGCGCCGTGTTCATCGTGGCGACGCCGGCCTGCTGGTACCACGTCGCACTCGGATACCCCGACATCGGCGGGGCCGCGCTGATCGCCGGGTGCGTGCTCCTCTACGGCCGCTGGCGACGATCCGGACGGCTGCGCACGCTGATGCTGATGGGCCTGCTCGCGGGGCTCGCGATCGTCTTCCGTCGCCATTACGTCTACGCGGTCGCCGCCCTCTTTGCAGCGGTGCTTGCCGACGTGGGCGTCGGGGCCCTGGCGCAACGCGGCAGCGCTCGTGGGCGTGCGAGGGCGGCCGCGGAATGGATCGGCAGCGTGGTGCTGGCCGCCGCGGTCGGATGGCTCACCATCCGGCTGATCCTGCCGAGCTTCTTCCGGCAGGCACTCGCATCGTCGTCCGGGCGCTTCGCCGGCTGGCAGCAGAGCGTCACCGACACGATGTACAGTATGGTGGGGACGGTCGGAGCCGTCCCCCTGGGGCTCGCGGCGATCGGGTGGCTGACCGTGTGCCTGCGGGGCGGAGGCGCCCGCGCGGAGTTTCGCATCCTGCTGATGGGAACGACTGCCTGGGCCGCCGCCTGGTCCTTGCACGCCCGCCAGCAGCCGTACCACTACCCGCACTGGCTGCCCCTGTTCGTTGCACTCGGGCTCGCCGCGTTGTGGCTCGCCCTGCGCGAGGTCTCACGGCGCTCGCTGCGGCTGGGTGGCGCGGTCGTGATGGCGCTGCTGGTGTTCGTGGGACTGGTCACCGGCGTGCCGCTGGCGATCCCGGTCGCGACCGCGCGCGCCTTGCCTCGGCGGCTCTTTCCCGACCCGATCGCGCCGCGAGTCAATCCTGCCTACGACGAGGTGGCGCGGCTGGTCACCCATCTCCGGGAGATCGCCCGCCCGGACGACGCGATCCTCGTCGCCGCCTCGTCCCATGCGCTCAACTTCGACATTGTGCGCGGGGCCGAACGCACGCTTTACGGAAGGGGCGGAGCACGGCTCAAGGTGCAGCAGTTCGCTCAGGTCGACTCGCTCGGGAAACTGCCCACGAGCCTCCTGCTCGGGGCCGCCATTGTCGTCGTCGCAATCCCGTTCCAGCACCACCTCGCGCCGGACCAGCAGAAGGTCGTACGCGTGCTCCTCGACGCGGTCTCCGGCTCCTGGCCAATCGCGGCCGATTTCGAGCTGTTGCCCGACCGGTTCACCCTCGGCACGCCCGGCACGGAGGTGCGCCTCTACCGGAGGGTACGTCCCTCATCCCCCGAGGTGAGCGACGACACGACGCGCCGCATCAATCAATTCGTGCACGGCACGCCGCTCGACGCGCCGCGGTGGGTGCTCCGCTCCAGCCCCTACCCCGCCGAAGTGACGGAGGAGGAGGCGGGGCGATTCCGGATCACGGCACATCCGCCGCGCGCCTCGGAGGGCGCCCGCACGGTGGTGGAACTGCTCGGCCTCCGCGCGGATCGGGTGCGGTTGACAGGATGGCTGTCGTTCTTCGACGAACGCTGCGCCGGGGTCGCGCTGCTCGCCGGGGTCGGGATGGAGGAACCCACCGTCACTCTAGGGGCGTTTGCGCCTGGCATCGGCACAGAGCCCTTCGACGCGGTCGTGCGGCGCGCCGCAGCGGGTCAGGTCTACCTGGATCTGCGGGCAGCCCCGCGAGAGCCGGAACGGATCGACTTCTGCACCGTGCTCATCTCGGAGCTGGAAGCAATACCCGGCGGCTGAGGCGAGGGTACGGAGCCGTGTCTCGTTCGCAACCACCAGTCGCGTTGGGGCGAGTCTGGCTATTCCCGTACCGTTCGCGGCGATCTCCTCAGGCCGACAGTGGTCCCGGAGATCCGCACGTGGATCTGGTGCTCCCGGCCATCTCCCGTTTCGGCAGGGAGACGGAATGAGAAGCCGTGATTCCCGTCGCCGATTCCGGCCGCCAGGAGATCCTGCCGATACTTGTCAGCCTCGACGGTTCCACGGAGCGTGCCATCGACGAGTACCTCGACAACCACGGCACTCTCGGGTCGCAAGGCATCCCACGCCCAGCCAGACACGCCGGAGACGTCCGCGCGGTCCAGAAACCCAACGTACTGCGCATCGCGAACGCAAGCAATCACGTCCTGCCTTCCCATCCACCCGCGTTCGTGGAAGTAGAGCAAGCGCGTGTGCGCGAGGCGCTCGATCTGGCTACAAACCCACGAAGGAGACGAAAGGAAGCAACCGTACTCACGATTACCCTCGAAGGCCTCGAATGCGAAACCGTCTTGCGCATACGCCGCGACGATCCGGCTGACGCCTCCGGGCGCGAGACCGAGACGGCCGCGTCCCAGCCTCAGTTGATCCGCGACGAACCGTCCCTCCGCCGTCAGCACCAGGACACCATCTGCGGCGAGGAGGGAATGGAACAGTCGCAGGAACGACCTCCACGCGTCGGGCGGGAGGTGAGTAAAAAGCGACCCGACCCAAATCAGGTCGAACGAGCCCGCTAGAGCGATCCTCTCCGCATGCGGGTCGGAGTATGCCGCAAGTGCATCGAAGGTACGGGCGCAGAAATCCACGGCCCCTCGGTCAAGGTCGCATGCAGTGATCTCGGCCTCCGGAAATCTCGCGCGCAAGGCGCGCAGTACACGACCGTACCCACATGGGAAGTCGAGGATTCGCCGAATCCGCGTATTGGATGCGAGCAGCAGCGCGAGCCGTATGCACCGCAGGGCCGATCGCCCCGCTTCGTAGTATTGCTCCTCGTCTCCGCGAAACATTGTGTCCGCTGGCGAAATCTCGCGGATCACATCGAGTGGCTGGTCGTCGAGCGAAGCGTCGAGGGTCATGGTGTACCTCGCTGCATTCAAGTCCTCGGCCGCAAGTCTGACGCCGGAGTCCGCGTCTCGGGAGAGAGGACGCGCCGTACCCTGGGGGCGCCAATCATACTGGAAAGCCGCTTGCCGTCCAACTCGAGAGGCGAGCGGCGATGGCCGGTTCGTTGACAGCCCCGACCGCCCTCGCTATACTCCGCGTCCCCCAGCCGGGAAGATCGCCCCTTTCTCCGCGGATGCTCCGCCCCTAGGACAACCGGCCCCGAGATGAGCTTCTTTCGCAAGGTCCTGCGTACTCGCATTCGAGACGACAGTCCGGAGTCGGAGCGCGTCGTTGCGGTCGATTTTCTGGCGCGTCTGGACCGCGCCCGGATTGACCATCTCGACAGGCGTCAGTTTCGTCCCTTCATCCACGAGGGGGTGTTGGCAATCGCCGGAGACCGGCGAGCGACACTGTTCGAGCATCCGAACTCGCGCGTCACGTTCCACCAGATTGAGGTCGCCCAGCGAGGCGTCCTGCGATTTGGCCATGCAGTGGACCCGGCGGTCTGGGAGAAGGGCGGTGACGGCGTCGAGTTCGTCGTCGAGGTGAGCGACCCGGTATCGCGGCGGACCGCCCGCTACAGCCGCTACCTCGACCCGAAGCATCTGCCGTCGGAGCGGCGCTGGCTCGGCGCGGAGATCGACCTGCACCCTTTCGTCGGCTCCCGCGTGGAGATCTCGTTCGCCACCGATTGCGGTCCGGAGAACAACGCCGACTTCGACTGGGCCCATTGGAGCGATCCGACGATCGTGGTGGACTCGCACCCCGACGTGAGGCTGCTGACGCTGCTCGACTCGGCGTCGGTGTGGACTCAGAAGGTGGAGCTGGTCAAGGAGGATCTGTTCCTGATCGGCGAGGACCTTCGCCAGGTGATCTCGGCCCATCCCGACTCGGTGGTGCTGTTCCAGGGGATCCGGGTTCCGCGAGGGGGACGGCTCGAGACGGCGATCGGGATCAACCAGACTGCGTGGCAGAGCATCAGCCGCGGGGTCGCCTTCGAGATCGTCATGCGCACCGCGGACGGCACCGAGACGAGCGTCTTCTCGGATCGGCTGCATCCGGCCGGCGTCGCCGCGGATCGGTGCTGGCGGGAGGTCCTCGTCCCCCTGGACGAGTTCGCGGATCGCCGGGTGGACATCTCCTTCCGGACCCTCGCCGACCCGGGTGAGAAGCAAGAGCCGATGTGGTCCGGCTGGAGCCAGCCACGGCTGACCGTTCCGCGTCCGGCCGGCGCGAAGCGCAGCCTCCCGACGACACCGAACGTGATCCTGCTGACGCTGGACACGGTGCGGGCGGACCATCTGGGCTGCTATGGCGCCTCGGCGGCGCGAACCCCCAATCTCGACTGGCTCGCCGCGCAGGGCGCTGTGTTCGAGCGCTGCTTCAGCCAGTCGAACATCACGCTGCCGTCACACCTCGCCATTCTGTCGTCTCGCTACCCGTCACAGCACACGCGGGACAACACTCCGTACTCGCTCGCGCCATCGCTCGAGACGCTCGGGGACCTCCTGCGCGAGCGCGAGTTCGACACGAGCAGCGTGATCAGCGCCGAGATCCTCAACCCCGCATGGTGCCGCGGGATCGACCGGGGGTTCTCGCAGTACCGGGGGGTGCAGGGTGTCCGGCGCCTCGGGGGCCACACCCTGAGCCTGTTCCAGGAGTGGCTCGACAAGCGTCCGCCAGGCCCGTTCTTCTCGTGGGTCCACTGGTTCGATGCGCATGCGCCTTACATCCCCCCGCGCTCTCACTACGGGATGTTCTTCCCGCAGCAGGGAGCCGCCGTCGCAGCGGGCAGCCTGGTGCTTCCGAACGAGCTCGAGCACTACCGCCGCTGGACCGATCCATTCGCAGACCTGCGCATGCCGCTGGCGCAGTACGACGCCTCCATCACGTATCTCGACAGCGTCCTGGGGGATCTCCTGAAGGACCTCGAGCGCCGCGGTCTGCACGAGCAGACCATCATCGCCGTCACCGCCGATCACGGCGAGTGCCTCGGGGAGCGTGAAGTCTATTTCGCGCACGTGGGTCTGCACGACGTGGTGACGCACGTGCCTCTCATCCTCTTCGCCCCGGGCCGCCTGCGCGCGGGTCAGCGAAGCTCTGCCATGGCGATGACGGTCGATATCCTCCCCACCCTGTTCGCGCTCCTCGACCTTGCACCGCCCGACGGCGCCCAGGGGAAGAACCTGCTGCAGGCGCTCGGCGCGGGCGGCGGCGCGGATCAGGCTGTCTTCGCCGAGCACTCTCGCGACGCGCAGCTGATGGTGCGGACGTCGCGGTTCAAGTACATCCGTTCGACGGCCGATCTCGCCTACACGAGCCGGTTCTCGTTTCGCAAGGGAGACGAGGAGCTGTACGACCTGGATGCGGACCCCAAGGAAGAGCGGAACCTGGCAAAAAAGGAGGCTGGCCTGCTCGACGAGTTGCGCGCCCGGCTCGCCGCCTGGGAGGCCGCAAACCGGGGCGGCGCCGCGCACGGGCACACGCTGCAGGCGGATGATGAGGTCGCCGAGAAACTGCGGAGCCTCGGTTACTTCTGAGGCACGAACAGGCGCGGGCGGCTCCACCCCCCCCAATCGAATGTCGCATCGCCCGCCGGCCCAACCTGGGTCTCGAGGACGATCTGGACCTTCTGCCCCGCGAACTGCCGCAGCGGGATCTGCAAATCCAGCCAGCGTCGGTCGGCATCGGTGTGCTGGGGATCCAGGTGGCGCGTAAGAACCTTCGCGAGCTTCCCGTCCTCCTTTTGGACCGAGATGGAGAACACCACACCATCTCCCCCCTTCGCCCACGCCTCATCGCTGACGCCGATGCCGAACTCGAACCAGGCTCCCTCGCTGAGCGTGATTGGCGGAAAGGTCACGCTGGACGGCGGGTGCATGAAGACGACGTCGCGGCGCTGCCCGCCGACCGTGAGGTTGCCCTTGCTGACCATCTCCGGCTTGGGGGTCTTGACGGTCGCGCGCGGCAGCGCCCCGACGAGGTCGAAGAGCTGGAGGTTCTGGATCGCCGCGTCCTTCTCACCCTTCGAACAGCTTGCGAGCATCAATGCGACAAAGCTCATGACGACGACCACGCGTGAACGTCCTGGCATCGCAAGTACTCCTGCCCAACGTCGGTCGGGAAGAAAAACGAGGAAGCTCGTCAATCTCCTCGAGGACCTCCGAGTTTCCGGAGGGCCACGAGTCGATCGGGTGAAGCGTCACGACCCCAACGGGGGTCAATCGAATTCGCGGGCCAGGATAGCCCAACCGGACCGCCCCGGTACCATGCTATCGTTCTGATTCCTGTCGCGCCTGAGCGCTGAGAGCACGCGCTTTCGACCCGCTCCGCGGCTTGGCGGAGTTCCAAGTGCTAGCCGGGGATCCGGTTGACCCGGTGGTAGAGCTCCTCATGTTCCTCTGCACATGCCGCGATCGTCTTCACCCGCGCGGCAGGCGAGGCAGAGGGGCGCGGAGGCGCCGCTCCCAGGTACCGTTGCAAGGCGCCGCGCAGCGCCTCCGGGTCGCGGGCGCGGAACGTGATGCCAGCTCCCTCGTCCCGGATCAGCTCCGCCATCCCGCCTAGATCCGAGGTGATCACTGGGATCCCTGCGAGAAACGCCTCCTGGATCGTGAGCGGCGAATTCTCGTACCAGATCGACGGCACCACCAGAACATCGAGGCCTGCAAGGATCTTGCCGACTCGCCGGTTCTCGTAGTATCCCTCGAGGTGGATGCGCGGCGAGCGGATCAGGCCGCGCAACTGATCCTCGTAGTCCTCGTGCCCCTCGTACGGCACCGCGTGCCCGTACAGGTGAAGATGCGCTCGCGGATCTTCGATCCCGTTGAACGCCTCGATGAGCAGGTGGAGCCCCTTCGGCGGGATCCACGTCCCGATGTATCCGAAGCGGATCGAGCCGTCGGGTGGCCGGCGAGGCGCACCATAGTAGGACACCTCGAACCCGTAGGTCGAGTAGCGGATCTTGTCCGCCGGGACGCCGAAGTCGACGAACTTGCCCAGCAGGAAGCGGCTCGGCGCCGTGAACAGGTCCACCTGCCGGCACATCTCCTGAACATGCTCCATCCTGGCGCGCACCCGCGCGCGCGCCTCGCGCTCCCCGGCCACGAAGGCGCGCGAGTAGAGCCCGTAGGCACCCTTGAGCGCGCGCTTGACCCGCGCCCCCGCCGGCGACTCGAGCTTGGGAAAGGCCTGCTGGAGGGTGGCGGCGGTCCGCGCCTGCCCGCGGTTGAGCCCCAGTTGCCAGGAAAGGCACTTCACGCACTCGCCGTCCTCCTGGCCGGGGCAGAGCGACAGGTCCGTCTTGAGAAACTGTCCGCGCTGGCAGATCAGCCAGTAGTCGTGGAGCGTGTAGACGACCGGGATCCCGCGGCGATGCGCCTCGGCGATAAGGTTGGTCGACAGGCAGGTGACATGATGGAAGTGGACGACGTCCGGGCGGCGCTCCTCGAGCAGGGCGCCGAAGATACTGTCGATCTCGTCATTCCGGTACGTCTTCTCGAAGCGGTCGCAATCGCGGAAGGTGTTGTTGAGGCGCACGACGGGCAGCCCATCGACGACCGCGCGCTCGACGCTGTACTCGGCGCGCGACGGATCCGCCACGCGATGGAACACCCCGACCTCGTGGCCGCGAGCCGCAAGCGCGCACGACAGCCCGTGCGCGAACACCTCCGCCCCGGCCATGTTGAAGGGGGGGAATCCGTGGGCGACCTGGAGGATCCGCACGATCAGCGGCGCGGCGGACGTGTGACGGACCGCACGCTCACACCCCCCGCACCGCCGGGAGCGGCCGGTTCAGGCGCTCATCCGCGGCGCCGCGCCACTGGGCGAGGCTCGAGAGCAGCGCCAGGATCGGCGCGCGCAGGGCCAGCCCCGCGCGGCGACGAAACCCCCGCTCGTGGCGCCATGCGTACGCGGCATCGCGCGGCGCCGTGACCAGGCTGTTGCGCAAGGCGTCGCGGAGCGTGGGCACGGTCCGCAGCCCGAACAGCTCATACAACCGTCGATGGCAGACGTAGGTGCGCTTGTACTCGTACCACACGGACCGGTCGTGTGAATGGACGACCGCGGCCGCCGGGGTGTAGACGATGCTGTGACCTGCTTCCAGCACCCTCTTCCCCCAGTCGAGGTCCTCGCCGAAATAGGCCCAGTCGTACGGGATGCGCTCCCAGACCGAGCGCCTGATCGCGGAGCAGACGTCGTCGAAGACGCACAGGTGATAGCGCGCCAGCGGATGGAGCCTCAGGTACGTCGTCCGCTCGGGCAGGCGCTGCACCCGCCGCTCGAGCGACCCCGTCAGCCACGACTCGAGGTGGCGGCGCGTGAGCACATCGGCGTCCGCGCGCGGGAGCTGTCGCGCGTAGGTCCCCGCCACGTCGTCGTCCGCGAACGGCTCCAGGAGCGCCTCGACCCAGCGCGCGTCGGCCGGCACGGCGTCCTGGGTCAGCAGGACGACGAACGGGGCGCGGGAGGCGGCGATTGCCTGGTTCCGCGTGAGACCGTGATTGAACCCGGAGGGTGGGATCTCCGTGACGCGCGCATCGAACTCGCGCAGCAGCTTCACGGTGCCATCCGTCGAGCCCGAGTCGAAGGCCACGATTTCGAGGCGCCGCGCGGTCTGCTGGGAGCGCACGGCGGTGAGCACGGCGCGCAGGAGCGGGCCGGCATTCCTGGTCGGCAGGACGACCGACACCTCGGGAGCGGTCATCGGCGCGATCTCCCCGCGAGTACCGCGCCGGCCGCGGCGCGGCCGGAGACCACCGGGGCGCCGAGCAACTCGAGGTATCGCTGCTCCATGTCGGTGGCATCCTGCGCGATCGTCTTCATCGGCACGACCGGCTGTCTGAGCGCCTCGAGCCGGGAAGGGTCCTCGATCACCCAGGCGATCTGGCGGGCGAGGTCCTCGGCGTCCCCGGCCCTGAACAGCAGCCCATTCTCGCCGTGGCGGACGAAATCGGCCATGCCCCCCAAGTTCGAGGCGATCACCGGCGTGCCGGTCAGTATCGCCTCATGGATCGTGATCGGGGCGTTCTCCCACCAGACGGAGGGGACCACCAGCACGTCGAGCTCCGCGAAGATCTCCGCCGCACCCTGGTTGTCGAACTCCCCGAGGAACTCGATCGGCGCTCCGGTGGCGGCCGCGCGCAGCCTGCCGGCGTAGTCGGGAAACCAGGAGGGATTTCCATGGACCTTGAGGACGGCGCGCCCGGAGGCGCCGTTCAGCGACGCCCGCCGGAACGCCTCGACCAGAACATGGACCCCCTTGTGGGGTACCAGCGAACCGATGTACCCAAAGCGGACGACGTCCGATGGCTTGCGGCGGAACGGCTGCAGCAGATCGGCGCGTATCCCGTAGTCGGACTCGACCACCTTTCCTGGGGGCAGCCCGAACTCGACCATCTTCCGGCGCAGGAACGGCGACGGCGCCAGGAACAGATCGACGTCGAGGCAGGCCGCGCGCACCCGCTCCAGACGGCGCTCGACCCGGGCGGCGCGCTTTGCCTCGCTCTCGATGGAGAGGAAGCGCTCGACGCTGCGGAACAGCGCCTTCGCCGGAGCGAGACGCTCCTGCACGGCGGCGGCCGGCTCTGCCAGCCGCAACCCCGCCCAACCGGCCGTGCAGTGCTGGTTGTCGGCAGTGGGGTGCGAGCGGGTGACGAGGCTGAGGGTGAGATTCCCGCTCCTGCCCGCCGGCAGCGCGACGGCGTCCTCGACCCAGCGGCGATCCTCGTCAACGGCCTTGGGGTTGAGCGAGCGCGACCAGAGCACGCCGTCGGGGCCGTGGATCTCGAACGTCACGCCGCCGCCCGGCTTGGCGAAGGTGGAGGGGGCCATGGCGACCGCGAAGTCGAGGCGCGTCCCGGCAGGAGCGTCGAGCACGAACTCCACGCGTGCCGGCGGGTGGGCGATCAGGACCGGTCGCGGCTCCCCACCGAGGTTAAACTGATCGAGGCGGACGAAGTTGTTCGGTGCCTCCACGCGTGCAGAGGCCAGGCGATCCAGCAGCGATCGCCCGTTGCCGCGCGCACCGATCCCGAGCACCTTAGATGCCAGCGTCGATGCGAGGTACGCACCGCCGCCGAACTTGCGGGCGCACTCGGCACAGTGGCTGACCTCGATCTGGTCACACACCGCCAGGTCGGGGCGAATCCGCTGCCCGCCGTTGAAGCAGCTCAGCCAGTAGTCGTGCAGGGTGAAGACGACCGGGATCCCGCGCTGCTTGGCGATGGCGATGTAACCGAGCGAGTGATTGAGCAGGTGCTGGAGGTGCACGACATCCGGGCGGACCTCGCCGAGGATGCGGCTGAAGACGCGGTCCATTCGCACGTCGGCGTAGGTGTCCTCGAAGCGGCGGTAGCGATGGTTGTGGACGACCTCGTAGAACGGCAGCCCCTGGTACGACGAGCGCCGGTAGTGGTACTGCGCCTTCGCGTGGTCCACCTCGGTGAACATCACGTAGACGCTGTGCCGTTTCTGCAGCTCCTTGGCCAGGTAGAAGGTGTACAGCTCCGACCCCGCGGCGTGATGCGGCAGGAAATCATGAATGACCTGGAGAATCCGCATGGGTCAGTCGGGATCCCGGACGGCGCCGAGCCGCTTCAGCAGGCGCACGCCGCGCTGCGCGCGCAGCGTCTCCAGGCGCACGGCAAGCGCGCTCACCTCGCGACCGCGCGCGGCGAGCTCGGCGCGGGCGGTAACGAGGCCCTCCGTCGCCTGCCGCAGCTCCAGGTCGAGGTCCGCGGCGTGGCGCACCTGCTCTCCGAGATGGGCATCGAGCGCGGCAACGGACGACTCGAGATCGCCGAGCGCCCGGCCGCGGCGTTCGACCTCCGCCTCCAGCTCCGACACGCGCCGGTCCCGCCGCGCGACCTCCGCCTCGAGGTTCGCGGTATGTCGCTCGAGGCCGGTGATTCGCGCCTCCTTCCGTTCGACTTCGGCGCCCAGATTCTGGGAATGCTGCTCGAGCGCCGCGACGCGTGCCGCACGCGCTCCCGACGCCGCCTGCGCGAGGCGGGCCGCCTCCGTCGCACGGCGGGCCGCCTCCTGGGCGCGGGCGAGGTCGGCCCGCAGCCCTTTCGCCTCGTTGCGGAGAGATTCCCCCTGCGCGTTCAGCTCGCTCAGCGTCTGCTGGCGTGCCTCGACCACCCCCGTCAGCGACGCCACCTGCCGGCCCAGGCGCTCCGCGCGCCCGGCAAGCGTCTTCGCCTGGGCATCGAGAGCGACAATCCGCTCGTCGCGCCGCTTGACCTCGGCGCCGAACGCCGCGCGCTCCCCCGCCGCACCGGTGACGAGCCCCGCGATCCGCCCGTCGCGCTTGTCGATCTCGATCTGGACCTCGTCCACCCTGCGCTCGAGCCGCGCGATCTTCTCCGCCCGCACGGCCAGCGTGGCGACGAAGCGCTCGCAGTCGGCCTCGCGCTGCCGCAGGGCGGCGCGAGCCGCGGCCACCTCGACTCGCAGCTCTGCGAGCGCGGCGCCGCGCCGTTCTACCTCCGCGTCGAGCGCCGAGGTGCGCGAGGACAGCCGCGCGGCCTCCGCCTCCTTCTCTCGCGCCATGACGGCCAGATCGGCGAAGCGGCCAAGCTCCCGCGTCATCGCCTCCAGCCGCGCCGGCAGCGCCTCGGACTGCTGGCGCAGCAGCACCTCGCGCTCCCGGAACTCTCGCCGCAGCCGCTCCTGGTCCTCCGTCACCCCCGGGCGGGACCGATCTCGCTCCTGCAGCTCGTGATTCACCTCCAGGAGGCGCCGCCCGCGCTCGCGCAGAGCCTCCGACGCGGCCTCGACCTCCTGCTTCAGCGACTCGATGCGCTCCTGCCGCCGGCCGATCTCCGCCTGCAGCGTCTCGATGACGCGCTGCCGGTGGTCGCGCTCCGCAACGAGGTTCGCGGCATGGACGTTCTTGTTCCCCATCTGCTCCTGCAGCGTCGCGATCGACTGATACGCTTCCTTCAGGAGGTCGATCCCGGTGGCCTCCATCAGCGCCGCCATGGCGGTGAAGTCTGGGCGGTCCGCCTCCCCGACGGCGGCGTGGAGGCCCGCGGTGTCGAGCGGCGCGGCGGGCGCCCGCCGGGCTGCCAGGAGATGGCGATAGGCCGGCTCGGCGTTGTCGGAGCGGTAGTAGTTGCGATTGTAGAAGGCGCTCACCTGCCGCTTGAGATCGGCGAGGTTCGGGTCGGCGTCGAGGTAAAACGACAGCCCCATCATCAGGAGCCAGCGGTCGAGGCAGCCGTTCGGCACCGCGACGACCGGTCCGACGGCGCGCGCCAGGATCCGCGCCGTCGCCTCGCGGTCGGGCAGCCCGTTGGCGAGGTGCTCCCCGAGGAAGCGATGGTCGAGCTTCAGCCGGTGGCGCAGGAAGCCGTCGAGGATCGACTCGGCCTCCGCGACGCGCGGCGCGTCGAACGGCGCGGTCAGCAGCAGCGCGTCGCGCGTGACGCGTCCCATCTCCTTGACGAAGGCCGCCCGGCGGCGAGGCGGGACGTGCTCGAGCGCGTCGAGGCTGACGACGGCGTCGAACGAGCCATCCGAGAACGGCAGCGCCAGCGCATCGGCGAGCACCGCCCCCTGACCCTGGACCCCCTCGCGATCGGCGACCACGACGTGGTCGCGCGGCAGGAAGGCCTTGAGGTGTCCCGGCGCGCCGCCGACGTCGAGGATCGCCAGGCGCCTGCGCTCCCCACGGATCCGCTCCACCGCCTCCTGCACGAGCTTGTGCCGCTGGTAGAGGTCGAACGGCAACGACGCCAGCGCGAACGGCTCGGTCGCGGCCCGCTCCGAGGCGGGCGGCGCCACCTCGCGCATCCTCGGTGCCGCGGTCTTGCGCGCGGGCCGCTCCAGACTCTTCGGAAGCCCAGCCTTTCTTCGATGTCGGCTCAATGTTCGATCTCCCAGCGCGTGGGAAGTGCCACGATTCCGTGCATCTCGACCGGTCCCTCGACGACCTGGAACAATTTTACCCGTTCCTGGTGGTCGATGGCGACCGGGACCGCCTCGGAGTGGTCGTAGCAGAAGTAGGAGAGGTAATAGGTCCCCTTGAGAAGGGGCAGCGGGTCGATGGTGCAGCGGACCCGGCCGGTCTCCCCCCCGCGCAGCGGCCCCACGGTGAGCGGCCGTTCATGCCAGAGGTGGTTGATCCCGGACACGTAGGTGCCATCGGAGCGGAAGACCCCCACGCCGAACACCGGGCGCTCGACGTCGGCCTTGACCCGGAAGCGGGCCTCGATCGTCAGCGCGTCCCCCGGGGCGAAGGCATGGCGTTCGGCCCCGGCGCGGTCCAGCGAGCGGACCTCCCGGATCTCGATCCGGCCATCCCCCCAGCGCGGCCCGCCGGAGGCCGCCCCGCGGCGGTCCGCCGCCTTCACCCGCGCCTCCTCCTGGGCGTGCACCATCCGCAGGTACTCGTCCGCGACCTCCTCGGCGGTCCCCTGCGCCGCGACCTCCCCGTTCTGCAGCAGGATCACGCGGTCACAGAGGTTGCGGACCACCCCGAGCGAGTGGCTCACGAACAGTATCGTCTTCCCCCGGCGCCGGAAGTCGTTGATGCGGGCGTAGCACTTACCCCGGAAGTACTCGTCGCCGACCGCGAGTGCCTCGTCGACAACGAGAATGTCGGGATCGACGCTGACGGCGACCGCGAAGGCGAGGCGCAGGTACATCCCCGTGGAGTAGGTGCGGACCGGCCGGTCGATCACTTCCCACAGCTCGGCGAAGTCGACGATCGACTCGAACTTCGCAAGCGCCTCGGCTCGGCTCATCCCGAGGATCGAGCAGTTCATCATCACGTTGGAGCGTCCGGAAAACTCCGGATTGAACCCCTGCCCGAGCTCCAGGATGCCGGAGACGCTGCCATTCACCTCCAGCGTCCCGCAGGTCGGGCGCGTCGTCCCGGTGATCAGCTTGAGGATCGTCGACTTCCCTGCCCCGTTCGGCCCGATCACCCCCCAGGTCGCGCTGCGCGGCACCTCGAGGTAGAGGTGCTTGAGCGCCCACAGATCGTGGTGGAAGGAGCGCCTCCCGGCCCACAGCAGCTCCTTGAGCCTGTCGGCGGGGCGCCGGAACACCTCGTACTTCTTCCCGACGTCGTGGGCGCGCAGCGCGAGCATCAGAGCATGTCCGCGAAGTTGCGGTGGTTGCGGGTGAACAGCGCATACCCCAGGGCGAGCGAGATGAACGCGGTCCCCGCGTAGAGCGCCAGGTCTCGCAACGCGAATGGACGCCCCTCGAGGAGGACCGCGCGGTACATCCCCACCAGGCGCGCCATCGGGTTCCAGTCAAGCAGGAACCGCAGTCGCTCCGGGATCCGTTCCTGGGGGTAGAAGATCGGGGTCAGGAACATCCAGACCATCAGCCCGACGCGCACGAACTGCTCGACGTCACGGAAGTAGACGTTGACCGTCGCGAGCGCCAGCGCGATCCCGAGGGTGAACATCACCTGCACCCCCACGAGCACCGGCAGCAGGAGGATCGGCCAGGTGGGGGCGTGGCCGAAGAACCAAGCCGCGGCGATCAGGAAGCCGAGCCCGATCCCCTCGCTGACGACGTCGGTCAATACGACCGTGGCCGGCAGTACCTTGGCGGGAAAGCGCACGTTCTTGATCAGGCCGCGGTGCGCGACGAGGCACGAGGTCGAGCGGGCCGCGGAATCCGAGAAGGCGTGCCAGGGGAGGAGACCGCAGTACAGATAGAGGGCAAAGGCGGTGACCGAGCCCTGCGTACCGAAGCGCACCTGCAGGATGACCGAGAAGACGAACGTGTAGACGAGAAGCAGGAGGAGGGGGTGTATCACCGCCCAGGCGATGCCCCCGGTGGACCCGACGTACTTCGCCTGCAGATCGCGGCCGACGAAGTCGCGCAGCAGGTGCCGCTGCCGTAGTAGGTGCTCGAGCTTGGGATGCATGGCGTCGGTTGGCGGTTCGCCGGCACGCTCGGAGGCGCGGGCGGGAGAGGTGCTCTCAGCCGCGCCCCGCGGGGGCCCCGGTGGTGGCGCCGCGGGTCAGGGCCTCCAGCGCCCGCCGGGCCTCATCCTGCAGCGCTCCCGGCGGCGCAAGCTCCAGGACGCGCCGCCACTGGGCGGCCGCTTCCTCGGGGCGCGTCATTCTAGCATACGCCCGCGCCACGGCCGCCCGCTCCTGGGGGGAGAGATCCAGCCGCGCCGCGTCATCCACCACGCCACTCGCCTCGTCGGCGCATCCCGCGCCCCGGAGCGCCTCGGCCAGGTCGAGGTACGCCCGCAGGTTGGCGGGGTCGCGCTCGAGCGCCCGGCGCGCCGCGTCCTCGGCCGCGAGGAAGTTCCCTTCCTGGCGCTCGATGGCGGAGAGAATCGTCAGCGACCAGACATGATCGGGCCGGAGCTGGAACGCACCGGCGATCGCCTCCCGCGCCTCCTGGAGTCGGCCGAGCCGCAGCAGCTGGGCCGCGAGCGCAGCCCGGTAATCCGGTTCGAGCGCCTCGATCGCCACCGCCTCCCGCAGCTCCACGAGCCCGTCAGCCCGCCGCCCCGCGCGTTCGAGCGCCTCGCCTAGCCGGACGTGATGGACGGCGGTCTCCGGCTCCAGCCTGGCCGCTCGCGTGCGTGCCTTCAGGATCAGGTCGTCGCGACCGGCGAGCGCGGCAACCTCCGCCAGGGCGGTCTGCGCGCTCGCCAGCCCGGCGTAGGTGCGCGCCGCGGTCTGGTAGAGCGGCAGGTCGTCGCCCCGCAGCTCGAGAACCGGCAACGTCGCGGCCGCGTCGAGCGCCACGACCCGCGCGGCTCCGGCGGCGGCCTCCGGCGGGAGGGGCATCGAGGTCAGCCGCACCGTCCGCAACCCGCTCCAGGCCACCTCGCTGTCGAACGCGTCGAGCGTCGGGGCGGGACCGGTCACCAGGATGACCCGGGCGCGGGAGGAGCGAACGAAGGAGCCGAGGTCGATGACCTCGCGGAACCAGCGACGATCGCCTCGGACCCGGTGTGGGTCGATCCAGCGCATCCAGACCCGCACCGGAGGCCGCACCTCCCCCACCTCCGCCACCCACGCCTCCACGACCGCCCCCTGCCCTAGCTCGCTCACCGGCGGGGAGCCGTTCGGGCCGATGGCACACCAGAACTCGAAGCCATCGCCCGGGGTCGAAGGAACCTCCCAGGCGACGGCGACCTTGCGGCGCCCCCAAGGGGCGCGCATGACGAGCGCCGGTCGCAGGTACATCGACTCCCAGCCGACGCGATCGCTCAGCTGCTCGTCGAACTTGCCGCGCCTCACCACCAGGTAGGGAGGGCGCGGCGTCAGGGAAGGCTCCATCAACTCCTGCACGCCGGACCAGGCGGTTCCCTCCGGCCGCTCGCCGGACAGGGAGGGCGGACCCGGCGGGGCACTCCCCTCCGCCGGCGCGCGCAGGACCTCCGCGATCGGCGCAGTCTCGTGCGCCCCCCGCTCGAGCAGGTACGGTGGGAAGGGGTACTTGCTTCGCCCCGCGCCCGCCACCGGACCGAAGCTCCGCTGCACGTGCTCCCATACCCGCGGCGCGACGAACTCGAAGGTGAACTTCTCGAAGGCATAGTCGGCGATGAGGGCGAACCGGACCCGGCTCGCGTCCAGCTCGCGGATCGCCTCCTCCTCGTCCAGAGCGCCTGGAAGGATGAGTGGATAGCGCGTCGGATTGGGGCGGTCGGCGAGGAAGTAGTACATCGCCAGCCCGGGGGCGACGAAGATCGGATCCCCTTCCGGGACGCGCCGCTGCACCTCCGCCACCAGGTCGTTGATCTGCTCTGCCAGCCCCTTCGAGACCCAGACGCGCCCGCGCGGCGAGTCGAGGAACACGTTGTCGCTCATGTCGAACGTCCACCCGGTGACGCCCGAGGTCTGCGAGACCGCCCCGAGCAAGGTGAACCCGACGGCGACGAGCACGAAGGCGCCGCGCAGCACGGCCGGAGCGCGGCGGCCGATCGCCCAGGCGACGACGACGAACCAGGGCGCCAGGACGATGACGAGGTGGTGCGCATCGACCCGCGGAAAGACCCCGAGAAAGAGCAGCCCGGAGGTGGCGATCAGCAGCGCTCCGACTCCCTGATCGGCGCGCCGCGCGGGACTCGCCACTCCCCCCCAGTGCCTGAGCGCCCAGAGCAAGGCGGCGGCGAGCAGGAAGGCCGGCGGCAGGAAGAAGAGCGCGCGCATGATCACCATCGTCGCCCCGAGGCGGGTGTACGGCAGGGGCATCGACTTCACCGCCAGATCCTGGAACGGCAGATACTCCACGAGCTGCCTCCGCAGGGTCTCTCCCGGGGACCCCGTCAGCGGCGGGAAGGGGCGCGCGAACAGCGTCGTCGGCAGCTGCAGCGGCAGGATCACCGTGTCGTGCCAGAGATCGTCGGCGGCGCCGGCGGCGGCGAAGAGCCCCACGGTAAGGACGATCGGCACGCAGGCCGCGGCCGCGGTGATGGCCACGTTCCGGATCCGGCGCGCGAGCGGTCCGGGAGCGGCAAGCAGCCCGGCGGCGACGCCGAGGGCGGCGAAGGCGCCGTAGTTCTGCTTGAACAGGATGGCGAGACCGAGCGCCCCGCCCGCCGCCAGGAGCCAGCGCCGCGACCCGGCCCGCAGGAACGCGACGGTGGCGGCAAGCGCGAGCAGGATCCAGGCTATCGCCTGCGGCGAGTAGTTGGGGTAGCGCCAGAAGTTGACGGTCAGCGCGGCGTAGAAGAGCGCCGCACCCGCCGCCACCTGGCGCGGCGCAACGCTGCGGGACAGGAGATAGATCGCGGCGGCGCTCGCCGCGAACAGCAGGATCATGAAGATCCGCCCGACCAGGAGCGACCGGCCGAACAGCAAGAACAGCAGCGCCTGGAGGTAGTAGGCGCCGGGACCTATGCCGGTGGCGACGTCCCGGTAGAGGACCTCCCCGGACGCGATCCGATCGGCGGTGTGCACCAGCGCCCCTTCGTCCAGCATGACGATGCCGGTGAAGAACGGGAGCGCCACGAGCTCTGCAATCAGGAAGAGGACGCCGGCCGTCTGGCGGTCAGCGGCGGAGATGGACACCGCGATCCTCCTTGTCGACCCGGATCACGTAGCAGATTTCCTCCGCCGGCAGCCAGTAGCAGAAGAAGCGGTCGTAGAGGGCAGGGAAGCGGTTGATGAACCAGCCGATCCAGGCGAGGACCTTGAAGTTGGAGAAGACGAACCAGCGCTTCTCCATCACCAGCGGGAACCCGGCCGCGTAGTTGGTTGCCTGGTGCAGTTTCCAGCGCTCGTGGAAGCGCGGCGTGCCGGCGATCTTGGTGTAGCCGTCGAAGGTGCGCCAGCCGAACGGAATCCGGTGATCGGGGTCGCCGAACCACTTCGTGGACGGAAAGTACGACGCCTTCACCACCAGGTGCCCGCCCTGCTTCAGCGTGCGCAGCAGCTCCATGAGCGTCTCGTGGAACGACTTGCGATGCATGTGGGCGAGCACGTGCGAACAGTAGATCTCGTCGAACGAGTCGTCGCGGAAGGGGAGGTCGTCGTAGTCCAGGTCCGCCACGACGTTCACACCCGGAGCGGGGACCAGATCGAGATTGACGTACCCCGGGAACGGGTCGTTCCCACAGCCGATGTTGAGCTTCATGCCCTCGACTCCAGCGCCCGCCCGGCGGCGGCGCGCAGCGGGTGCAGCGTCAGCGCACGCAGAGCGCGAACAGATCGTCCGCCGCCGCGAGCCCCTCGGCCGCGACGCGGAACTCCTCGGGCCGGACGACGGATGCGACGACGGCCTGCGGGCGGGCTCGCTCGCGCACGGCGCGCGCGAGCCGCGGGTAGACCGCCGCGAGCCAGCGGCGCGGCACCAGGCGCCGCATGCCGAGCGGATCCCAGCGCAGGTAGCGCTGCATGGCCGCCCGGCGCGCCGTCTGGTACGCGCGAAACCCCTCCCCTCCGGTGATCCCGAGAAGCGTCACCGCCGCGAACCGGGCGCGCAGCAGCGTCGCCAGCTCCTCCGGCTCGTACTCGTGAAGGTGGTAGATGTTCTCTCCGGCGGAGGTCACCCGGTTCGGCGTCGTGAGGAAGAGCGTCCCCCCCGGCCGCAGCAACTCACGGAGCCGTTCCAGGAACGGCTCCGGGCGCTCGAGGTGCTCGAGCACCTGGAAGCAGACGACCGCATCGTACCCCGCCGGGGACGGGGACGGATCCGTCCCCTCGTGAAGGTATCGCAGGTTCGCCGCGCGGTAGTGCGCGCGGGCCCAGGCGATGGCCCGCGGGTTCTGATCGAACGCATCGACCTGACCCACGCTCGCGGCCAGGCGCGCCGCCCCGTACCCGGACCCGCAACCGATCTCCGCCACGCGCGCCCCGGCGAGGCGCGGGGCGCAGTACAGATACGGCACGAGGTGCTGCGCGATGTCGGCGGCAAAGCGGGCGTCCGTCTCGATCAGGAACTCACCGGTGAACGGGTCGCCGCTCATCTCATTCTCCGGCGCGCTGCGGCGGTGCGCAGGTGCGCCTCGATCCGATCGGCGGTGTGGTCCCACGAGAACTGCCGCGCCCAGAGCACCCCTGCCTCACCGAGCCGGCGCCGGAGCGGCGCATCCGCGAGGAGCCTGGCGAGGGCCGCCGCAAGCGCCTCCACGTTTCCGTGCGGGACGAGGAGGCCGGTCTCCTCGTGGCGCACCGCGTCGCGCAACCCCGGCGAGTCGGAGGCGACCACCGGCACGCCGCAGGCGGCAGCCTCCATGGCCGCAATCCCCCAACCCTCCTTCGGCGAGGGGTAGACCACGACCTGCGCCCGCCGCAACCGCTCCCGCTTCTCCTCTTCGCTGACGTACCCGGTGAAGCGCACCGCCGCGGCAATCCCGAGCCGGCCGGCGAGGCGCTCGAGCGCCGGCCCGTAATCGCCGCGACCGACGATCTCGACCTCGAGACCGGGCCACCGAGGCTGGAGGATCGCCGCAGCGCGCAGCAGCATATCGATTCGCTTGTAGCGCTTCACCCGCCCGATGTATGCGAGGCGCGGCGACGTGCCGTCGCTGGCGCCCGGGTCCGGGTGGTAGAACGACGTATCGACGCCGTTCGGGATCACCTCGATCGGGACGTTGCGCAGGCCCCGCGCCTCGAGGTCGGCGCGCGTCGTCGCGGAGACGGCCACGATCTCCGCACGCCGGTAGGCCGACGGGACGAAGCGCTCGTGCAGCCATACATAGGCGCCCGCCAGCGGATTCACCTCCTGGAACACGGTGCCCCCGAACAGGTGGTGGACCAGGACCACCGCGGGAATCCCGCCCCCCAGCACCGGGGTGAAGAACGGGATCTTGCAGAGGTTCTCGACCACCACGTCGACCCGACCCTCGCGCGCCCAGCGGCGGCAGGCCGCGAGCGCGACCCAGTTGAAGGTTGCCGCCGTGCCGCGCCGCTCGACGACAACGCCATCCACCACACCGCTTGGCTCGGCCCCCGCGTAGCGGGCGGCGAGCAGCCGCACCCGATGACCGCGGGCGGCGATCCGCCGGAACACCTCGTGCAGATAACGCTCGGCACCGCCGGCCTGCGGATGCGTGAGATCCCGGTAGTCCAACAGGCGGATATCGAGCGGGTGGTCGGCCGCGGCGGGCAAGATCAGGTCAGCAGCCGAGAAGGTCGCGGTAGATCGCGGCGGTGGACGAGACCATTCGCTCCACGCTGAAATCGCGGCGGACCCGATCACGGGCGGCGGCACCCATCGCGGCGGCCGCCCCGCGGTCGCGGAGCAGCGATCCGATTGCCCCGGCAAGCGCGCCTGGATCGGCGGGCGGCACCAGCAGTCCGGTGACGCCGTCCAGCACCAGCTCGGACGATCCCGACACGGCGGTGGCAATCACCGCTCTCCCTGCCCCCATCGCCTCGAGCAGCGAGATCGGCATTCCCTCCCAGAGCGAGGGGAGCACAAACAGGTCGTAGGAGCCCAGGTTGGAAACCACATCGGCCGAGGCTCCCGCGAATCGGAAGCGGTCGCCGAGCGCCAGACGAGCCGCCTGCGCCTCCAGCGCCGGCCGCTCCGGGCCATCCCCGAACACCGTGAACCGCACGCGAGGATGCGCGTCCCGCACGCGCCGCGCCGCCTCGAGCAGGTGGGTGATCCCCTTCTGCGACACCAGACGCGCGATGGTGACGATCTCGGCGTCCCCGTCCCTGGACAGGGGGACCGGGAGCGTCGTGGGAAGCGCTGAAAGATCGACCCCGTTCGGGATGCTGGTGGTGCGGTCCGCGAGGAAGAGGCCGCTCTCGACACCCCAGCGACGATCTCCCTCCGATACCGAGATGACGCGATCGGCGCGGGCGGCGACGTAGCGTTCCACCCCGCGGAAGAACCTGCGCACCGTCGCCGACCCCAGGCGGTTGCAGGACAGGCCGTGGACGGTGTAGAGCACGCGCGGCCGCGGATGCACGCCACGCAGCGCCAGCACCCCGAAGAACCCGGCGCGGGTCCCATGGAGGTGGACCAGGTCGAAGCCCCGCGAGCACAGTCGTCGCAGCCTGAGCACCGGACGCGGATCCACCCGCGCGCGCATCATGTCGATGTCGACCACGCGGACATTCCACTTCTCGAGCCGCCCGACCAGCGGGCCATGATCGGTGGTCGCGACCGTCGGCGTGAAGCTGAGCGGGTCGAGGCGCGAGACCAGCTGGAAGAGATGACGGCCACCGCCGCCTTCATCGGAGGTGTTGATCACCTGCAGGACACGGGCCGGGAGAAACGGCGCCTCGCTCATGGCCGGGTCAGCGCGCCTCGCGCGCTTCAGCGACCGCCGGTTCCAGGCTCTCCATCGGCTCCGATTGGCGGCCGAGTACGGTCGCCGCCGGCGGCCCCTGCGGCACCGACTCGAACAGCGTCTGGAGGATTTTCTTGAGCGTGAGCAGCATGCAGTAGGAGCGGAAACGCGCCTCCCGATCCGAGCCGGCGGCAAGCCAGCCGGCGCCGTGCCGGATCGACGCGAGCAACGACTTGACTCCCACCAGCGCCTTGAGGACGAGCAGCGCCGCCCGGCCGAAGTACTTGCGACAGAAGTAGAACTGGCTGCGGCGGTAGGCGACGAGCGCGTCGATCAGGTGACGCTTCGCGCTCTCCCCCCCGTAGTGGATGATCCGGACGCCCGGCTCGTACTGGATTCCCCAGCCGCACTGCTGGATCCGCCGACACCAGTCGATGTCCTCGAAGTACAAGAAGATGTTCTCGTCCAGGAGCCCGGCCTCCTCGATCGCCTCCCGCCGTGCCAGCAGGCAGGAGCCGGAAACCCAGTCCACCCGCGAGGAGGCGTGGTACTTCCGATCGAGGTATTCCCGCACCTGCATGCCGTCGATGCGCAGCCGCCAGTGCAGCACCTTGCGCATCACCTCGTTGAAGAAGGACGGGAACCTCCCCCAGGTGAGCTGCAGTTGCCGCTCGCGATCCAGCTGCTTGCAGCCGACGACGCCGACGGAGGGGTTCGCGTGCAGCGCCTGCAACATTCCGTCGAGGCTCCCGGCGAAGACTCGCGTGTCGCTGTTGAGCAGGAGGAGGGCACGGCCATACGCCTCCCGCAGCGCGACGTTGTTGGCGCGCGCAAATCCGACGTTATGCGGCAGCTCCAGCAGCCGCACGCGGGGGAACGACCTGCGCACCCGCTCCGCCGAATCGTCCGGGGAGCCGTTGTCGACCACGATCACCTCGAAAGGGACCTCCGGCGGGTGCTCGAAGATGGAGCCGAGACACTCCTCGAGGAGATCGGCGGTGTCGTAGCTGACGATCAGGATGGACAGCTCGGGCCCATGGTGCGGCGGGGAGGCCGCCGGCGAGGCGGCGAACCGCGTTGGCTGACGCGCGGGCTCCCCCCTTGCTTCCTCGGCGGCCATGCGGCGCAGTCCGACGACGGTGGCGACCGCCTTGTGGATCTCGTCACGCGAGATCTTCGAAACCCCGTTCGCCCGCTCGATGAAAGCGATCGGCACCTCGCGAACCCGGGCGCCGATGGCGAGGCTGCGCCAGAGCATCTCGATCTGAAACGAGTAGCCATCAGCCACGATCTGATCGAGGTCGAGGGCCCGGAGCAGCGGCACCCCGTAGCAGCGATACCCGGAGGTGCAGTCGCGCACGGAGAGGCGCAGCGCCAGGCGGGCGAAGACGTTCGCCATCAGGCTCAGGGCCTTGCGTTCGATCCCCCAGTTGACGGTGCAGCCGCCGGGGATGTACCGCGAGCCCACCACGAGATCCGCCCTCTCGGCCGCAAGGAGGAGCGCCTCCAGATGGCGTGGAGCATGCGAGAGGTCGGCGTCCATCGTCACGACGCGCGAGTACCCGGCCTCGAGCGCCCGCTGGAAGCCGCGGAGGTAGGCGCTCCCGAGCCCGAGTTTCCCCGGGCGATGCACCACGTCGACCTGCCCGGGGTGCTCGCACCGTAGTTGCTCCGCGAGGTCGCCCGTGCCGTCCGGTGAAGTGTCGTCGATAACCAGGATATGCGCGGCGGGCAACGCGCCGAGGATGCCGGCAACGAGCGGTCGCAGGTTGTCGATCTCGTCGTAGGTGGGAAGCAGGATCAGGGTCGAGCCACCCGCCACTGAAGGCGTCGGCTCGTCGGCCAGCGATTCGGAATGGCTTCCAGCTCCGATGCCTTGGCGCACGGCTGGCTCACCCAATCAGGCGTTGGTTCACGCCTCTCGATCCCTGAAGGAGGAACAACACAGGATTCCCGGCGGACTGCCGGGGGATGCTGATGTGAACGAGTCTGCAAAAAGACCGCGTCATCGTAGCATGCGGTCCGGGGGGTGTAAAGCCCGCAACGCCTTTGCTTTCATGTCATTTTCCCGGTTCCGCCATCCCCACGAGGGCATGGAACTCGGGATCGGGTGCGAGCGGCGCGAACGCGGGGTCGCTGCGGGCGAGATCCGCCAGGGCGGGCTCGAGGTGAACGGTCCGTTTCAGGGCCCCAAGCGCTCCGGCGGTGTCCCCCGAGCGGGACAACGTCGTGGCGAGGAGGTAGAACAACCCCCCTTGGGTCGGTTCCGTCGCCGCCAGTCGGCCGAGCGAGCGAGCAGCCGCGGACCAGTCTCCCTCCTCCCCCAACGCGACGGCCTGACCGACCGCCCGCTCCTGCCGCCACAGCCGCGCGAGGCCCTGAAGGGAGAGAATCGGAAAGGGGTGCTCGTCGACGCGGAGGTCAATCCCCCGTCCGTCGCTGGCCGCATCGATCGCCTTCGCGCTCCGCGAGACCCAGACCAAGGCCGATCGCGCCGGCAGGGCACCCCCTCCGGCCTCCTGACCCGCCTGCAGCGCCGCCAGCATCCGGCCGGGGAGCGGCCCGCGAGCCCCCGTGAAGACCTTCTCCATCTGTTCGACCACGCTGATCGAGGCGACCCGGTTGGCCACGATGGCAAAGCCGACTCCGCTGCGAATCACGATTCCCGCCCCGGTCGCGGCGGAGACCCACGCCTCCCCCTTTGCGCTGACGATCGCCGCGGCCCCCTGCGGGCCGAAGGTAGCCTCCGCCAGGGAACGCCTGGCGGCCCGCTCGGGAAGCCGCCCCTTCGCAAGCTCACGCAAGAGTCCACCGCTCTCACCGGGGGTCGTCGCGGGAAGGACGATCGCGACTCCAGCCCCCTCCTCATGGGCGACGTAGGTGGGAGCGGCCAGAGGGGTGCTCGACGCAAACGCGACGCCGACCTGCCCGGTGGCAGGGTCTTCGGCGAGCATCCCCCATGCCGACTCGGGGAGCAGGGAACGGGGCACTGCCGTGTCGCTCGCGCGCGCGGCGGCGGCGGCCCCGAGCGACAGCGCCACCGCTACTGCCAGCAGCGACCGGCATCGATCGGCAGCCGGCGTGGCGGCGCGGCGCCGACGGGCCGCACCCGCGGCCGGGAAGCTGGAACGAACGGCGTAGATCATGCTCATCTCCGTATCCCTTGGGCAGCAGCGGGAAGTAGCGCGAGGATTCAGATTCACGGCCGTGGCTGCCGCCGGGATTATAGCGTTGACGCGGGGTCGGACCCGGCTGAGAGGGAGGCGGGAATCAGGAAACGGGGAGACTGGGCTCCGCCCGGGGCGCCAAAGGAGGACGCCTCAAGGCGGCGCGGCCAGGGCCGACCTCCTGGGGAGAGGGTCGGGAAGGGGGTTTGCACCGCACCGCCCTGCGGCGTCCGAGAGAGCCCATCAAGGGAGCCAGAGGGTTGGTACGCCCCCACTCTCTCACGATGACATATGGCTGTCAAGCATAAAAATGCCTTTAAGGCATTTTTTCTTGGGCTCACTGGGGTTCGAATTCGCGACCGGGAGCAAAAAAGGGCCGCGCCGAAGCGCGGCCCGTTGAGGAGGAGGAGAGACGTTGGAGGAGGAGATTCCCTTTACGAACCAATCACCGGCTGGACGCGAACTTCCACGACCTCCCGGTTCCAGTGCACGTTGGACGCCTTGGCCAGGTCGTCGAAGCGATGGCGCGCGATCCGCACGGCTTCCCGGCCGTCGCCGGCTTCAATCCGCCTGTAGCGCGCCACGAATGGCGGGCGGGCTCCCTGCCCCGCCCAGATCTCATGGAGCGGCTCGCGGTATAGTATCTGGACTTCAAAGCATCGGGAGAGTGCTTCCATCGGGTGGTTCCCTTCCTGGCCGGCGGCGTCATCCGGCTGCCCCCGTCCGGTCACCGTAGAAGCTATTACATATTCAAAATAGCGCAAATATATAAGTAGTATTCAGAAATTGAATATGTAAATAATCCGCATTCTTTGAATTGTTTTCAGACAGGACATATATTCGCACAGCGCCGGATCGGGGGAGATCTGCACAGGGGGCTGTAAAAAAGGAATGGCTCTCGCAGACGACGTTACCCGCCTCCAGGCGGAGCTCTTCGACGAGCTCGGCGAGGACGTCCATAATCTGGAGCGCCTGCGGGCGGCGCTCACTCAGGTGGCGGGCGAGGCTGGCCTCGGACCCCACGCCGCGCTGCTACTCGCCATGACCAGCATCCTGTTCGAGGAGGATGAGGCGACCGCGCTGTGGGAGGGGGCGCGCGAGCGGCGTCGAGAGGTGCAAGCGCGGCTCGGCCATCCCTATCCCCTGCGCGCGGCGCTGATCGAGCATCTGATCGCGCGCAACCTGCGCGCCCTTGCCCCGATCCCGTGGGACCTGCGCCTGCAGCCCGCGGCACCGCGCCTGCACGGCACGGACCCCCTGACGGGGCTCCTCGATGCGGAGTCGCTCACCTCGAACCTGCAGCGGGAGGTCCAGCGCAGCAAGCGTTTCCGCACCGGCTTCTCGATGCTGATCTTCGAGGTCGACGACTACCCCGGGATCGTGCGACAGGCGGGCGACGGCCTCGGCAATCTGATCCAGCGCGAGGTTGGGCTGCTAGTGGCGAACGCGATTCGCGACATCGACCTGGCTGCACGCCTGTCGCCGGCCCGCTTCGCGATCATCCTCCCGGAGACGGATCGAGCGGGGGCCTTCCTCGTCGCGGAGCGCCTGCGGCAGAAGGTCGGCGAGCATTTCGCCGGCAGGATGTTCGCCGGACGGCGAGTGCCGATCGGCGCCTCGGGTGGCATTGCCTGCTTTCCGGAGGATGCCACCTTCGGCGCCGAGATCGTGCAGAGGTCCGAACAAGCGTTGCACCAGGCGCGCGCGCGCGGCGCGGATCGAATCTCCGTCCATTTCCGCGATCGGCGCGATTACATCCGTATCGAGGTCGATCCCGATCGCCTCCGGATCGACGTGGTCGAACGGGGCCAGCCCGCGGCGGACGCCAGCACCGCGCAGATCGCGCGCAACATCTCGCCGCAGGGAGTGTTGTTCGAGAGCCCGCGGGCGTTCCGGGTGGGCCAGACGGTGAGCGTCATCTGCAACGACCTGCGACGCATCGACCAGGTGATCCTGCCCGGGCGGGTCGTACGGCTCGAGGAGATGGAGGACGAGGGCGGCGCGAAGCGTTACGAGATCGGCCTCGCCTTCGAGGTGAACTGGGAGCACCAGGTCATGGAGATCCTGGAGTTCCTCCAGCGCTATCGCTCGGCCGCGGACTGAACACCACCTCGACCTCGCGGCCGGACATGTAAAGGTGCGCCGCGCCTCCTTCCAGCACGATGCCCGGCGCCTCGATCCGCAGCGACGTCTGGGCGTTCAGACTCCCCTGACGAGGATAGAAGATCGCGCCGTCGACCTTCCACGCGGCATCGTCTCCGGCCACGAACACGACCTCGCGAATATCCGGCGGCGCCACGCCGTACTCGGTGAGCGCCGCAGCGTCCAGCGCCCGGAACGTCGCACCCGGGAGATCGACCTCGAGATAGCGACGGTGCACGATTCGCGTCCCCCCGGGGTCCGCCTGGTTCTGAGGATCGTAGCGATAGCGCGTCGCGCCCCCCTCCGGGACCTTCACCCGCACCAGGAACCCGGGACGCTCCTCGAACTCCTTCAGCACGCTCTCGCGCCGCTTCACCAGCGCCGCCAGATCTCGCTGCGCCTGCTCGAGCAGGGCGGGGTACCCGTGGCGGTCGAACGCCTCGCGGCGTAGCGCCGGTCCCTCCTCGCGGCGGAACGGTGCGGCCGCGGCCAGCAGCGCCTCCAGGCTCCGCTCGGGACCGAAGGCCCTCCCCTTCCAGGTCGGATCGATCCGGTCGAGCAGGAGCGCGATCGCCGCCCCCGCGACGTAGCCTCGACTGCGCAGCCCCGCGGGGTCGTCGAGCAGGACGAGGAGGCTCGCGAGGCGTGCCTCCCGCATCCACTCCCAGCGGCGGTACCCGCCGAAGTTCGGCAGGCCGTCCAGGGCGGCGCCGGCGGCGACCTGCGATCCGAGCCGAAGCGCCTCGAGCTCGGTGTAGGTTGCGAGCCCCTCCTCGAACTCATCGGCCGCGAGCTCGTCGGCGACCGGCGCTCCCAGGATCTCCCGCCGCGCCTGCCTCACCGCGCCGAGCTGACGCGCCGCCCCACGTGCCTGCGGCACGGGGAGATCCACGGCGGCAGCAAGTAGGCGCCCCTCGAGATTGGCCAGCGCCAGCCCCTCGGCGGAGTCGGGGTGCCGCCCGGCCGCGTCGCGGGCGGGCGGACGAGCCTTCGACGCGGAGTAGACGTGGAACATCTCGTGCACCATGCCCGCAATCTGCTCCTCCGCGGGTGGATGTCCCGAGGCCGCGCCTCCAGCCGCTCCCGGGCGCCCGCCGCGCGGCCCGAGGCTGTAGAGCGCGGTGACCACACCCCCGACCTCCGCCGACGTGCTGGCAGTCAGGGTGCGATCCTCGCCGTGAAGGATTGCGATCGAGGGTGAGCCGGAGGGTGAGGGTGTGAGCGTCTCGTACCCCTGCGGAGGCGCAGGGTGGCCGACCAGGATCGCTATCTCGCCACGCCGGAAGACGAGCAGCGGAATGCGGGCCGCGCCGAGCCCGGGCCACAGCTCGTTCCCCGTCCGCCCCAGCAGGCGGCGTGCCTCGAGGGCCGTCGCCAGCGCTTCCCGGTCCTCGCGATCGAGCTCCGGGGCAGGGGCAACGCTTGTCGCGGTCGCCACGACGGCGAGGATCCACACACACGTAAGGGGTCGGCGGCGGTCAGCCGCGGCAGCGATCATCGCCGGATCCTCGCCAGCAACTCCTGCGTTTCGTGGTCGTCCGGAGCCAGCTCCAGGGCGCGCGTGGCCGCCGCCTCGGCTGCGGCGCGGCGGCCTTCCTTGAAGAGCGCCGCCGCGAGACTCCGCAGGATCTCCGGATTCCGCGGCTGCAGGCGCCGCGCGCGCTCGAGCAGCGCCGCAGTCTCCGTCCGTTTCCCCTCGCGATCGCGCACCGCGGCCAGATTCGCGAGCGCCCGCGCATGCACCGGATCGGCCGCGATCGCCCGGGAAAGAGCCGCGGCAGCCGCGCCGAGGTCCCCGGCAATCAGCCGCTCCGTCCCGGCCTCGAAATCGGTGAGCGGCACCGGCATCCCCACGATCGCATCCTCGGGGAAGGCCGTAAGTGCCGCGGCCGCCTGGGTATCCTCCGGGTGGCGCGCCAGATGCCGCTGGAGGGCGGCGCGTGACGCGGCGGCGTTGCCGCGTTCCGCGAGCGCTTGGGCGAGTCGGAACCCCGCATCGAGCCGGGCGGAACCTGTTTCGTCCGCCAGCTTGAACTCCAGGATCGCGGCGTCGAGATTCCCCAGTCGGCGTTGCACGGATCCGAGGAGGAGGTGGTCAAATGCGTAGTCCCCCTCGCGAACGGCTGTCCGCCAGCTCCCCAGGGTCAGCGCCACGGCGAGGCCGACTGCAACTAGAGGAGCATGGAAGCTTCGCGCGCGGAGGGAGGCGATCCCCCAGGCAACCCCCCCACCGGCGAGCACCAGCAGCGGTGGCGCGGCGGGAAGGCGATAGCGCCCCGTGACGAAGAACAGCACCGGCACGGCCAGCGCGAGCAGCGCGCAGGCGATCACCCCGAGCCGCGCCCACCGCACGGCCTCGGCCTGCTGTCCGGCCGCGAGATCCGGCGCCGGCGCGGCGCTGCGGGCACGTGCGGAGCGGCGCGGTGCAGCCCCGGCCGGGGCCGACGCCCACGCCGCGACCGCGCCGACGCCCGCCAGCGGGAACAGCACGCCAAAGGAGATCAACCAGCGCAGGAGCGGTGCGAAACGGTCGGCGACGAAGTAGAAGTTCAGGTGGTTCGGTATCTCGTAGTGGTTCACGGTGAGCAAGGTCTTGTGCGCGAGCAGCCGGATCCACCCGGCGGGATCGCTGCAGACAAAGGCGAGTGCTCTCCCCCTCCAGTGCGCCGACGCCTCGCCCGCGGTGAGGGGGCGACCCGTGGCGCGTTCGGCTTCACGCCGGGCGCTCCCCTCCAGATCGGTGCCGTCCAGCGAGGAGCCGGCCGGGAGGAAGAAGCTCCCAGTCGCCTCGGAATTGTTGCCGATGAAGGCGTTGACCCCGGCGCTGGTCGCAAGAGACGTACCCCCTCCCTTGGCGAGGTTCCAGCCGACGATCGGGGCCAGCACGAGCCCCAGCCCCGCGGCCAGGCACGCGCCCCGACCGACCGCGGGGCGTGCACCGACCCCACCGACCGTCCACCCCAGCGCCGCGACCGCGACCATGAGGAGCCCGGGCGCGAACCCGACCGCCAGACCGAGCAGCGCGCCGGAAAGCGCGGCCCCCGAGCCCGACGCCGCGCCCTGAGCGGCCAGAAGTCCGGCGGCCAGAAACGTCGCGGAAAACGAGGCGGGGAGCACCTCCAGATCGTGGAAGACCAGCGGGCCATAGGCCGCCGCCCCCACCCCGGCGGCCAGTCCGGCCCAGCGCAGCCCGGGGAAGAGCCGGCCTGCGAGAGCGGCGATCGCCCCACAGCCGACGGCCCCGGCGAGCGACTGGAGCAGCGCGACCGGAAGCCACCCGGGACCGAACAGCGCCGAGACGCCTGCCAGGAACACCGGGTATATCCCTGAGCTCTGGAACACGGGCCCGAGATCCAGCCAACGCCCCGCCGAAAGCCGGGCGGCGGTTTCCTGGTAGGTCAGCGCATCGCCCACCATCACCCGTGTGAAGGGGGTGCCTGCGAGCTCCGCGATCGCCCAGGCCCGAACCAGGAGGGCCACCCCCACCGACACCAGCGGGGGCATCCCCATCTCGCGGAACGAGGGTCGGCGCATCGCGGAGACCTCTACCACACCCACTGGGCCCCGACAATCCGACCCGGAGGCGGAACCTCCGCGCGGGCACCCCCGTTCCATCGGTTGCGACGCAGGTGGCCGCGTTGTCGGATGACGGTAGGATTCCTGAAAGGAAGGCAGCCATGAGAACGAGTCCCCTGTCGTACCCCGTCGTCGCCGCTGGCCTGATGGCGGTGGCGCTGTGCGGGGCGCCAACTCCCGTCGCCGCAAGCGAGGTCCACCTCCGAGTGGAGATCAAGAGCCTCTCGTCTGGCGAGGAACGGGTGAAAATGAACCTCCCCCTGGCGGCAATCGACGCCATCCTCGAGGCGGCCGGCCCGGAACTGACGGCCGAGTGGGGTGACCTCAAGGAGGAGACGCATGGGGTGGATCTGCACAAGCTCTATCGGTCGCTGCGCGACCAGGACCTCAGCGACCTCCTCGAGATCAACGGGGAGAATGGCGAGCGGGTGAAGGTATGGAAGGACTCGGAGGCGTTCCGGGTCCAGGTTTGGGAAGGGACTCAGACCGAACCCAAGGTGAAGGTCCAGCTCCCGCTGCAGGTGACGGACGTCCTGTTCGGCGGGCCCGACGCCACCGCGCCCGACCTCAAAGGGGCGCTCGAGAAGCTGCGGGAGTTCGCGCCAATGACGCTGGTCGAGATCCGAGACGACGACGAGACGGTCCGGATCTGGCTGGAGTAATGGGTCAGGGGAGGCCGGGTTCGCGCCCCGCGTCGAGGTCATCGAAATACGCTTCGAGCCGGCGGACGCAGCGCAGCCGGGCCTCCTCCGCCGTATCCGCGGTGACGGCCTCCTCGAGATGAAAGTGCATCAGGATCTGCCGGCGGCCCGCCTCGTCGTAAAGAAACGGAAACGCCTGATAACGGCCATCCCCGATGAGATCACAGAAGATGTCGACGTCGCGGCCGCGAATACTCGCGACGTTGCGTGAGGCGCGCACTCGCGGCGGCGCCGGACCGGCCGGTCGGTCTTCGAGAAACTGCAGCACGCGGTCGATGCAGGCCAGTTCCGACGTGCGGGCCGTGGGCGCGTTGGCCTTGAACCCCTTCATCCCCTTCTTCCCTTCCAACTCCGTCGTGAGCAACGCGAAGGAGTAGAACCCCCCGGCGGCGTCCTGGGTGGTGGTCACGACGATCTCATGGCCCCTGACCCATATCTGTTTGCCGCCGGTTGCCTCTCCAGCCGCCTCACCCATTCCCTGCCCTCCGGCCCGCCGCGCGCGCCTGGGCCTAGTGTGTCCGATCCTGGGGCTCGCGATCCACTGCCGCGATTCTCCGCTCCACGCGCGCGTGCCAGGATTTCTTCTTGACGATGGAGTCGTTTGCGGGTATATGGTCACCGTTGCACGACAGGGTTGGTTGACCGCCTGCCCAGGCAACCCTGCAGACTCCGACCATCCAAAATCGAGCTAAGCATCAAGAGAGAGGCCGGGATATCCATGGGCTGGTGTCAGGCGCACCTCGAACAGGGCTGCATCTTCAGTGAGGACGAGAAACTCCGCGTCGTACATTGCCCGGAGGTGCTGGGGGTCGAGTGCACTCTCGTTCAGGTGATGCTGAGCGTGCACAAGATGCCCGGCGACATCCGGCGGAAGCTGATCGCCGCGCTCTACCCCGCCTACGGGATCGCCGCGGAGGCACAGGCTGCCGCGCTGCCTGCCGTCGCACCGGTGCCGGTGGAAGATGAAGGCTGATCCTCACGCGAGCGACACGATCACGGCCGCGATCGCGGGCTCTTCTCGGCCCGGCGTGGCGGGAGAAAATTCTCCTCGCGCCACCGCCGAAATCCTGTGCAACGCGGACTAACTTGAAAAAGGCTCGCAGTTGGCGTTTGCCCCGCCGCGATTTACCCACCGATTTCAACAGGATTTGTGGAAAAACAGCGACGCGGCAGGAACGAAAATTGCTGGGCAGGTATCGACGCGCCCGCGTTTGACACGACGTAGGGTGTGCAGTAATATTCGCCGCCGATCCAAACCCGACTCGAGTCGAACGAAGCGCAAGCAGGCGAAGTTGCGATTCGAGTTCCCTCGGTGGCGCTATCGTCTAGGGGTTAGGACGCGTGGTTCTCAGCCACGAGACCGGGGTTCGATTCCCCGTAGCGCTACCAACTTCACCTCTCCCGCTCGCACCCGATCTGAATCCTAACGGCTGCAATCGATCGCAGCCGGGCGCTGAATCCGTCGGCCTCGATCCCCGCGCTCACAGGTTCTCCAGCAGGAACCGCAGGATCCGCTCGTGCAGGTGCAGGCGCGCCTTCCAATCCTGGAAGCCGTGAAGCTGGCGCGGGTAGATCTGCAGGTCGTACGGAACGTTCGCGTCGACGAACGCCTGCAGCATCGCCATCGAGTTCTGCACGTGGACGTTGTCGTCCGCGGTGCCGTGCACCAGCAGCAGCTTTCCCTGGAGACGGGCCGCCTGGTTGACCGGCGAGGAATCACGGTACCCGTCCGGGTTGTCCTGCGGCCGCTCCAGGTAGCGTTCCGTGTAGATGGTGTCGTAGAGGCGCCAGTCGCTCACCGGCGCCCCCGAGACACCGACCCGGAAGACGCCCGGGGCGTTGGTGAGCGCGTAGAGCGTCATGGTGCCGCCATACGACCATCCCCAGATCCCGATCCTGCCCGGATCGACATACGGGAGCGAGTTCAGGTAACGCACGCCAGCCAACTGGTCCTCGAGCTCGCGCTTGCCGAGCCGCCGATCGATCACCGCCTCCCACGCGTGGCCGCGTCCGTCCGAGCCGCGGCCGTCGACGCTGAACACCAGATACCCGCGCTGCGCGAGCAGCGCGTGGAAGAGCATTCGCGACCCGCCCCAGGCATCGCGCACGATCTGGGCATGCGGGCCTCCGTAGACGTACACCAGCACCGGGTAGCGGCGAGCGGGGTCGAAGTCGGAGGGGATGAGCAGCTCGGCCTGAAGCATCTCGCCGTCGGCCGCCGGGATCCGCAGAAACTCGTGCCGAGGCCAGGCGAACCCGCTCAGCGCCCGGTGGACCGCCGGCGACAGGTCCTCGACCTGCGAGCCGTCGATCCGACGGAGCGCTAGCC